>Ga0126371_10002371_pt1 | contig 16208 bp, 13 predicted proteins | sample PanSoiMetaPlot_4_FD_110145 | JGI IMG/M metagenome (GOLD analysis project Ga0126371, IMG submission 110145) | Tropical forest soil microbial communities from Panama - MetaG Plot_4 | ecosystem: Environmental > Terrestrial > Soil > Tropical forest > Bulk soil | place: Panama | collected 2016-02-17 | reverse complement strand
GGCTGCGGTGACCGCTTTGGTCATTGAAGCGATCCAGAACACGCTGTCCGCCGTTATGGAGGGCCCGAACGCGCCCTCGTAGATGATGCCCTTGTCGGTTGCTGCAGTCGCGACAAGACCCGGTACAGTCCTCGCGTTGACCGCCTGGCGGAGGGCCTGATCGACCTGCTCAAGCGCGGAGCTCAGGCCTGGGTCGGCATCGCTGGCGGCTTCCGCAGGTCCGACGGCGATTTTCGCCATCGACGCCGCTGCCGCCAATGACGTCATGGTTTTCAGGATTGTTCGACGGTCTGTGTTGCTGTCTCGCATCGTTTCCTCCTTGGCCGCTCGTTATGCCTGTAGAGGTGGTGTAGGTGGCGACCGAAAGTTGAGACTATACCCGCCCGGATGATCCGCAAGCATGCGCGCCGCGGCGCCGACAGCGGAGTGGGCACCACGGTCTTGCGACGTGTGCGAACACGCCAACATCCCACGCTGTTGTTGGATAGCGGAGTGGGCAGCTTCCCTCAGCTGTGAACGCCCAATGCATTGGCGCAGATTATGTCCAAGCACAGGCGAGACAAGCACAAGCGAGAGAGGACGCGAGGATTCATCCCGAACGCAGCTGAGCGCGTGATTGCGCTCGCGTGAGCGGGAACGCCCAGGGATTCAGACGCAAAGCAAGCTCAATTCGTCGACGCGACGTCTCGGCTCACCCACGCCCTGCTCGTCTCTTTGAGAGCCCCGCCTCTTGAGATCGGTCGAATCAGGCCGACTTTCGCACCGCGTTGTCGACCAGCGTCTTGCCAAGCGACCAGATCGCGCCAGGAACCTTGTGGCTCGCGGCGATAACCGAATCGAACGCCGTCTCGATCCAGTTGCAATCTTCCTCGGTGATCGTCAGCGGCGGCAGCAGCTTGACGGTGTGCAGGCCGTGGCCCGCGACCTGGGTCAGGATCTTGTGATCCTTGAATAGCGGCACTGTAATGAGCTGGCAGAACAGGCCCTTATTGGCGCTCTCCAGCACGTTCCACGACGCCTTCAGACGCAGCGATTTCGGCGGGCCGAACTCGATGCCGATCATCAGTCCCTTGCCGCGCACTTCTTTCAAAAGCTCGTAGCCAGGAACCATCCGCGTCAGGGCCAGCCGCAGCTCGGCGCCGCGCTTGGCGGCGGTCTCGATCAGTTTCTCGGCCTTGAGCACTTCGAGCGTGGCGATGCCGGCCGCCATTGCAAGGTCGTTCTTCGCGAAGGTCGAGCCATGCACGACCGCGCGGTCCATGCGATTGAAAATCTTGTCGAAGATGCCTTTGCGCGTAAGCAGCGCGCCGACCGGAACGTGACCGCCCGACAGAGCCTTCGACAGCAACACGATGTCGGGCTCGACATTCCAATGCTCCACCGCAAGGAATCGTCCGGTGCGGCCCATCCCGGTCTGGATCTCGTCGGCGACGAACAGCGAGCCATATTTGCGGCATAGCGCCGCGGCGCCCGGAAGGAACTCGTCGGTGGGCATGTTGACGCCCTTGCCCTGGATCGGCTCGACGATGAAGGCCGCGATCTCGCGCGACGACAGCGCATGTTCGAGCGCGGCCAGATCGTTGAACGGCACGGCCGTGCATCCGGGCAACAGCGGCTCGAAGCCTCCGCGGAAATTTGCATCGTCAGTCAGCGAGAGCGCGCCGTAGGTCAGGCCATGATAGGCATGGGAACAATGGACGATGCCCGGCCGCCCCGTCGCGCCGCGCGCGAACTTGATCGCTGCCTCCACCGTCTCCGCCCCGGAATTGGCGAAGAACACTTTGTCGAGATACGGCACATATTCCAAGAGGCGCTCGGCCAGCACACCCGCAAGCGTAGAGACGTCGAGCTGCACCAGGTTGGGCAGATCGCTGTCAAGCACGCTTTTCAACGCCGTGCGCAAGGCCGGATGGTTCCGGCCGATCGCAAAGACGCCAAATCCGCTCAATAGATCAAGATAGCGCACGCCATCGCGATCATAGAGGTACTGGCCTTGCCCCTTTTGGAAACCGACGTCGTAGCCGATCGTCTTGAGAACGCGGACCAACTGCTCATTCAAGTGGAGCGAATGCATGGAGCTGCGCTGCGCCTGCCGCTCCACAAACATCTCGGAAACGTCTAGATTCGGATTTAGCATCAGCTACATAGGTCGGTTGATGGTTGCTTCGTCAACTGAAAACGCTCAATGCAGCGTTTTTGCCCTTTTTTCCACCTTCAACGCAAGCACAGGTTTAAGCCATGTTGCAACGCCCAAGAAACATCATGCGCCAAACGGTTTTCACCGTCATCGTGCTGGCTGCGGGTTCCGCGCCAGCGATGGCGAGTGACCCGACGGGCGATTGGAGGGTGGCCGACGGCGTCGCCAACATCCGCGTCGCACAATGCAATGGCAGCATGTGGGGCGTCATCGCCTGGGAGAAAGAGCCCGGCGGACGCGACACCAATAATCCTGATGCCGCGAAGAAAGCCAGACCAACGCTTGGCATGCCGATCCTGATCAACATGAAGAGGAAGGCCGGAGCCGATCAATGGGAGGGCCAAGTCTACAACGCCAAGGATGGTAAGCTCTACGACTCAACGATCACGCCGTCCGGTTCTGACCTCCTTGAGATTCGCGGCTGCGTGCTCGGCTTCCTCTGCGGCGGCGAGACCTGGACGCGCGTCGGTCCGCCGATCCCGTCGAGTCCGATCAATAGCATGGCCAAGGGGACTTCGCCGAAGACAACGGGTGCAGCGACTGCGGCGAAGACGACAGGCGCTGCGGTCAGTGCCGCGGCAGCTCCCAAGACGGCGGCTGCCGGCGGTCCCAAAGCGGCCGGCACGGGTCAGAAGCAGGCCGCTGGCCAGCCTGCCGACGACGTCGGCGACATCTGCCTACTCGGCGATATCGCGCGGTTTGCCCATTAGCGCGGGCTGAAACAGCAGCACGGCGGCCAGCGTCGTCACCAGTGAGAGCGCCAGCAGCTTGCCCATGCTCGACGTCCCGGGATGACTGGATAGCCACAGGCTGCCGAACGCCGTGGCTGTCGTCAGCGCGCTGAAAAAGATCGCCCGCGTGAGACTGGTCTGCAGCAGGTTCGTCCTGCCGGATCGCCACGCGGTAACATAATAAATCTTGAACGCGACGCCAACGCCAAGCAACAGCGGCAGCGCAACGATGTTGGCGAAGTTGAGCGGCAGCTTGATCAGCACGCAGATCTCAAGCGTCACGGCGCCTGCGACAAGCAACGGGACCAATGTCATCAGCACGTCGGTGATTCGCCGTAGCGTGATCCACAACAACAGGCTGATTACGACCAGCGCATAGATGCCGGCGTGTATGAACGCCCGCACCACGGTGTCTCCGGACTTCAGGATCGAGACCGGACCGCCGATCGCGTTCGGCTCGGCAGCCAGGACTGCGTTTGCGAATCTGCGCAGATTGTCGTTGTCGTTGGGATCGCCGCGCGGCAGCGCTTCGACCCGCATCAGGCCGTCCTTGGCCTTCCACTCGCTGACGAGATCAGGCGGCAGCGTCTGTAGGCTGACCGGTTGCGCCTGCAGCGCGTTCCTCAGCTGATCAAACACAACCTTCAGAGGCGTGATGAAGATCGCCTCGGCCTTGTTGCGCGTCGCCTCGTCGGATGCGGCGAGCTTTGTCAGCGCGTCGGCCAAGCGACGCGAGGCAACCGCGCCGGGGCCCTTGTCCTGCCCCTTGTCCGAGCCCTTGGCGTCGCCCGCGGTCCTGCGCAGGGCCTCCGCAGCGCTCTTCAACGAATCGACGTTCTCCTGGTCGGACGGCGCGGCATCGATCGAATCCGGACTGAGCGCGGACCCCAGAACCTTGGCGGCTTGCGCGATCAGCTTCAGCTTGGGCCCCTGATCGGCGGGAATGAAGCTGTCGAGCGACCTCACCTCCAGCACTTCGGGCAGTTTCTGCAGCCTGTCCTCGATCTTTCTCGCGTCGGCCTCGGAATTGGTCATCACGTTGATCGCGTTGGCGCCCGTGTTCGGGTCCTTCCGGAGATCGAGGAAGGTCGCGATCGATTCCGCATTCGGATTGCGCAGGTTCATCGGGTTGAAGTCGAACTTCAAGAAATAGAGCAGCGGCATCCCGGCGGCCGCCACCAGCAATGTGCCGACCACGATGGGGATGCGGTGCCTTTCCAGGAAGGTGTCGAGCGGGGCCAGGAAGGCATACCCGACCGGCTCCTTTTCGCCGGGCGGGTTGAGCAGCTTCAAAAGCGCCGGCAGAACCGTGAGCGAGGAGGTGAACGCGATCAGCATGCCCGCGCCCGCGATCGCGCCAAGCTCGGAAATGCCCTTGTAGTCGGTCGGCATGAAGCAGAGGAAACCGGCCGCGGTCGCCATCGCCGCCAGCGACAACGGCACCGCCGAACGCCGGGCCGCCTCCGCCAGCGCCTCGGCCAGATTGTCATTCTTGAAGCGTTCCGAGCGATAGCGGACACTGAACTGGATGCCGAAGTCGACGCCAAGACCCACGAAGAGCACCGCAAAGGCGATCGAGAGCAGGTTCAAAGACCCCACCATCATCAGCCCCACCGCGGTGGTGATCGAAAGACCGATGAACAGGTTGACGAAGACGGCGAAGATGATCTTGGCCGAGTGCAGCGCCAGCCAGAGAATGACGAGCACGACCAGGATTGTGCCGACGCTGTTGATGATCGCACCGTCCTGGACCGTGGCATATTCCTCATTGGCGATCGGGACCGGCCCGGTCAGCCTGACCCGAGCCTGATATTTGCTCGGAAAGTCGAGCTCCGCAGCGGCTGCACGGATCGCGTCGGTCGCGTCCTTGCCGGGCTGCAGCGCATTGAAATCGAGCACCGGCTTGAACTCGATGAAGGCGCGCCGGTCGGAATCCCTGAGCGGCTGGTCGCTGGTCAGCTCCCGCCAGGAGAAGTTGGCGTTGCCCTTGTTGAGGACATCCTCAACCGTCTGCGCGATCATGTTGAAGGGCCGCGCCGTGTTGTCGAGCTTGACTTGGCCACGCTTGACGCCGGCAAGCCCGGTCTCCAGCGCGCCGGTCAACCCGCGAATGGAGGGATCGCCCGCCATGATCTCGATCAGCGGGGCCGCGGCCTGGAATTGGCCGGTGATCTTGCCGAGTTCCTCCGTGGACAGGAACAACAGGCCGTTCTTCTCGAAGAACTCGCCCGAGCCGAGCGGCTGCATCGACAGGAAATTCTTGTCATCGCCCTTAAGCTTCTGCTCAAGCGCGGCAGCCGCCGAGCTGGTCTGTTCCGGCGTCGGCGCCTCGATCACCGCAAGGATCGTGCTGTCGCGGTCGAACGCCTTGTCGAATTTTTGATCGCGCTGGCGCCAGTCCAGATTGGCCGAAATCAGCGTGTTAATGTCGGTGTTGATCGCGAAATGGCGGCTCGTGTAGTAGCCGGCCGCGGTTGCCAGCACGAGCCCAAGAAGCAGAGTCAGAGTGGCAAAACGGGTACACGCTCTGACGATCTGAACGACTATGCTTGTCAGCACGCTTTTTCTTTCTAATTTCGATTAGCTTGGCGGAAACGCCCGCTGTCTAGCGGAGTTCCGTGAGCGGGGCTAACCCTGTGCTTGAAGGTCTACTTCAATCGTAGGGACGTTGGCCGCGAAAAAATGCGGAACTGCTGGCGGGGGCTGGATATGCCGGGATTGTCCGGCGGTAAAGTGACGAACGAGTGAGGGTTTAAAGGCTTCATTTTCCTTGGCTTATTGGTTAGTACTATAATACTACCAATCAAAACTTCCCGGCAGACCTTGCCCATCCGCCTTTGCTAGCCGATGAGTTTTGACACAAGGCCACCCCGCTTCCATGCGCTTTTCAGCACTTGGAGCAAGGGAGGGAGGCAGAGTCTTACTATGGTGTGGGATATGGCCGATATCTCACGCTACGGAGGTACCGAAATGCTGGCAAGAAACATGGGTGACCATCGTCCCATGGAAGTTTATTTGGCGCAGCCGCGCGGATTTTGCGCAGGCGTCGTGCGCGCGATCCAGATCGTCGAGCGCGCGCTCGAGAAATACGGCCCGCCAGTCTATGTTCGCCATGAGATCGTGCACAACAAATACGTGGTCGAGAGCCTGAAAAACAAGGGTGCGATCTTCGTCGAGGACCTGTCCGAGGTCCCGCCATTGTCCGTCACCGTGTTCGACGCCCATGGCGTGGCGCGTACAGTTGAGGAAGAAGCCGCCGCGCGAAATCTTCCCGTGATCAATGCGACCTGCCCGCTCGTGACCAAGGTCCACAATCAGGGCAAGCGCTATATGTCCAAGGGCCGTGCCCTGATCCTGATCGGGCATGCCGGGCATCCCGAGGTCGAGGGGACCATGGGCCAGGTTCCCGGCCCCGTCCTGCTGGTGCAGAGCGTCGAGGACGTCAGCGGCCTGACACTGCCGACCGACACCCCTGTGGCATATATCACACAGACGACCCTCAGTGTGGATGACACCAGGGATATCATTGTTGCCCTTCAGCAGCGTTTTACAGACATTCAAGGTCCCGATATCCGGGATATCTGCTATGCGACACAGAACCGGCAATCCGCCGTAAGGGACCTAAGTAAGCTCGTGGACGTAATCTTGGTGGTGGGCGCCGCCAATAGTTCCAACTCTAACCGACTCCGCGAAATCGGCACCGAAGCCGGGGTCGCGAGTTATCTCATCGCTGACGGCAGCGAACTTAACCCGGATTGGCTCAAAGACGCCAAGACCGTCGGTATCACGGCCGGAGCTTCGGCACCGGAGGTTTTGGTTGATGACGTCATCGAAGCGCTGCGGCGCATCGGGCCGGTCACGGTTTCGGTGCTTCCAGGCCGGGAAGAGAACATCGAATTCCGGCTTCCGGCGGAACTCGCCGCAGGGTGATCCCACCTCTCGTTACAGCCCAGAAAGATAGAGTTTGATGGCAATACCCTTCCATAAGGAAATGCGTATCGGCGCGTATCTGATGAAGCAGAAGCTGCTTGGCCGGAAACGCTATCCGCTGGTGCTGATGCTGGAACCGCTGTTCCGCTGCAACCTTGCCTGTGCGGGCTGCGGCAAGATCGACTATCCCGACGCGATCCTCAATCGCCGGATGACGGCGCAAGAGTGCTGGGATGCAGCCGACGAATGCGGCGCGCCGATGGTGGCCATCCCCGGCGGCGAGCCCCTCATTCACAAGGAGATCGGCGAGATCGTGCGCGGCCTCGTGGCGCGCAAGAAATTCGTCTCGCTATGCACCAACGCGCTGCTCCTGGAGAAGAAGCTCGACCTGTTCGAGCCCTCGCCCTATCTGTTCTTCTCGGTCCATCTCGACGGTCTGCGCGAACACCACGACAAGGCCGTGTCGCAAAAGGGCGTGTTCGACCGCGCGGTTTCGGCGATCAAGGCTGCGAAGGCGCGCGGCTTCACCGTCAACGTCAACGCCACCATCTTCGACGGTCATGCGGCCGAGGACATCGCGAAATTCCTCGACTTCACGACCGAGCTCGGCGTCGGCGTCTCGATGTCGCCGGGCTATGCCTATGAACGCGCACCCGATCAGGAGCACTTCCTCAATCGCACCAAGACCAAGCGGCTGTTCCGCGACGTGTTTGAGCTGGGCAAGGGCAAGAAGTGGAATTTCATGCATTCCGGTCTGTTCCTGGACTTCCTGGCCGGCAATCAAAGCTACGAGTGCACGCCGTGGGGCATGCCGGCCCGCAACATCTTCGGCTGGCAGAAGCCGTGCTATCTGCTTGGCGAAGGCTATGCCAAGACCTTCAAGGAGCTGATGGAAACCACGGACTGGGAGTCCTACGGCACCGGCAAGTACGAAAAATGCGCCAACTGCATGGCGCATTGTGGCTATGAGCCGACCGCGGCGACCGAGGCCTTCATCAATCCGTTGAAGGCGATGTGGGTGACGTTGCGCGGCGTCAGGACATCAGGCCCCATGGCGCCCGAGATCGATCTCTCCAAGCAGCGGCCCGCCCAATACGTGTTCTCTGCGGAGGTGCAGAAGCGCCTGTCAGAAATCCGCCGCGACGAGGCGCTCGCCTCCGCACGGGAGAAAACCTCGACCGCAGCGTAAAGCTCGGGCAAAGCGAGTAGCAGTGTCTGCGGCGCGATCCGCGCCGCAGACGGCTAGTTTGAAATTGGCCGCTCTGCCTTGATCGCCCTTCCCTTGAAGTAACAGGCAAGCTCCGGCTGGCGCGGCAGACTGACCGTGACCAGAGCGTCCGCCGGTTGGAGGGAATCGATGAGGGTGCCCTTCCGCCGTCATTCCGGGATGGTGCCACCGGGTCTGCGCGATGCGCGGCCCGATAACAGGCTCCAGCACCAGACCACAGATGCGCAATTGCGCATCGGGAAATCTTGAGATTCCGGGTTCGATACCCGACCTCGGGTTTACCCGAGGTCGGCAAAATATGTTTATCCAAGTCGGCAACAGCCGACTTGGATGCGCATCGTCCCGCAATGACGTCGTGAGTTAGGTTGCTACATGCTGCAACATGGTCGGCGAACGCTCTGATCGCCGAGAACGGCGAACAACCTGTCAGATGTCCGCCGGAACGAGACTCGCCGACACCAGGTCGTGGCCACCGACCAGGAAGTCGCGACAGCCGCGTAAGCTGCGCAGGGCGCGATTGAAATCGATCCCCGTCGAGACCAGCGCGCGCAGGGCAGCCGGGTTGCGCACGACGCCGCGAAAGATCACACCGAGATCAACGTCGCCGTTTGGCTTGATCGCACTTCGCGCCAGCGCCGGCAGCGCGCGGCTCGCAGGGTCGCTGATGACCCGCAGCGCCGCGAAAGGCAGCTTGGCCTCCTCGGCATAAGCCGCAGCGATATGGCTTTCCATATCGACGGCGGCCGCCCCCGTCTTCCTGCGCAGCGCGGCCTTCCCGGCCTGCGCCACGACCACCTCTTCCACGCCCGCAAGGCCGCCCCTGACGACGCGCCGGCGCCCGATCCCGGTGGTGAGCTTTGCGATCAGGTCCTCGTTCAATGCGAGACCGGCCAGCCAGCGGGCGCTGCCCGCCATGACCTCAGTGGCCACCACAACATCGCCCGATTTCAGGCTGGGATCCAGTCCACCCGCGACCCCGAAAGAGATCACGCCCCGGATCGTGGCAGGGTCAAACACGGTCAGGAGCGCCCGCAATTGCTGCGGGTCGCTACTGCTGCAGATGACCGCCATTCCGGGGCCCGCCGCAATGCGGGCCTCCTGGACCAAGCCGGTCACAATCAGGATTGGCCGCGGATCAATCAACATTGTCCGCGGAAACGTCGTTCCCCGCCCCCAAATTCACATCCCAACCCCTACCACTTTGCTATTGGTGCTCCGAAGATTCCGATACCGGGCGAGCGCCCATAGTGGAAAAAACTTCGCATATCCATGATAGCGTAGATAAAATACGCGAGGAAAGCCTGTAGCCGTGTAGCGCTCCTCGTCCCACGTTCCTTTTTCGCTCTGTGTTGCTATTAGGTACTGAATGCCACGGGCGACCACGGGATTTGCGACCTCGCCCGCCGCCATCAGCGCAAGCAAGGCCCATGCCGTTTGCGAGGCGGTTGACGGGGCGCGCTCGAGGCCACGGTAGTCCAGCCGGTAGCTCACCGCGTCTTCGCCCCAGCCGCCGTCCTCGTTCTGGACCGACACCAGCCAGTCCGCGGCCTTGCGAATCATGGGGTCCTGATGGCTGACGCCGACGGCATTCAGGGCGCAGAGGACCGACCAGGTGCCGTAAATGAAATTCATGCCCCAGCGGCCGTACCAGGAGCCTTCCGGGTGCTGCGTCCGGCGCAGATAAGCGACCGCGGCGGCGACGCGCTTGCTGCTCTCCACGGTCTCGCCGAGCTGGGCCAGCATCGAGAGGCAACGGCCGGTGACGTCCTCGGTCGGCGGATCAAGCAGCGCGCCGTGATCCGAGAACGGGATGTTGTTGAGATAGTATTCGAGGTTGTTGACGTCGAAGGCTGCCCAGCCGCCGTCGTCGCTCTGCATGCCTTCGATCCATTCGCGGGCACGCGCGATCGCGGCGTCGTATTTGTCGCTTCCGGTCTCACGTCTGATGCGATCCATGCTCATGACGACGACGGCGGTGTCGTCGAGATCGGGGTAATGATCGTTGTTGTACTGGAAGGCCCAGCCGCCCGGCCGGACGTCGGGCCGCTTCACCGCCCAATCGCCCTTCACGTCGAGCACCTGTCTCGGCAGCAGCCAGTCGAGCGCTCGTCCAACCGACGACAGCGCCGCTTCGCCGCCGGCTTCATTCATGGCGTGGCAGGTGAGCGCGGTGTCCCACACCGGCGAGACGCAGGGCTGGCAATAGGCCTCGTCATCGCGGATGATCAGGAGGTTCTTGAGCGCCTTCCGGGTGCTCGCGCGCGGCGGAAAGTTCTCGTCCTTGCCGAGCGCATCGTACATCATCACGATGTTGGCCATCGGCGGATAGATCGCGCCCATGCCGTCCTCGCCGTTGATCCGCTCCTCGATGAAGGCCAGCGCGCTGTCGATTGCGCGCTGCCGCAGCTTCTTGGAGAACATCGGCTCGACCACGCGCAACACGCCGTCCAGCGCGCGGAACAGCATGAACCAAGCCGCACTTTGATGCGGCGCCTTGGCCGTCATTCCGATCGAGCGCGGGTCCTGGAGGAACAGTTCGTCGATTCCGACGATTTTCGGATTCCTCGCACGGGGCTTGAGCGCGGCCAGCACCATCAGGGGCACCATCGTGGTCCGCGCCCAATAGGATATTTTGTTGATGTGAAACGGCGACCACATCGGCAGCAGCATGATCTCGACCGGCAGCACCGGCACGCTCTTCCAGGTCAAGACGCCGAACATCGCGAGCGTAAAGCGCGTGAAGACGTTGCTGTGAACGGCGCCGCCGCGGGAGCGGATGGCCTCGCGCGCACGCGCCATGTGCGGCGCATCCATGGGTTCGCCGATCATCTTCAGCGCGAAATAGGCTTTTACGCTTGCGCTCATGTCGAAATCGCCCTCGCGCACCAGCGGCCAGCCGCCATGGGCGCCTTGCGTCCGGCGCAGATATTTGGCGATCTTGGCTTCGAGCTCGGTATCGACGGGCTCGCCGAGGTAGTGGCACAACAGCACATATTCGGACGGGATGGTGCCGTCGGCCTCGAGCTCGAACACCCAGTGCCCGTCCGGCCGCTGATAGCCGAGCATCGCGCGCGTAGCATCGTCGATGCTCGTCTCCAACGCACGAACACCATCGGACGCAGCGGTCTTGCTGCTGGAACGCATGTTCGACACATCCTCTCTCAAAGGGCTCTCACCCTCTATCAAAGGGCTCTCGCCCGACTTCGTCAGCGATGAGTTCATAACGCTCTAGCGCATGGCGAGCACCAGATCGGCGGCGCGGTCGCCCGACCGTACTGATCCTTCAATGGTTGCGGGCAAGCCCGTATCGGTCCAGTCGCCTGCCAGAAAGAGATTCTTCAGTCCCGTGGCCGCACCGGGGCGCAGCGCGTTCTGCTCGGGCGTGGCCTCGAACGTGGCGCGGCGCTCGCGCACGATCTGCCAGGGCGGCAGCTCGCCGCTGACCCCGCCAGCCTTGCAGACGTCGCGCCAGAGCGCCTGCGCAAGTTCCTCGCGCGGCGTTTCGATCAGACGGTCGCCATTGCTGATGGTGATGGACAGGCGCTGCGGAAATGCGAACAGCCACTCCACCAGGCCTCCGATCACGCCGAGAATGGGCGGCATGTCGCGGGGCGGATCAAAGCGGAAATGCGCATTCACAATCGCACGAAATTTGGTCGGCGCCTTCAGGCCGGGCAACAGCGAGGCGGCTGGACGCGCTGGCACAGCCATCACGACCGCATCGTCGGGGCCGACCGTCACCCTGTCGTCGCCGCCGAATTGCAAGGCGCCGACCCGGTCTGCCGCCATGTCGAACCCGCGCAGTTCGCGGCCGAAATTGACGGCGGCGCCTTTTTCCCGCAACAGCTTGATTGCAGGCTCGACCAGGACCGCGCTCAAGCCCTCGCGCGCGATCAGCGGCCGGCAGGCCTGTCCGCCCGCAAGCAATGTCTCGCGCACGATCGCACCGGCAAGCCCAGCCGATCCGGCCGGCGGATCGACATTCAACGCGGCCAGGAGCAGCGGTTGCACCAGGCGCTGGTAGAGCGTGCCGTCGCAGCGGATCACATCGCCGACCAGCGTGTCCTGCCCGGCCCATACCAGCGGCATCAATCCGAGATAATCGCGCACGGCGGTGTCAGGGACGCGGCGGCTCTCATCGAACAGCCACAACGGAAGCCGGTTGTCGCCGAGATCGAGCAACCAGCGCTGCCCCGTCGTCAGGTCGACGAACGGAAACTGCGCGGTCTTCGGTCCGACGAGTCCCGCTTCGGTGCCGATCGATTTGGCATAGGCCAAGGCATGGCGGTTGCCCGAAAGCAGGAGATGGTTGCCATTATCGATGGTGAGATTTGTCGCCGCATCGAAATAGGATCGGCAGCGTCCGCCCGCCTGCTGCGTGGCCTCGTGCAAATGCACCTTGTAATCCGCGTTCGCCAAGCGAACAGCAGCCGCAAGGCCTGAAATACCAGCGCCAATGATGTGAGCTGTCTTTTGCATCAGATGAGAGCGTAACGAAGGACGATGCCGAGGCGTGTGACCTTGGTCACGCGGACCGGTGCACGCGGCGCCAGAAATCCCCTGGCGATCAGCAAGCGCAGTATAGCTCCGTAGTATTTCGACATGATCCGCGGTGCGCGCACCATGTGCCGAGGATGACGGGCCATGATCTCGTCTGATTTCTTGAAATGCTCCGTGGCGCGCGCGACCAGCGGGGCGCAGACTTTCGGCAATGCCGGATGATTGGCGACCTTGACCGGATCGGTTTCCGTGATGCCCGCGTCCACCAGGCCTTCGCGCGGCAGATACAGCCGTCCGAGGCCCGCGTCTTCGTCAATGTCGCGCAGGATGTTGGTCAATTGCAGTGCGCGGCCGAGGTGATGCGCAAGCAGGATGCCGTCCTCTTGCGGCAGCCCGAACACCCGCACCGATAACCGGCCCACCGCGCTTGCGACCCGATCGCAATAGAGGTCGAGCGTGGCGAGATCGGGCGCGCGGATGTCCTGCGGCACGTCCATTTCCATGCCGTCGACGATCGCGAGGAAATCCTCCCGCTGAAGGTCGAATTTCTTGATCGAGGCGACGTATTCGCGCAAGCGTTCCGGCGGTCGGCCCTGGTAGAGCGCGTCGATATCGTCGCGCCATTTCTGCAGCGCGGCCAGCCGCTCTGGACGCGGGCCGTCGGAATCGGCGATGTCGTCGACCTGCCGGCAGAAGCTGTAGATCTGAAACATCGTCTCGCGCTGCTCGCGCGGCAGGATGCGCATGGCCGCGTAGAACGAGCTGCCGGAGGCCGCCGTCCCATAATTCGTCGTAACTGTCGCAGCCTCCGCCGTCATGCGCCCGCCGCCGGTTTGGACAGGCGGCGCCGCCCTGAGGCGCGTCTTGCGACCTCGCCCGCGATGCCGCCGGCGCTGTGCGCCAGCAATTGAACCGGACTCAAATGCACCCGCTCGCTCAGGGGATCGCGAACTTTCAGGAGGCGCACAATCTTTTCCGCGAAAGCCTGGATCACCGAGATCTCGAGCCCAAGACGGAAATCCCTGACCAGCGTAGCCAACGGCTTGCCTTCGCCGAGCAAATCTTGCGTCCGCGCGGCGAGCGCGTGGAGACATTTCAGCAGTGGGGCCGGCGCCGTTTCCAGTGCAAGCGCCTCGACGGACGCACCGGCCGCCTCAAGCGCATCGAGCGGCAGATAGACACGATTGAGGCTCTTATAGTCCTTGCCGCAATCCTGCAGGTGATTGTTGATCTGCAACGCCGCGCAGAGCGCGTCCGAGGCGGGCCAGGTCGATGTGCTCTCGCCGTGAACGTCGAGCACGAAGCGCCCGACCGGCATGGCCGAATAGCGGCAATAGTGGATGAGCTCGTCCCAGTTGGCGTAGCGAAGTTTGCTGACATCCATCCGGAACGCGGCCAGCAGGTCGAGCGCATGGCGCGGCGGCATCTCACGCTCCGCCAGCGCCCGCCTGAGCGCAACGGCTTCCGGCTGGCTGTCGCCTTTGCCAAGCAACTCCGCTTCCAAAACATCGAGATGGGCGAGCTTGTCCTCCGCTGCGAGCGTCGCATGATCGGCGATGTCGTCAGCGGTGCGGACGAAATTGTAGAATGCCATGATCACCGCCCGGTGACGCGGGTGGATGATCCAGGATGCGACCGGGAAGTTCTCATCTCGGTGGGTCTTGCCGGATCGCAATTCGCTCGCGCGGTTCATTAGGACTTGGTTACTAAGTTTGTATCAAGCGTGGTCTGTCTCAAGCGCGGCAGCGCAAAGCCCGCGGGTCGTTTGCGCAGGCCGCAAGCGCACACCCCATATAGGGGAATACGCTTAGGCGGCAATGGCAAAAATATCACAGTATTTCCAATACTTAAGATGACAACGCCTCGTCAATCGGGGCGGGAAAGAGGCGAACATGGATAGAACAGATTCGAAGATTGACACGCCATTGACACAGGGATGTTCGCGCGATGTTCCTGAGAGCCGCTTCGGCTGGGTCTACTTCATCCGCGCCGGCGATGCGATCAAAATCGGGCATAGCACCCGACTGACAGCGCGCCTCAAGGCCCTTCAAACTGGAACCCACCACAGCCTGGTCTTGCTCGCGAAGGCGCCTGGAGCCGTCCAGCTCGAGCGCGAATATCATGATCGGTTCAGGCGTTGGCACATCCAGGGTGAATGGTTCAAGGCGAGCCGGCCCCTCCTCTATGAGATCGATCAGATCAACGGCACGTCTCCGCGGTTTGTGATTCGGCCGCCGCGCCCGGATTTTTCACCTGAGGCTCGTGCGCATCTGAAGGTGCTGCGATCAATGCAGAGAGGCAACGTGGATCCGGTGACAAGCCTGCGCCTGGGTCTGCTTATCGACCAGCGCCAGAATTTCGACAGGGAGACCGATCCTGAAAAGCGGGCCCTCCTTGGTCGCCTGATGGCCCGGCAGGTCGACCTGATGTCGAGCTGACGCTCCACGGAGAGGACGAACGATGAGCAAAAAGCCGAAGACCGCCTCCCGCGAGGGCTATGGCATCCTCAATCCATACGGTGACATGTGGTCGTCAAACGTGTTCGACACCATGGACGAAGCGTCTGAATATCTCAGGAATTTTTGGAGGAAGTCGAAGCCGGGTGCCGACCTCAGCGCATACAAGATTGTTAAGGCAAAGCAGACGGCAAAATATCTTGCCGACCCTCAGTAGAGATCGCGAACCTGACCGAGGTGCTTGAATTTTGTACCCGCACACCCCCCGGTAGCAGCCATTGCTGACATCAAGGAGGGGCGCAGCCAAGGAGTGTGCGGGCATCCGCTAGAAGATACTGCTGAGGTTTGCTACCTCACCGAGAAGATTTGCGGCGCTGCCGCCGACCCCTATCGCGACCTGCGTGGGAGTGTTGGTCTGTGTGACGATACTGGGAATAGAGATGGTGGTGACATTGATATTGGGAAGAGTGAAGAGCCCTGCGCCTCCGCACACTGCGTCCACTTCCGTATCAGTCAATTCACGCATTTCACTCATTGACTACCTCCTGCATGTTACGGGGATATCCCGCAACTATAACGTTAGGCAGGTGGAACATTTTCACAACAGCTCTTGGGGTTGATAACCACTCGGTTAGGCTAACTGGCATCTGATGTGGCGGGGCATCTGACGGCTCGCCCGCTGAATCATGCGGGATGATGGTTAGATACGTGGCTGCTCGATCGCTGTGCCTGCTATCGTCTACTCCTTCGCCTTGATCACGACCGGAACGATCGCGATCAGATTGATCTGGCCCGGGTAATGCGCCCCGACATCTTGATTGCGGCGGGCCGCTTGATTGCTGCGGGCCGCCTTCTCAGCGAGATCGAGCCGTCTGGCCCACGTCGCGACGTAGGGCTCAAACTCCCCCTTGGCGACCTTTTCCTCAAAGCCATCGATGTGAAGCTGCCGCACCCGCGCGGAGAAGGCTTCCCAGCCGCCCCCGATCTTGGCTTCGGCCTCGGCGATCTCCTGTTCTGTGAAGCGGCCAAAGAGCCCGCGTGGCTCGCCGACCTGTTTCGCGGCAACATCGGTGTGATAGTCGAAATTGCTCCGGTCCGTCTTGTTAGGCTGATAGCCATAAGCCCACGCGCGATGCTTCTCGATGTCGTCCTGCACGATTACTGCG
>Ga0126371_10002369_pt1 | contig 16212 bp, 22 predicted proteins | sample PanSoiMetaPlot_4_FD_110145 | JGI IMG/M metagenome (GOLD analysis project Ga0126371, IMG submission 110145) | Tropical forest soil microbial communities from Panama - MetaG Plot_4 | ecosystem: Environmental > Terrestrial > Soil > Tropical forest > Bulk soil | place: Panama | collected 2016-02-17 | reverse complement strand
TTTTGATCCGCGATTGGCGGTGTACGTCATGCCGGCCGCAGTCCGGTTTGGCCGCGCCGTCGGATATCCGCCGATGATGTAACCGCGCCGGTTTTTGTAATCGAAAGCATACGGTCGCATTAGGCTGCATCCTTCGTGACGTTGAACGCGTAACCGGGAAAGCCGCACTTCGCCATAAACAGATCACGGCGGAAGCTCTTGCTTTCCCGCTCAGCTTCGGTTGCGATGGCCTTGGCGACATACTCCAAGTCCAACAGATCAGCGCGACGCAGGCGACGGCTGGCCGCCGCCTCGCGCACTGCGTTTGCTAGGTTATCGGTCGCTCCTAGTCGCATTGGTTTTTGTCCTTGTACGTCCTGCGCGGGCAACGTCCCGGCAAGCCTCTGCCGTAGCGTGTCGTAATCGCTTGGTCAAGTTCCGCCACGACTTTTTGGATCAAAGCGGTCTGCCGCTTATTCATTGGACTGGCTCGCTATCAGCCGATTCTCTAACGCGCTGTTGCCCAGCCACATAAGCAGCGAGGCGCGATCATCGAGTACCAGGATTTCAACCCGGTGGCCGCCCTCATACGTCTGCAATTGCCATTTACCGCCGGCAATCTCCTGTAGCTCAATCCGGGTGATCATTGTGTGCGTCCTTTATCTATAACCGGGCTTGTGACCGGTCAGCCGCATTAAACCGGGGAGTTGATCCCCGGCCCACTCTGCGCTTTCAGTGTACCACCGTCAGCTTGCCGACTTCGCCCAGCTTGACGATTTCGTACGACATGCCGCCATCGGGCAGGCGCGTGATGCGCAACTGTTCACCCGGTGTCAGGTCGTGTTGCAGCACGGGGCTGAAACCGGCCTTGATCGGCGACAAGGCTTTCAGGATGGTGCGGGTCGTACCGCCCGGCGCGCGGGCAAGCTCGATGACCTTTGCCCGGACTGCTTCGATCTGCGCTGCGACTTTGGGAGGAAGGATGACGCTCATTGCGTGTACCTTTCGGTTTTTGGTTAAAAGAAAACCGGCGGGACCAAAATCCCGCCGGTAGGGTAGGCACGAATTGTAAAGTAGGCTGTAGCCTAGACGTGCAGCGGCAGATTGGCGCCGTTTGGATCGGCGAAGTTGGCGCCTTCGTGGATGACCACGGAATTGCCAACCTGTTGCACGCCGAAGGCTGACGGGTGGAACGCCTGACCGACCACGATCAGCGACATGGACGAGACAAGCTGGCCATGGTTGAACAGCGCAAGCGAGCCGTTTGCCTGCGAGTAGCTATCCGCGTGCGTCGCGTCCAGCACGATCTTGCCGAAGTCCAGCGTGTTCTGCATCTTGCCGGGACCGGCGGCGTACTCGGTGGTGCCGCCGACCGTGTTGACATGCTCGCTCATGTCGCCCTGTCCGGTCAGGAACTCCAGCTTGCCGGAATTCCAGAATGTGCCGTCAGCACCAGTGATGTGCGACTGCACAAACAGGCTTCCGCCGGTGTTGATCGTGGAAGACGTGTTCTGCCAGTTACCGCCTACGGCGACGCCGATACCGCCGCCCTGTACAGTGAAGCCGCCAACCCAATGGGTCAGCGCACCGGACGCGATGTCAACGATCGCGTCGGAATTGCTGGCGACGTTGAGGTTGAAGCCGGCCGCACCGTTGACGCGTGCGAGTTCCAAGTCACCGGGGGCGGTGGTCTGCTGGCCGAAATGACCGTTACCGAAGTCACGAAGTACGAAGCTCATTTCCTTAAGTACCTTTCAATTTGCCTTTGCTCTGCGTTTTGCATCCAGGCTTGCACTGGCATCGGCCGCATTACAGGCGGGCGCGGCGGTCCCTCTACATAATTGAACCGCCGCGCACAAGTCCGTGATTGGGAGAATTGCGTTAATTCGTCGTGAATCATATCGGCTTGCGTTGGTTGAGCAAGCGGTTGACCAGCCGATCGTCAACCGTCTTTGAGGCATCCGCCCGGCCGTACCACTCGCGGGCTTCGCCATGTAAGACTTGCGGCTCGCCGCGTGTCGTCACTGCGGTATTGAGCTTGCGCCAGAAGATCAGGAAGGTGTCAATCGGCACCGGCACTGTGCTACGCATCGGTCGTTACCTCCAATTCCGCGTACTTCAGCGACATGGTTGCTGGCCGTACGTGTACGGTTTCCTCTTTGGGAGCGCAGATGATCAGCTCTTGCGGGTCGGGTTCTTCGCCGTGCTTGTTGCAGCGCCAAAAGAAGCAAGGCTTGTTGCCGCGGATCGCCCATACGGTAACGCGCCGCAGTGAACCAGCCGGCTTGAACGTCAGCCGGACATATTCGGTTTTCATTTTAGAAGTCCTTCATAACAAAGGTGTACCCGCCATTGTTATTCCATGCGCCGACCATATCCCAGGTCCAGCCGTACTTGGCGCACAGCTTGTGCGCGGCGGCAGCGTGGTTGTCGTCAATGCTCATGGTCATATCGCAATCCATGATCACGCGGCCAGCCTGCGACGTGGCGATGATGCGGGAGCCTTTGATATTCGTCGGTCCGAAGTACTTCGTGGTGATCGCCTGACGACGCGAGAATGCGATTTCCATTGTGTGTTTCCCTTCGTTAGATCGCCATGTTTGCGATCTTGTGGCGGTTGTACGTCTTATTACGCCCGATGTCCTTGTTGGTCTGCTTGCCGGTGCCTTTGCATGACCAGCACGTACCGACATGAGTCGGCTTGCCGTTCACGATGGCGCCCCACACGTACTGACCGGACCCATTGCATTTTGCGCATTTGCCCGGTTTGTCATTCGGTACTGCCATATCGTACATTTTAGTTTCCTGCGGTCGATATGCGATCCGTGGTCCTGCCACGGGTCACACATTGACCGCGCTGCAACGCTACGGATGTTCTGTCATCCGAGCATTGCAGTGCTGTCAAAATTTGTGGGAAAGACGATTCGCGTCCGGGTCACTTCGCGTAGGCATTAGGCTAGAGCCGTCTGATGATGCAGTCTCTAGCGGGGCTTGAAGGCTAGGCGGCCCGTGCACATACGCGGTCGCTCGCGACGTTTACTCCCCGGTGGCCCTTCCAGCCGGGCGGTCGTTGTTCGCGTTTACGCCGGGATCGTGTGAGGCGCCGCGTCAGCCGGTGAACCGTCCGGCCGTAGGTGTCTGCCCTGCTTGGGGGCCGACCGGTGATTGGCGGGAGGAACTCCCGCACCACCTATATACAACCTTACTAGGTTTGGCGCAACCCTCTATTTTGTACAATAAGCCGTTGAAATTGTTTAAGAAAAATGCGGGTTTGGCGCCGCCAAGGCCGCTTTTCGGGCTTTCCGGGCACGGCCGATCGGGCTGCCTTCCGCCATGGCCCGCGCCTCGGCTCGGATGCTGTACAACAGGTCGCGGCCCTCGCGCAGGAAGGCCAGAATCTTGCGATCCACGCCGCTGCAAATCAGGTCATCAATGTTCAACGGCCGGTCTGTACGCGCCATCGGCCGGTCCTGTGCCTGCTTGCGGGTGATCGGCGATACGGGGCTTTCAAAAAAGAGTACGTAATCCGCCGTCTTCAAGTCGATAGACATGCCGCCGACCTTGGAGTTGGCGATCAGGAATTGTGTACGTCCCTGTTGGAAGTCCCTCACCACTGCGGAGCGGTCAGGCGTGCCGCCGTACAGCCAGCCAAATTTGCGCTTCGCCTTGGTCAGCGCATTGCCGATCATGCGGCCGGTGTGAGTGTACTCGTGGAAGATGATGACTTGCACATGGTTGGGCATCTCTTCAACGAATTCGATCAGCCATCGAAGCTTCGGGTTTGCGTCGAATTCCTTAACGTGGCGTGTGTCGTCTTCATCATCGAATGGCAGATAGCCGGACGATATCTGACGTAGCCGGTGGAATGTTGAATCCACTTCCTGCTTCGTACCGTTCGCCAGTTTGATCAGCTTGTCGATGCAATCGCCGTACGCCTCCAACTGGTCGCCGTACATATGCAGCTTGATCTCCCCGTAGAAGATGGTTTCGTCCCGCACTTCGCGACGTTCGTACGCGAAGGTGATGCCTGATAGCTTCTGTACCAGAAGCGGCATTTTGGCGTCATCGAATTTGTACGCCCACCGCTTGCTCCATCGGTTTTTGTACCCGATACCGAACGCCTGCTCAAAGAAGAAGTAGTTTGTACCGAGTGCTTCACCGCGATCAGCAATGAAGGCTTGCGCCCACCAGCCGAACGGATTGCGCCCCATTGGTGTACCGGTCATGCCGAGCCGGAAATTGCAGTGCTGCGTCAGCATGGCCATGATCTGAAAACGCAGCGACGTGTGGTGCATCATCATGTGGATTTCGTCGGCGATGACCAACGATATGTCCTCGGCAACGAAGCGTACCAACTCGGTATCCATGTACTGCTTGTTGCGCTCGGAGCGGCTGCTGTATTTCCGCGTGCTGAAAAGCTCTTGCAGGCCGGAGTATGGCACGACGATCAGATCAGCTTCGTCAGCGATGGCTTGGCACAAATCTTGTGGGTCAAGGTGGACGATGCGTATCTTCAGATCAGGCGTATGCCACGCCGCCTCTGCCGCCCATACGTCCAGGCCAAGCGGTGAGTGCGCCGCGACCAGTCCGATGCCCTTGCGCCACAGGCGCGAGCGTTTCAGGTGCATGGCCCAGTTCAAGCCGATCCACGTCTTCCCCATGCGCGGGTCGAAGTTGATCAGCGCGCCATTGCGTTTGTATATCGCGTAGGCCAGACCCTCCAACTGGTAGGCGCCGCGTGGTGCGGTGGCCAGATGCAACGGTGCACCAGTGCTGTTGTAAATCCAGCGCAGCAACTCGTCTTCCGGCATGTACTTGAAGTCCGGTACCGGCGTTGCCGGCTTCGCAAGGTACCGGTCGATCGCAGTTTGCGAGACAGGCATCAGTGCGGTGCTCCAACTGCGGTCACCATTTCTTCGTCAACGCACCAGCGCAGCCGCGCCACATCGTACGTAATGTTGGCCGGTGCACCGCTCTTGCGGAAATCGTCCAGTTGCCGGTACAGCGTTTGATCCGGCACATACAAGGTCATGTCATGCGTGGACATTGAGCCGGTGCCGTTTTGCATAATACCAAGACTGACATCCACCGTGTCGTAATCCGGGCAGATCAGCGGCGTGTAGTGATGCAGCTTCTTCACCTGTCCGGTCAGTTCATTGCCGCGCTGCGACCAGCCGAAGTGATTGACACAGCCGCCGATCAACGCCAGCAAGAGGAAGACAATGATTAAACCGATGATGGCAATTGCTCTCATGTTGCTCCGTACTCCGTTTCCTGTTTTTCTTCCCGCGTCATAGCCTGTGTGTCGCCTTCCTGTAATCCGCTTATACGTCCAAGCTCGCGCCGTACACGCGGGTCCATCCGCTCGCTGTCAATGCAGAACTGACCGATATCGAATGCCTGTGATAGCACCACAAAAAACTGATCAACTTCGTCGCGTGCCGCGTCAACCAAGATGCGGGCAAGGTTGCGCTCGCGCTCTTGCGGTGTGCGGTTGCCGGTCAGCACAACATCGGCTGTGCCAACCTTGCTCCAATCTTCGGCGACATGCGTTGATCGCACTTCATGCGCGTTGTCGGATTGCCGGTTGCCTTGTGTCGGAAAGAAGCCCGCCATGTTGCGCTCAACGCAGATGCCGCGCAGATCGGTGAACTGCCGCCCGGTGTCCACGCGCAGTTGTGCGCGGTCCAGCTTCATCAGGTCCGGGTAATCCAGGATCAGCAGGTCAGGGATGAAGTTCTCTTCGCGTGCGATCTGGTCCAGGTACATGTTCAGATGGGAAGTGGTCAGTGTGCCGGTCGGGAATTCCTTGATCAGCAGATGCGAACGGTATTGCAGCAGACGAAGGTGATGCTGGATATGTGTGGCGTTCTCCAACGTAACGCCTTTGCGGCTGACGCTGGTCGTTACGTCGGACAGGCCGACAAACTTGCCGCCCTTCTCGCGCTCAAAACCGCGTAAGCTGACTTGCATACCGTCGCGCTTGGTCATGGCGAAGAAGGCTTGGATGTACCGCCGTTTGGTCAATGCGCTGGAATTCTCCAACGTGATATGCAGTACCTTGCGGCCGAACATCACATTGGCCTTGCCGACGCCGACGCAGCACCATGACTTGCCGAATTTCTTCGGCGCGATCAACAGCATCATGGTCCCGCGCTCGGGGCGGATGCCGGCCGCGTCCAGTGCCGGAATGCCGGTACTGAAAAAGTCTTCGTCATGCTGACGCAGGAAGTCCAGATTGGTATCGTGCAGCCATATGCCGGCGGTTTCCGCTCGCCGCAGGTTAGGGCGCTTGAACATCAGATCATCGGCGGCGTCTTCATCACCCTGGCGTAATGCGGCATAGGCATCCGCCAAGCCAAGCATGCGAGTGCGTACCCGAACAAACTTGTCGAGCAAGTCCATGACGTATGCGGTATTCAGCTTCGGCGCCAGCGCCTTCATGGCAACGATGGTACGGTGCATGAACTTGCTAGGCTCGGTATCGCTTAGGTCACGCTCCAACAGGTCGTTGATGTGATCCTTCGGTGGCTCTTTGTACTGCTGGATAAATTTGATCGCCGCTTCGGCGATTTTCTGGTAGTGGTGCGTCGAAAAGATAAGCGGCTCGATCTTGGCTGCGATGCTGATCGCATGCACATCGTGCCATACCAGCAGAGTTAGGACATTTTCCTCTATGGCCCCTTCAAGCAGTTGTGCCATCGCTGCTTCCTCATTGGATCAGGACTTCGCTACCAGTGGCGCGCTTGACGACAGTCCATGTTTCGTCAAACGGGTGATCAGTAGTGTGGTGATCCACCAGCCACAGCATCTTGCCGGTGATGTCTGCGCGGTGCTGTAGGCACTCTATCAAGTCGGTTATACCCTCATTCGACAGGTGCTCGGTCGGCTCGTCCCAAACCTCCAGATCATAGCTTATGCCGGCCATGTTCTGTATGAGCGATGACAGGCCGATGTCCACTGCCAATTTGAGTCGTTGGGCCTCTCCGGGTGAGTAGCTGTGATAGGCGCCTATCCCGGCCGCATTGGTCGCAGCGATGCGGATGCCCGGCCGCTTGCTGTCAACGTCGGCGGTGATTTTGATGGTCCAGTCACCGATGCCCAGTACACTGGCCGCTGCGTTGGCCTCCAACTCCAACGTCGCGAGGATGCGGTTGATCAGGAATAGCCGCACGCGGCGGAACCCTTGGGTCCAGTAGTGCACCTTGGCCATCTCGGTTCTCAGGTTGGCCAGTTGGGTTTCGCGTGCGGTTATCTGACTGACGATTTGTTCGGCGGTGGCCTCGATCTGCCTGATTGAAGTGGTATAGGGATTGTCCGTGGTTGTGCGCAGCCGTTGCAACTTGCGCTTGGCTTCCTCACTGTTCAGCCAATGCCCGCGCGCGTCGCCTTCTAGCTCGGCGATCTGGTGCAGTATGCCAAGGCTGTTCTCGCTTGCCGCATGTAGTCTGGCGCGTAGCTCGTGGGTCTGTTGCCGCATGAAGTCATGATCGGTCTGGCGTGCTTGTACCACCTGTAGCGCATTACCGATCTTTGTGTGCAACTCCGCTGTGCGAGCCTTCATGAAGGCGGCGCCGATCTTCTGCTTGCATGTCGGGCAGCTTGCGTGCTCGGTCAGGAATGAACGCTCGGCGATCAGATTGTCATGCCGTTGTGTGGCGATGTTGAGTGCGGCTGCGATGTTGCCGAGCGTGTCAGACTGCGTTTGAAGCTCGGCTTGCATGTCAGGAATATGCAGGTTGGCGACGCGCTGTTTAAGTGCGTCGATCTGCGTATCCAGCCGGTCCTTGGCGGTTGATGCACGGCGCAACTGTTCCTGTGCTTCCTTGATCTCGGTTTGCAGTTGCTTCGTCCATGCGGTTTCCAACGGCGTAAGCTGGTCAATCTGTACCAGCGACGCCTCAACCTGTCCCTTGTCGTACTGCAAGCCGCTGTTTAGGTTGATCTCCTGACCATACAAGGCGGAGTACTTCTTCGATGCGAAGCCGGCCATCTGCATCCAGAAGCCAAGATTCATCATGTCGTCAAGCAATTCGCCGCGCTCGGGTACTTTCATATCCAGAAAGAGCTTGCAGGCTTGGCCATGTAGTACCGATTGCAGGAAGCGTGACCGTGACATGCCCAACAGGTTGTCCACGGCATTCTGTTGGCATATCACACCGTCAAGCAGCAGCGTATCGGGTGAGCCGGTGCGGTCGATAATGTGCTGTTGATCGTCGATGTACAAAGAGACGATGACGTTGGGCCGACCATTCCAATGCCACGTCTTCAGATCAGCCGCGCGCTCGCCTCGGACAGACACACCGTACAGGCACCAGCACAGCGCATCCCACACCGTGCTCTTGCCGGCACCGTTGGCGCCCAACGATGGTTCAATGAGATTGCGGCCGGTGAGATATCGCAGACCACCAGTGGCAGGAAATTCAATGTCTATACGCTCTTTGAAGCAGCGGAAGCCTTCGATCGAAATTGCGTCAATGCTCAGGTGTCTCATGGGTTCCCATTTTGTTGAACAGAGTTACCGCCATGAAGATCAGAGCGGAATGGCTTTTTGCCATCTCTAGCCGTGCATCGGGGCCTAGTTTTCTGCCGCAGTGCATGATCAACTCAGAGACGATAAACGTACCCATGGATAGCGTTGCTGCCATGTCGTCTTTGGTTTCCGCAATGATACGCTGCACTACCTCGTCTTTGATCGGCTGTAGCCGCAGGATGGTTTTCGTGGCCTCTTCAAAGCTGATTTTCATTGTACTGCGCCCTTCGCTTCGTGTATCAGGTCCAAGCCGGTCGTCAGCAGTGCATCGTCCAGGCCGACGCTTTCGGCAAACTGCCGCATTACCTCTTCGTCCTGATCCGCGATGGCGCTATCAATGCCCTGACCGGTACCGGTCAGCATGACGACAGGCTCCACCGATGTCAGGGTTACGCCTTTGTCGCGTGCCCACGCGGCGATCTCAACGCGCCGGTTCTGCCACGTGTTGATTTGGCCGGCGGGCAGCGTCATGGTGAGCCGGACTTGATCACCCTTCGCCGCTTTGACCGTTTGCAGGTCGGCGACGCTGGTGATCTCCACAATCATCTTGTCGGCCGGGCGCAGCACGATCTCCCGTTCAACGTCGTATGTGCTGTTTAGCACCAGCATGCGACAACGGTGATCATCACCGTATTTGACGTGGTGCGGTGCACCGATATAGGTGATCTTGCCGATTTCCTGCGGTATATGAATGTCGCCGCTGTAAATCTTTAGCTGCTTGTGCACCGTCATCGGCACTGCGCCTTTGCGGGATTTGTACCGGCGACCATGGCCGATATCCGCGCCATCCGCCGATTGATGCATGAAGATGACATCGTACAATGAGAAGTCGATCCCAGCCCATGCCTGTGCCGGGTCATGCTCATGTGGCAGAAACAGTTGCGCGCCGCGTGCGATCGGCTTGGATATGAATTCCAGATCAGGCACGTTGTTGAGGAATTCCCAGTACGGTACTCCGGTCAGCGGTGTGTCATGATTGCCGCGCAGGATGACGACCGGTAGCTTCAACCGGCGTAGCTCCATGACCAGCCGGTTGACGAATGTACCGGTGTGACGGTCCTTGAAGTTGGCCACGTCACCAGCGACGATGATCAACTCGATGTCTTTGACGTGCTCGATCTCGTCAAAGACATGCCACCGGTATTCGTTCTCCGGCTGGTCATCCAAATGCCAGTCTGAGGTTAGGAGGATCATGCTGCCTCGTGCTGTATGAGCTTACGCCGTTTGAACGGCACGTCGGCGATAACGCCGGGTACTGGCTCAATGATAAGCTGACGCCGCTTGATCTTCGGCTCGGTCGCTGGCATGGCGCCAATGGTGAGTGGTGCCTTCCATTGCGGCCACGATGACAAGAGCGCCGTGACGGCAGCTAAGAACTGCTTTGGGTGCGTATGCGACAGGAAGTCATCCAGCGTCGCCATGAAGATGCGGCCACCGTCCAGCATGTGATGGCGCATGTTCTCGTGCATGCCGTTCTGTGACGGTCTGATCGACAGCATGCCGATGGATGACGGCATGAAGACAAGCGAAGGCTGGCGATCTTCCTTGGCGACAACCATCCACGCGACGCCGTGGCGGGTCGCTTGCAGCCGCGTCTTTTCGATGGTCTGTGCAAGGAAGCTGGTACCCTTGGTATCCACCATGTACACGCGCAGGCCGATGTCCTTGCGGTTCTTGGCTTCGATGGCAAACAGGTTGACCAGCGCGAACGCCAGCGGGTGCGCCGCCGCCACGTCGCCGGGCAGCTTTGTACCGGTCGCGCCGTCCCGATCAGCGTTGGTAAACTGGCCGCCCGACATGACGGCGCGGCGGAATAGGTCGCGGTGCTCACCGTCGCTGATCCAGAGCGACAGGCGCGTGTTTAGGTCGCGCTCGAAAGTGCCGCCCTTCTCTGCGCTGCGCTTTTGCGGATGCTTTAGCTTGCGCGCTTCCTTCCTTGCAGTCTGCACCCGTGTGGCGCCAACCTTGCCGGTACGTGCCCGCTTCGGCTTCTCCGTTGCGGGCTGTACAACCTCGGTTACTGGTGCATCCGTGACCGGCGGTTTCTGTGTCTCGTCGCTCATGTCCTATCCTCTTCAACGCGTAACGCGTATGACGATGTAATCCGGTTGATCATGTCCGTCCACGACATCCATGACCAACTCGAAATTCCGAGTAGCCGCATTGTCCGGCAAGCCGCCGTTCGCGATCCACTCCCGCAGATCGAGTCGGCTTGCCTCCATTTCGACCGGTTTCTTGGCTGGCAGCAGACGCCGCAGTGCCGAATGCAAACTCATAGTCGGGGATGTCCTGTACTGGAGTGTGGATGGTGACGGCAACCTGCTTGGTACTGGCGAGTTGAGCCTTCAACTCTGTCAACTCTATACGCGCTTGCGCTAATTCAACCTCTGCCTTCGATGGTCCGATCACGGTATTGATGAAACGCACACCGCCGGGTACGTGGATGTACAGAATGCCGGCGGTGACCGCGTACACAACCCAGCGCATCAGCCGCGCCTTGATTTCCTTCTGCTTGGCGGGATCACGGACATTGGCGCGGGTGAGCGCCAGATGGTTGGTCCAGAGCGAGCAACCGATGAAGATGGCGCCGATCAGCAGCCAGCCGAAGTTGTTGTACGGGTCATAGATCGGCGACATTGTACAGTGCCTTGTCGGGCGGCGGTGCCTTGGCGATTTTCTTCACCAGCGCCAAGCATTCCTCGGGATTGCTGCTTAAACTGTTTTCGCCCCAATGGTTGCGCGCATCCTTTATGGTAAACCAGCGGCAGCCGGCATGTACCATCCAGCCGGTGTACTCAGGCGAATCCCACCACACGCCGATGAAGCGATAGTTGCGGCAGTCCTTACCGGCGTCATAGATGCCGATGGTCTGATCAAAAATCGCGTCTTCAACGTCGTCCGTACCGTCAAGATTGGCGTTGACCATGATGGCACGGGTGAAGTTGCAGCCGCCCATGTAGGCTGATTGAAAACCGACGCCGGTCAGATCGGCACCGGTAAAGTCGATTTCGTTTAGCCGCATTTCGTGTAGTTCTAAGCCGCGCAGCACCGCGTCTTTCAGGTCGGGAAGGCTAGAGAATGCCGGATCATCTATCCGCTTTATCAGCGTCTCCCGCGTCCAATCCGTCTTAGGCGGTGTGTACGGTGGTATGGCCGGTATCGGCAGTACATCCAGCAATGCGCGCAGCCGCTTGAACTGTGGGATTTGGATCAGCGTGGTCATGTACCCGGCAATATTCTCGTCGGATACATCCTTCATGGCCTCGATAAACTCAGCGAAGGCCAGCTTCATCTTTTTGGTTTTCTTGCTCATGCGTGTGTTTCCTTTCTTCAAGAGATTGGCGGCAGCGGTGGGACTCGAACCCACAAAACCCTTTCGGGGCCTAAAGAGGTTGCAACCACTTTGCGATCACCTGTACGCCACGCTGCCGGCGGCAATGGTGGGACTCGAACCCACAAAGCCCTTTGGAAGCTTGATAGGAGCACAATCCTACCGCGATCACCCGTACGCCACATTGCCATTTGAATTGTTTAGGCTGCTGCTTTACGTTCTCTCGCCGCGCGCGCTATCCTCAAACGCACTGCCGGATCAGACTGTGCGACGCGTAATTCCTCGCGTGCAATCACGTCGGACTTCTTGACGAATAGCCGGCCACCGTCCAAGCCCTTGGTCGGAGTCAATCCGGTGCCGTACACAATGATGCCTTCCACTTCACGATCCCAGACCCACTTGTTTATAACGTCCGACGCATCCTGCAATTCGACAGACTTGCAGGCTTCCTCTCGGGTCACAAAGCCTTCCGGTCGCTTGTCACTCTTTTGCAGATGCTTGAGTAGCGAGCGCGGCTGCCTGCGCTGCTTATGTTCTTTGATCTCCTCGTGACGCGGCTTGACCACAGGCGCGGTCGGGATCGGCTCCGGCTCGGGCACCGGCTCGGTTGCCGGTGGAATAGGTACAGGCGCCGGCACCGGCTCGGGTGCGGTCGGGATCGGTATTTGGATAGGCGCCGGCTCTTGTGTGATCGTCGGCGCCGCACTCCGCAAGGCTTGCGTGACGGCTTCGATGACGGTCGGTAGTACTCGGACGATCGCCGTCGTCAGAGCGTTTTGTACCGCGGTTTCAAACCGCGCAAAGTCTTCGTCCTCAAGGACGAATTGCTGTGACTTCCGTATCCTCATATCAGTTTCCTTATGTGGTTTTTGCTTTTACCTTGTTTGGTGTGGCAACTAAACGTCTTTGTCTGGCCGAGCAAGGAACTGCCGTACATTCTTTTTATCTGGCAGACCTATTAGCGCCTTAGCGTTTATCTGACAGGCGAATATCTCTCGGTTGTGCTGCCGATCCACGCTGGATGTATGCTCAGCAAACGTACCCGGTATATAGTACAGTCGAAAGAAACCATTCATCATAGGCATCGGGGTTTTTTTCCTTTCATGCGTACTTCAACATCGCCGGCCGTGTCGCCTCTTCGATCGCGGTCCACTGCGCATTCACCATGTCGCGCAACAGCGCATTGATACCTTGTACCCATTCACGGTTCTGATCCTGCCGCGCATGGGCAAGCTGTTTACTCAGGGTCGTCAGGTCCACGCCGTCGTTGGCCTTATGTTTGGCAAGCCAGTTGATCATGGAAGTTTCGTCGTCGATGCCGTAGTTGTACAGCAACAGCAGTTCGGCCTCGCGGTGCTGCGGCCCAACCTTGTTTTTGCGTACTCGCATCCGCACGTTGGTACCGATGGCCACTTCGATCTTGTTGACGGTACGCGTCTCGCGTTTGATCTCGGTAAGCCATACGATCTGACTGGCATAGTAATCCAATGCCTGTCCGCCTGACCGGCCCTTGGTTTCGCCAAACATGACGCCGATCTTATCGCGCAGTTGCGAGACGATCATCAGCGTGACGTTGGCATGGGCACAGTCGGCGTTGATCCGGCGGAATATCTCGGATGTCAGTTTAGCCTTGGCGGCGCCCATGCTACCCTTGCGGATATCGCGTGCCTGTTCGCCTTCATCGGACAGTGCGTCCAGTGAGTCCACCACGTACAACGCCTTGCCCTTGCGACCACGCTTGGCGAGCTTCGGCCGGATGAAGTCGGCAAGGTGATCAAACCACGCTTCCACCGTACGGATTTCATCGGCAACCTTGACGTGGGGCGGCATGCCGATTTCCTTGCCGTACACGCGGCTGAATGCCATCTCGGTTTCAACGTACAGAATATCGTCGGGTGGTGAGTCCACCACGGGTACGAAGTTGGCGATAGCCTCCACTGCCAGCAATGTCTTTCCGGCTGATCGGTTGCCAACCACGTTGACCACACGTGCGCACGGCCAACCGCCGCCAAGTGCCCGGTCTGACAGGTAGTTGCCAGACGTGACGAATACCACGTCATCCTTCGGGATAACCCGTGGTGCGCGTCGCAGTACCAAAGTCGGCTTGGCTGGTATGATCAGCCTACGCCGTTGTACAACGACAGGGACAATTGGTTGCAGTTGACGCCGTGGCATCGTGCGGCCTCCCTAGCGGCGCGCGTACCGCTGCGACAACTCAGCGGCACGGGCTGACGCGGATGACGGCGCAGCGGTGTGCGCTACCGGCGGGGGCGCCTCTTCGTACACCTCTTCGTACATCTCTTGCGGCGGCTGCGGTGCCGGCTGGGGTGCGATCACACGGCGTACCAGGCGCGGTTGTACTGCCGCTGGCGGCTGGTCGATCTGCTGCTGGTACGCCGTCATGTCGGCCTGTACGCCATCGTCATACGCCGGCTGCACAGCGGCCGGTGACGGGCGCAGTATCCGGCGGGGAGCGGCTGCCGCCGGAGCGGGCGCTGCGGCCAGTGCGGGGCGCCTGATCGGCGCTGCGGCTGGTGCTGCGACCGGTGCTGCGGCGAGTGGCCGCCGGCCCGGTCCCGCCAATGGCCGCCGGCCGACCGGGGCGCCCTGACCATTGGTCATGCCCTGTGCTGGCGCCGGCTCGCCGTAGTACAACTCAGCGATTTCTTCGTACGTGCGCCAGCGCAGCACATTCGGCAACGGGAAGCCGCACACGAAGTCAAGCGCGTCCTGCGTGATCCCGGTAGGTTGACGCGCCAAGGTCACGCCCGTGTACTTCGTGGCAATGCCCTTGCCGGACTTGTCGAAGTACACATCGAAGCCTTCGTACGGATTGTCGATATGGTAGTACTCGCCGGTCTGCCGGTCCCGGCTGATCGACGCAATGTCGCGGTCCAGTGTGATCGGCATGGCCCATGCTGCTGGTACACTGTCCGGGTCGCGGCGATCAAGCACGAAAACCAGCGACCGCTTACGCGCGCCCAATTCCTTGGCTGCATCATCGTGGCCTTCACGCTGCAACTCGTTGACCACTTCGCAGATCGGGCAACGTCGGCCCAACTCGTGCGGTACAAACTCCCGGCACCGCGCGAGGCACAGCACCGATGCACCGTCGCCGGGTCCGATGCGGTAGTGTGCGTACACTTCGATGCTGTACGCAGTCGGGTTATCCCATGTCGCCGGCAGGATGCGGATGGCGTTCTGTGCTTCACGGATCGCGTACACCGGGATTTCATCGTGGATGAATCCCTGAAAATCACCGCTCGATTGCGTTGCCTTGCGGGCAAGCACAGTCGGATCGGTCGGACGATAGACAAACTCTGACACGGCTCAGTCTCCTATGTGACTAGGTTGCAGTTATTGACGCGGCGGGATTTCCAGCCGTCGCCGGCCGGCAAGCGGTGGTTGGGTTGCCGAGTACGAATGCGCTTTGCGATCAGCGGTGATGGATGACGGTGACGTGTACCCGGACCTGATCAGGTCGGCGATAGTGTCAATCGACTTGGACTTGGTTTTCAATGCGTCGTGTACGGATTTCCACATGCCAACGTCGGCTTCGGCGTTGGCAACCTCCATCATCAACCGCCGTACGTCGCGGTTCAACGGGACTTCGGATTTCAGTTGGGTTTCCGAGCGTGGCTTGATCCCGGCTTCGGCGTCGATATTGCGGATGCGCGCGGATTCGTCGGCCTCGGCCAGTTTAAGCTCAACCGCAACCGAATCGCGGATATGTGTCGCGGTCGTGACCGCTTCGGCGGCCTCTTGCTGCAACTGCGGTATCTCGATCAATTCCTCGGTCAGCAGCATGACATCAATGGTGGTGCGGGCTTTCAGTCTGTTGTACTGCTCGTTGTCCTGCATTTCCTTAACTCCATATGTACCGACTGATTGCGGCGTACACGCGAACTTTGGCATCGAATGTACTGACCGGGAAGACCAACGCCTTTAGGATACTTGATGCCGTGATCGCCGTCTTCTCATTCGATGTTTGGGTCATGACGCCAGTAAGCCAGCGCGCGCCGCTGGTCGCCACTTCATCCCACGTATCGTCCTCTATACTGCGAAGGCGTTTCTGCATCTCCGGCCATGATCTTTTGCCGTTCAACAGCAGTTTCAGTATTTCGATCAGCGGATTTGTCTCGTCCACCAGCGGGATCAAACGGCGGACTTCCTCAACGTCCTTTGCATCCCAACAGGATTGCAAGATGGTCAGCGCGCGTCGTGGCGAGCCGTCTGCGGCGTAGGTGATGGCGGACAGTACATCGCCGGTCACTGTCCAGCCTTGTGCGTTGATCACGAGTCCAAGCAGCGTGTTGATTTCTTGCAGTGACAGTTTCTTCAACCGTACCGCATAGCAGCGGGTCCAGAT
>Ga0126371_10002367_pt1 | contig 16226 bp, 12 predicted proteins | sample PanSoiMetaPlot_4_FD_110145 | JGI IMG/M metagenome (GOLD analysis project Ga0126371, IMG submission 110145) | Tropical forest soil microbial communities from Panama - MetaG Plot_4 | ecosystem: Environmental > Terrestrial > Soil > Tropical forest > Bulk soil | place: Panama | collected 2016-02-17 | reverse complement strand
GATGATGCCGGCCAGACCGCCGACTGCATGCCCCTGGCCCCGCCACAGGCATTCAGTGTTCCTTACCAGTTTCAGATCGTGCAAAGCGCCCACCACGTCGCGATCCTGCATGGCTATCCCGGCACGTTTCGCATCGTTCCGATTGACGGCGGCCCGCACCCCGCCGATCCCGATCCCACGTGGATGGGTGACTCGATCGGTCATTGGGACGGAGACACTCTCATCATCGACTCCGTCGGGTTCAACGATAAAACCGAGATCAGCGGTTACCACCACACCGGGTCCCTTCACATCAGCGAGCGCTACCATCGCGCCAACTACAACACGCTAGAGTACGAAGCTGCGATCGAAGACCCGAATGTCTTCGTGAAGCCCTGGACCGTGCGCCGCGCCTTTGCGCTCCGCCCCGATCTCGCGAAGGTCGACGAATTCGTATGCGAGCACAATATCGATTACAGTAAGTTCTTCGAGAAGAAATGAACGCTTCCAGGCATGAACAACGTTGACCTGAAGCTCCTGACGATTGTCGCCGAACTCTTCCGGACCCGCAGCGTTTCGCAGACCGCCGAAAATCTCGCCCTCAGTCAATCGACAGTCAGCATGCACCTGGCCACGCTTCGCAAACACTTCAACGACCCGCTTTTCGTCAAAACGTCGAGCGGCATGGAGCCGACGCCGCATATCACCGAGCTGATGGAGCTGATCGAAAAATCGAAAGACCTGCTCCAGGCAGTTCTCGAGCACCATGTGGTCTTCACCCCCGCCACCTCCGACCGCATGTTTCGCCTGTGTTCCACCGATATTGCCAAGGTCACGATGATGCCGAGGCTCATGAAGAGGATCCAGGAGACCGCGCCCTCGATCCGCATCGAGCTCCGCAGCATGTCCGCGAACACCGCACGCCTGCTGGAATCGGGTGAGCTCGATGTGGCCGTCGGCTTCATCTCCTCTTTGGGTGCGGGCTTCTGCCAGCAAAAACTATTCAAGGAGAACTTCGTCTGCGTCGTGCGGGCCGATCATCCCCGGATCAAATCGGCGCTAACATTGGCGCAGTTTGCGAGTGAGATTCATCTGGCGGTCACCACATCCGGCACTGGCCACGATATTGTCGAGCGGGCGCTCGAAGCCAAGCGCATCGATCGCCGCATCGCCATGCGCGTCGACGGCTTTCTGGGGATCTCAAGCATCATTGTGGCCACCGATTGCATCGTGGTGGTTCCCCAGCAGCTCGCGCAGCACCTCACTAGAGAAGGGCGCATCAAGATGCTGGCGCTTCCGTTTGAAGTGCCCTCTTACTTCGTCATGCAGCACTGGCACGAGCGCTACACTCATGACGTGGCCAACCGGTGGCTTCGCGGATTATTTTCAGACTTGTTTGCCACGGGGAAAACGGAACGGTGACCATCCTCGGGATTTGTGAATGGCTCCAGAATACGCCATGGGCCTATGGCATCAAGCATTCGTCGTGGCAGTTTCCGTTGATCGAGTCGATCCACTCGCTGGGGTTGAGTGTGATGCTCTGGCCGGCGGCGCTGCTCGACTTTCGCCTGCTCGGCGTCTTCATGAAGAAACGGCCGGCGTCGCAGGTGGCCGCGCAGTTTCTGCCGTGGGTGTGGACCGGCTTCGTAGTGATGGTGTTGACAGGCTCGATCCTGTTCGCCTCCGAGGCCGTGAAATGTTACAACAGCCCGTTCTTCCGCACCAAGCTCGTCTTGCTGGTTGTGGCCGGCCTCAACGCGCTGGTGTTTCACACGACGGTCTTCCGCGACGTAGCTTCCTGGGATGAGAAGCCCGCAACACCCTGGCGCGCGCGGCTTGCGGGTGGGTGTTCGCTGGCGGTCTGGATCGGCGTTGTAGTGATGGGACGGGCGCTCGCCTATGCTTAGCGAATCGTTCAAGCCTTTTTTCGACTGGTGCGGCGCCACCTGGCTCGGAACTACCGTGCGTGATACCGTGTGGGCCTTTCCGTTAATCGAAACCTTCCACCTGCTGGCGCTGGCCGTCCTGCTCGGAACCGTCCTGATCGTGAACCTGCGCGTGTTCGGCTTAGGCCGCCGGTACTACGCTTCGGCCGGCCAGATCGCGCGCGAGTTGGAGCCGTGGATGCTGACGAGCGTCGGTGTGCTGATCGCTTCCGGCATTCCCATGTTTCTTTCCGAAACCGACAAGTGTTACGAGAGCGTCTCTTTTCCGATCAAAATCATGCTCATCGTGATCGGAATCGTGTATCAGATTACGGTCCAGCGCCGCTGGATTGTGCGAGACGACGGAAAAGCTAAAATCGCCGCCTGCTTCTCGATCCTGGTCTGGACCACCGTAGGCCTCGCCGGCAAAGGCATTCCGTACGTATAGACACGTCGCCCCCCTGTTCCCGCCTTCCGAAACTTGGCGGCGGGTTCCGCAGAACTTATGATGAAGGCACATGGGATTTTCCTTCTCCGTCGGGCACGGCGGCTTCGGAGGGTCGCGCCTGCGGAAGATTCTCCTCAAGCACTTTGGCATCCCGGCCGGTGAGATCGCTACCACCGGGCGCCAGTTTCCGATCACCGCGCGCGTGGACATCCAGTCGGCGATCGAGGATTTCCTGTGCACCCGCGACGGCACCAGGCTCTTCGGGATCCTGAGCCCGAACCCTCACGAGCCGCCGGCGCTGGCCCAGACACTCGCGGGCGGACATTTTCCGATCGACGCCGGCCCCCTACAACACGACGAGATCGACGTCGGCGAAGCGCTTCCCATGCGTTGTCTGAAAAACGGCCTGTGGCTCTCGCGGGAAGACGACTTAGCCTTCGCAATTCTGATGGCGCCGGGAGGGCGTTTTGGGCTGCGTGCCGGCGTACAGGTGGAGATAGCGATTCCAACCGGTGAGCGCGGGGCTCAGTTCTCGCAGGATCTGTTCCGCAATCTCGAGACCTCTATTAGCCAAGCGCGCACCTATCGCGGCCGCATCATCTCTCTGGAGGCATACATCGATCCGATGGGAGGCGGCAGCCTGGTGAAAGTACACCGCTTGGCTAAAGTGAATCGCGACGACGTCGTTCTGCCGCGCAAAACCCTGGCGTTGCTTGACCGCAATGTTGCCGGATTCATGCGGGCTCGGGGCCAGCTCAAGACGCTGCAATTTCAGGCGCGGAAGGGTCTCTTGTTCTACGGCCCGCCGGGCACGGGCAAGACCTACACGATTCACTACCTGGTCTCGCAATTGCCCGATCACACGACGCTGCTGATAACTGCCGAGCAGGTGGGCTTGCTCGGTGAGTACTTCCGTCTGGCCCGGTTCCTCCAACCTTCGATCATGGTCATCGAGGACGTGGACCTCATCGCACGGGAACGCACCCACATGCACGGTCCGGGCGAGGAGGTCCTTCTCAATAAACTGCTCAACGAAATGGACGGGCTGCGCGAAGACGCGGAAGTGTTGTTCATCCTCACCACCAACCGGCCCGAGCAGATCGAGCCGGCGCTGGTTTCCCGGCCGGGCCGCATCGATCAGGCGATCGAGTTCCCCCTGCCCGATGACGAAGGCCGCGCCAAGCTGACAAGGCTCTATGCACGCGGCCTGGAAATTCCCGGCGATCTGATCGATATCATTGTGTGCCGCACAGAAGGAGTCAGCGCCGCATTCATCAAGGAACTGATGCGGCGGTGCGCTCAATGCCAGATCGAATCCGCAAGCGGCAACGTTCTGGTGTTAGCCTCCGTCGACGCCGCACTGGAAGAAATGCTGTTGACCGGCGGAACGTTGAACCGGCGCTTGCTTGGCGCCGCAGCAGCGCAGTGAAAAACCGCTACTCGTAGATTCCCTGCCGGATTGCCTCGCAGACGTATTCCTGCAGTTCCCAGGTTGGCGCCAGCGTGAACGTTCGCGTGAATGTGTATGGCTTGGTCAGCGCTTTCTGGTCTTCGATGGTTAGTTCCACGGTCATATGGCCTAAGTCCGGCCGGCGGTAGCGCTCCACCAGGTGCATGTCACTGCTGTGCGGCTTGCCGGTGGCGTCGAGCCATGTCTTGTCGTTGAACCCGACCGTGTCGACCACCAACGTATCGCCCTCCCAACTGCCGATCGACTGTCCTGTCCAACTCTCGGGTTCAATCTCAAGGTTGTGCTTGCGCCCATCCAGAAAGAAGCGGCGGTAGCTGTGCGTGTTGCCTTCCCATAAGAGAGCAATCTGGTTTGAACGCTGCACGATCTTGTAAGGTAGCGGATTGATCCGCACCGCGCCGTTCGGCAGGCAAAGGCGCTCGGGGTCATCCTTCTGCTTGTTGGCTTTCCGCGCCTCGTAAATCTTCTTGTACTCGGGCGTGTACGACGGTTCACTCGGCAGCGCAGTGTTCGTGGGAACCCAGATGCCCGAAAGATCCACTTTACCGTCCTCGGCGCGCGGCGTGGTGCCCATAGGCGGGGCGGGCGGCTTACGCGCTTTGGGAGGCAGCACGCCATCAGAAGCAGCCGAGCCTTCCAGCTTGTAAGCCGCGTTCAAGTGGCCGGGATCCTGGTTGTTTTCGTCGCACACGTACTCGGTCATTTCGAAATCGGGCTCCAGCGTGGTAGTGCGATGAAACTTGAAGGGCTGCGCGAACACACCCGGATCTTCAATGGTGACGTCCATTTCCATGTTGCCGTAATCGGTGCGGTGGAACGTCTCAATCAGGTGCATGTCCTTGGTGTGCGGCGTTCCCGGGAAATCGAACCAGGACTTCTCGAAGAATCCAACGCTATCGACTACAAGAGTGTCGCCCTCCCAGCGCGCGCGCGAATCGCCGTAGAACGCCGGTTTCAGATCCTTGGGATGGCTGGTGCCATCGACAAAGAATTGCCGGTACATGTGGGTGTTCCCTTCGAAAAGCATCAACACCAGCTTCGGCGTAGCGAAGAACGCGGTGTGGTACGGAGCCGCGCGCGGAGGACCTCCGGGGAGGCAGCGCGCTTCGTAGTCTTCGGCGCCGTTTTTTGCCCGGCGTTCGTCGACGATCTTCTTCGCCCAAGGCAGCAGCTCCGGGCTAGGCGCTCCACTACCCCCAAAGCCATTCCAGATGCCGGTGATATCGGGATGGCCGTCCGACAGCCGCGGCAACGGTCCGGCAGGGCCCCGGCGCGGCGCGCGCATGCCGCGGCCACGAGCGGGAGCGGGTTGCGCCGTATCTTGCGCGAGCGCCGTTCCTGCGATGGCAAACGCCGACACAAGCGCCATCCGCGGCATCATTCGTTTCCACATGGCCGATCTCCAGTTTTGTCGACGGATCTATTGGTTGGCAGGAGCCGATCCGTCCGCGGCCGAACCGCCAAATACGCGGCGGCCATCGGGCAGCAGCACGACGCGCGCCGCCGCAGTGTGGGATTCGTCCTTCGCCCGGTTGCCTTCCACCGTAACCTGGTCGCCGGTCTTCAACGATTCTTTCCGCCAGCCCTGCCGCAGCAGAACGGGAATGGCGCCCAACTCGAAGTTCCAGGTGGAAACCTTGCCGTCTTCCTCCTTGACGTCCACATAGAAGCGGGCATGGGGATTCATCCATTCCACCTTGGACACAGTGCCGGTGACCTTCACCGGTTTGTTTGTGTCGTACTCGGCCGCAAACGAGTGATGCGCCACTGCCGGCGCCACACCAACGAGCAGACCTAGTGCGGCCGCCGCTATCCACGCTGCTTTCATCTAAATGCCTCCAATTCGCACACTTGCCCCGTTTGCAACCAACTGGCGGGCATCGTATCATCGCCACTTCCCGGTGTCAATCGCCACTTCATTTTACGGGCCTTTTTACTTGACACCGGAGGTTCCCGCGACGTAAACTCCACTCCACGGCTACGACTTCAGGCGTTACTGGGTAGAGGGAGGTTACACATGCGTTTGGCAGCTTTGTTTAGTTTCTTTATACTTTTCACAGCGGCGGTTTTTGCCCAGAGCGACCGCGGTACCATTACCGGCACAGTAGCCGATCCGGCCGGCGCGGTGATCGCCAGTGCGGGCGTGGAAGCCCGCAATGTCGATACGGGAGCGGCGTCTCCGGTCGCGACCTCGACTACCGGCAACTACACGATTCCGAACCTGCCCGCGGGTAACTACGAACTAACAGTTACCGTGCCCGGATTCAAGAAATTCATTCGGCCCGGACTGATCATCCAAGCCGCGCAGACGATCCGCGTCGATGCGACGCTCGAGGTTGGCAGCGCGAGCGAATCGGTCACAGTCGCCGCCGAAGCTCCCTTGTTGAAGACCGAAAGCGGCGAGTTGAGCAACACCATCGCTACGCAGACCATGGACACGCTGCCGCTGCTCTCAATCGGGTCGAACTCCTCGGGCATTCGCAACCCGTTCAACCTCGTCGCGCTTCTGCCGGGCGCCTATTACCAGCCTTCGCCTCCCTTCACCGGCCCCGTCGTCAGCATCAACGGCAGCCCGGGCGGCTCCGAGACGCTGCTGATCGAAGGCATGGATGGCACCAACATCGTGGGCCAAGGCGCAAACCAGCAGAACCAGCCCGGCATGGATTCTATTCAGGAATGGACCGTGCAAACCAGCAACTACTCGGCGGAGTTCGGTCAAGCCGGAAGCGCGGTGATGAACGTCACGATGAAGTCGGGTACGAATCAATACCACGGCACGGGATATTGGTACGGGCAAAACGAGGATCTCAATGCTGGCCAGCCGTTCACCAACTCCGGCAACGGACATCTGCTGCGGCCCACGAAACGGCAAAACGACTACGGTGTGACCATGGGCGGCCCGATCCAGATTCCCAAAATTTATAACGGCCACGACAGGACGTTCTTCTTTTTCAGCTGGGAGCAATTCCTCCGCGATGAGAACACCCTGCCGGCCGTATTTTCCATTCCGACAGCGGCCTACCGCACGGGGGACTTCAGCGCCGCCATTGTAGCGGCCGGGAACCGGAATCTGGGAAACGATCCGCTAGGCCGGCCGATCTTGGCGAATGCGATTTACGACCCGAACACGCGCCGCGTCGTGAACGGCCAGGCAGTCACCGATCCGTTCACGGGTAACAGGATTCCGCAACAGATGCTCGACCCGGTCGCGCTGAAAGTGCAAAGCATGCTCCCTATGCCCTTTTGCGTGGGCGGTCCGCCCTGTAACGCCACCGGCGTGCTCAACAATTATCAGAACCCAGAGTTTGACTCGCGTGCCACGCAGGCTCCCTCTCTCAAGCTGGATCAGTTGTTGGGGCCTCGCGACAAACTCTCGTTCTTCTGGAGCCGGACCGGCACCTTAACGTCGACCGGCTACGGGCAAGACGGCCTGCCGCAACCGGTTTCGTACTCGTTTGGCGGAGGCATTTATGCCAATCGCGAAAGGTTGAATTTCGACCATACGATTTCTCCGACAGTTCTTCTGCATTTGGGAGCGGGCTACGACAATAATTACCTGGGCCGCCCGTCGGTCACGCCGCAATATGACGCCTGCAAGGGCATCGGGCTTTGCAGTCAGGCTTTCCAGCTTGGTACGTTCCCCAGTTTCACCGGACTCTCCAGCGCAACCGGAGGCGGATTCGGTGTTGCGATCACCGAACCTCAGATCGGCCCGCCGTCACGGGTTGATAATGCGGATAACATCGTTAATGCCATTGCCAGCTTGACTTGGGTCAAAGGGAACCACACGTTCAAGTTTGGTGGCAACGCCGAATTCATGGGGAGCTACACGCTTTCCGTCACTGACCTGCAGGGCAGCTATGCATTTAGCGCCGCGCAGACCGGGTTGCCGTATAACGTCAACACTTCCACCGGCAGCAGCGTCTCCACTATCGGCGCCAACACCGTCGGCTTTCCCTATGCCAGCTTCCTGCTGGGCGCCGTCGACAAATACGAAGTGGATCCTCCTTCTGAAGCGCGCTTTGGAAAGCAGCAGTGGGGATTCTACGCTCAGGACAGCTGGAAGGTGACACGAAAGCTCACACTGGATCTCGGCCTTCGTTATGACTACCAGACCTGGTACAAGGAGCAGTATGGTCGTTCTCCGAATTTTGCGCCGACCGTGCCGAATCCCACGGCCGGCGGATATCCGGGAGCCGTGACCTACCAGGCGACATGCCACTGTAATTTTGCCAAGAATTACCCCTGGGCATTCGGACCGCGTTTCGGGTTCGCGTATCAGGTGATGCCCAAGACCGTCCTCCGCGGCGGTTTCGGCGTCGAATATACAGCCACCGGCGTAGCCCAGAGTTTTGGTTTCGCCAGCGGCAACGCCGTAGCTGCCAATCCGTTGCCCCCGTCTGCCACACCGGGCGCTCCGCTCATGACCTTGGGTCAGGGTGTAACGATCAACGGCGCTCCTCTGACTGCGGCGCAGATTGCCTGGCCGAATTTCAGCGCTGGCTATTACCCGCTCGCCGGAGTTGTTCCGGGCAACGGCCCGCAGTATTACGATCCCAATGCCGGCCGGCCCGCCCGGCAATATCAGTACAGCTTCAGCATCCAGCGGGAAGTGATTCGCGATCTGGTGGTACAAGCGTCCTATCAAGGCAATCGCGGGATCTGGTGGCCAACTTATATCACTGATGCCGGAGCCAGCGGGCAGTTGATCGGGTATAACTACCTGAGCAATGCGATCCTGGCCGCCAACGGGTTAAGCCTCAATAATCCGGCTGACTTGGCAACACTGCTGGCGCCCATCGGCTCCCCGGCAGCCGGCCGCTTCCAGAATAAACTTCCGTTCCCCGGTTTTCCGCTGAATCAAACCGTGGCCCAATCGCTTCGGCCTTTCCCTCAGTTCCTTACGAGCTGCTCGGGGCTGGCGCCTGTCGGTCCCTGTCCCATCAACGCGCCCCTGGGCGACACGTGGTACAACTCATTGCAAATGACTGCCGACAAGCGGTTCTCTCACGGCCTGCAGTTCACTTTCGGGTTTACCTGGTCCAGAGCGGAGAATACCTTCGGCGGAACGCCCGACGTGCAGAACCGAGGATTGGCTAAATCGCTCTCTCAATACGATCAACCGTTCATCACCCGCTTCGCCGTCACGTACTCTACTCCCAAGTGGGGACCGAAATATGTGTCAGCAGTCACCCGCGACTGGCAAGTGAACGCATATGGTTACTACGCCAGCGGCGTCCCGCTGCTTTCCCCCACTACCAACACCACCGGCTATCCAGCGGCTCTCGCAGGCCAAGGCACACTCAACAACATCACCTTCCAGCCGGGACAATACCAGGTCCGCGTGCCGGGGCAGCCTCTCTATCAGCAGGACCTCAACTGTCATTGCTTCGATGCCAATACGACCGTCGTTTTGAACCCGTTGGCGTGGACCAACCCGGCTCCCGGACAGTTCGGCGGCGCCACGTACTACAACGATTTCCGCGGAGAGCGGCGCCCCGTGGAGAACTTCGGAATCGGGCGGCAGTTCCGGTTCAAGGAAAGAGTCGGCCTGAATCTCCGGGCCGAGTTCACCAATATCTTCAATCGGACCTATTTGAACAACCCCAGCCTCGTCGGCCCACAGACGGCGCCGACTTGCAAACTGCCCGGTGGTGGCACGGGGGCGTGCTCGCCGGGCTTGCAGCTCTCCTCCGGTTTTGGAGCGATTAACACGTCGACGGTGAACGCCCCGCCGCGTTCCGGCCAGGTGGTCATCCGCTTCGATTTCTGAGGTGCGGCTGTGTGGAGACGGAGTATTGCTCTGATTGCTGTTTGCGTGGCGGCGGGCGCGCAGTCCATTCCGCGCGCCACCGACGGCAAGCCGAACCTGCGGGGCGTTTGGGATCATCCTTACGTCCCCGACATGACCAAGGACGGCAAGGACCAAAAGGGCGCCGGTGAATTGCCATTCACTCCATGGGGCGCCGACAACTTCAAGAACTACGACGTCTCGAAGTTCGACTATACCGGCCACTGCTTGCCATTCGGGTTGATGCGCTCGGTCAATGTGGGTGGCTATCCGATCCAGATTATGCAGGATGACCAGTACATCGCGCTGCTGTTCGAGCAGAACACCTGGTTCCACGTGATCTACATGAACCGCGAGCATCCTAAGGACCTCGAAGCCACCTGGTTTGGCAACTCGGTAGGCCACTGGAATGACGATACGCTCGTGGTCGATACAATCGGCTTCAACGGCAAAACACGGCTGGACACGCTCGGCCACCCGCATTCCGACCAATTGCACCTGGTCGAACGCTACACGCTCAAAGACGCGCAGCACATTTCGTACGAGATGACCATCGACGATCCGAAGACGTACACGCGGCCGTGGAAGAACACGCGCACGTTCACGAAGATGAAGCCTGGAGAGGAACTGATCGAGTATTCGTGCGAAGAGAACAACCGGGACTTCTTGCAGGGACATATCAAATAGGCATAAGTTCCCTTACTCCCGCGCTCACGCGCGGGAGTGGCCGTCAGGCCGGGGTTCGGCGCTACACTGATCTGACGTGAGCACCGCGGCGGACGTCGTCATCATCGGGGGCGGCATCGTCGGCTCCAGTATTGCGTATCAGCTCACGAAAGCGGGTTGCCGCAACGTGGTAATCCTGGAGCGTGAGAGCCACCAGGGAAAAGGCTCCACGGGAAAAAGCATGGGCGGGGTGCGCGCCCAGTTCTCCACCGACGCCAGCATTCGGATGTCGCTGTTCTCGATTCCGTTCTTCCAGGAGTTCGAACAGGCGCTGGGACATCCTTCCGGATACCGCTCACAAGGTTATCTGTTCATCGCGACTGAACCACGGCAGATGGCCACCTTGCGCGTCAATTACGAAAAGCAAGTAGCGGCGGGCCTTGCGACCGTGCAAATCGTGAGCGCCGATGAGATTCTGGAAATGGTTCCGGAGACGCGTCCCGACGACATCGTGGGCGGCACGTTCTGCTCTACCGACGGCTTCGTCGATCCGTACAGCGTCATGACGGGGTTCGCGCTGCGCGCGATCGATCAAGGCGCGAAGGTCTTCTGCGATGCGACGGTCGCCGGAATCGACCAGGATGCGAAAGGAGTCTGCGGGGTGCAATCGACGCAAGGCAACTTCGCCACGCGCATCGTGGTTTGCGCGGCGGGGGCCTGGTCGGCGCAAATCGGAAAACTCGCCGGAATCGATCTACCCGTCGAGCCTCTGCGTCGCATGCTGGTGCCGACGGAGCCGTTCGACAAAATCTCCCACACGGCGCCGATGACCGTCGATGTGGCCACGGGGTTTCATTTCCGGCCCGAGGGGCTCGGCCTGCTGATGGCCTGGAACGATCCCGAAGAGAAGCCCGGCTACACCACCAATTTCGATCACGCCTTTGTCGAAAAGATTCTGATGCGCGGCGTCCACCGGTTCCCGGTACTGGACGAGGCGGAGATCAATCCCTCGCGTGGATGGGCCGGCCTATATGAGATGACGCCCGATCATCACCCGATCCTGGGGCCGGTGCCGGCGCTCCCCGGATTTTACGTCGCCACGGGATTCAGCGGCCATGGTGTGATGCACTCGCCGGCCACCGGAAAAATCATGTCGGATCTCATTCTGCACGGGACGACCGGTCTGATTGACGCGAGCTTGCTCCACTGCGAGCGATTCCGCGAAGGCCGGCTGATTGAAGAAACCGCCGTGTTGTAATCCGCGCGCGGGCTACTCGGCGGACTCCGCGGGCTGCGCTACGAAGCGGTAACCGAGTCCGCGAACCGTCAGCAGGTGGCGCGGACGCCGGGGATCGGTCTCAATGTATCGGCGCAAGCGCACCATGAAATTATCGATGGCGCGGGTGTCGGTGTCCTCGTGCAGACCCCAGACCTCTTCCAGCATTGCCTTGCGCGATACCGGCTTGCCTTCATGCCGGATGAGGTAGCGCAGCAGGTTCCCTTCCATCAGTGTCAACGGAAAGACCTGGTCGCGAACGCGCAGCTCGAGCAGATCGAAATGCACGGACTTGTCTCCGAACGTGAACGCGTCGGGCTGCGGTGGCGGCGCCGGTGCGTGGTTGGCGTCCGCGCGAAGCCATTCCCGGCGCCGCAGCAGGCCTTGAATGCGCGCCATGAGAATCGCCAGATCGAAAGGCTTGGTCAGGTAATCATCGGCGCCGGCGGCAAAGCCTTTGAGCACGTCGGCCGGATGCCCCCGCGCTGTCAGAATCAGCGTCGGGATGAACTGGCCGGCCTGCCGCATCTCCGACATGACGGTGAAGCCGTCTTTGCCGGGCAGCATGACATCCAATACCACCACATCGGCGGGCGCGGGCTGGGCCGCCAATACTTCCAACGCTGCTTCGCCGGTCGCGACCACCTGCACTTGGTAGCCGGCGGTTTCGAGGTTGAAGCGCAGCCCGTCGGCGAGATGCTGCTCGTCTTCCACGATCAGGACTCGGCTCATTTGGCGATGGGGAACTGAAGCAGAAAGGTGCTGCCGTGCCCGGGGCCTTCGCTTTCCGCCCAGACGCGGCCGCCATGCCGTTTGGCCACGGAGCGCACGATGAACAGGCCAAGCCCGGTGCCTTTGACGCGAGTAGCCAGCGGCCCGGGGACGCGATGGAATCGTTTGAAGATCCGTTTGAGCTCCGTCCGAGGAATCCCCGCGCCCTGGTCTTTGACGCGCAGGGAAGCATACTTGCCGGCTGTTTCAAGTTCCACATCGACGCGCACGCGATCGCCGGAATACTTCACTGCGTTCTCGATCAGGTTTGAAACCGCGGCCTCCACCTCGCCTGGATCGCCTAGGATGGTGACCTCTGGACCAGGCCGGTATTCGAGCGCTCCCTCAGGAACATGGTGCGCAGTGCGGACGCGGGCCAGGCATTCGCGCACTACGGTAGGCAGGTCGATGGGAACCATCTGCACCTTGCGCCGCGCCGTCCCGGCGCGGCCCGTCCGCAACACCTGCTCGATGGTCGCCAGGAGCCGGTCGCTATCCTCCAGCATGATGCGGTAGAACTCTTTCCGCTTTGCCTCGTCAACCGTGTGCGTTTGCAGGGTTTCCAGGAAAAGGCGGATGGAAGCGACCGGCGTCTTCAACTCATGCGTGACCGCATTAATGAAGGCATCGTGCTGCTCGTTGCGACGGATTTCGCGCACCAGAAACAACGTATTGAAAACCACGCCGGCGATAATCACAGCCAGCAGCAGCACCCCCAGAAAAAGCAGGATACCGGTCCGCCAGTTGAGGAGCACCCAACCGATGTAGAGGAGGAGAATGACAAAAATCAGGGCCGCGCCTAGCGCGATAAAAAGCGCGATGGACCGCCTGCGGCCGCTGACCATGCCTCCAGCTTAGCCTAGAAACAGAGAATAGATCTCTCAACTAACCCCGCGCTCACGGGCGCGCCTGCGTCAGGGTTTGAGATAAACGTTGGCGCCAGTTCAGATGCTCCCGCGCGTGGACGCCGGGTCAGGCGGTCGCGGGCGGAAGCGTTACCCTCCTGTTACCGCAACGCGCTGAGCGCGGGGCCGGACTGGCCGCGCGGCAGCAGGCTCGGACCAGACGGCTTGAAGATCTGGTTGGCGTCGGCGTTGACGTCCACGATCAGGCCGAGGAAGCCCGACTGCATCTCATCCCAGTTCTGATCGCCCCACAACACCTGCTTGGTGGGATCGGGGTTGAACTTGTTGTTCACCGAATTGTCGTAGTGGGCGATGGCCAGCAGGCGCGTTCCCTTGGGCACCGGCAGCGGCTTCACCAACTGGTAGCCGACCTGCCAATCAAAATTCCATTTCCCCTTGAACACGACCTCCGATTCGCCCGTGGGGTAAAGCGCGCGCAGCTCGTAATCCTTGCCGCGCAGATGCATGTGCGGCTGGATGTAGACGAGCTTGGCGTTATCGACACCGATGGTGACTTCGCTGACGACTTCCTGATTGCTCTCGCCGGCCGGGATCACCAGGTTGAACGCCGCGGGCGTTCCGGGCGACATCCAATACCGCTTGGCGGGCGGATGCTTCGCGAACACCAGCCCCACCTTAGAACGGTCCGTTTGCGGCGTGCCAACGGAGGTGTAGTGCAGGTTGAACACGATATCCGATCCCTTGGGGATGAACTTCGCGGAGTCGTCGACGTCGAAGCTCTGCGCGCCCAAGCCGGGATTGTATTTGCCCAGCAGATCGGTGCCTTCGCGCGCGCCGCCCATGCCTTCGGAGCCCTCTTCATAGGCTTCGCCCGGGACGGCCTTCGACATCCAGGTGGAGTTCGGCGGCAACACGATGGCGCGCATGTGATGCACGACTTTCGAATTGCCGGCGCGCATCTCGGCGGCAACCACCCATTTATCTTCGGGGAAATTCACTGTGACTCGAATGTTCTGGTAGTTGATGGTGCCTCTTGCCGCAAGGTGAAAGTCCTTCGGCATCTCGATGACCATGTCGGGCTTGATGTTCCAGCCATCCTGGAAGGTGAGCGGCGGCGGTGCGTCCTTCTTGTCGCCTTCCGCGGCTCCGCCATCCACCCATGCAACCAACGTCTTGATCTCATCGGAGTTCAAGCGGCGATCGTTCGCAAAATGTCCGTAACGCGCATCCGCGAACCACGGCGGCATCTGTTCGCTGAGGACCGCTGTCTTCATTGCTTTCGCCCACGGCCGGGCATCGGTGTAGGTCAGCAGCGAAAAGGGCGCGACCTCGCCGGGGCGATGACATCCCTGGCAATGTTTTTGGAGAATCGGTACCACATCCTTGTGGAAGGTGGTGGTGGTCGCGGCGGTCGGAGCCGCCCACACCGCTGTGCTGATCAGAAAACCGGCTATTGACAGACGGAACATCCCGCATCCTCCCGGAGAAATGGACTGCCTGCAAGTATATCTATTGCGTGTAACAAATACAAACCCCGGTCTTTCGGTGAGAGGGAAACTCCCGCCTCCGGTCAATATCGGTACCTGCGTTTCGTTGATTCGCTATCCTTCGTAAATTGTGTAGGTTGAGGTCGCAAGTTAGCATCGACGCATGACCCGGCCCGGGGCTGCGGCCGAACTCCGAGGACTGCTCTTTTTAGGCGCCATCCTGGCGGCCCTCTGTGTGTTTCCGCGCTCGGTGCGCGGACAAGCAGTCGACCGGATCGCCCGCACCGTGGACCCGAACGTACGGACGATGCAGACGGGAAGCCGCCATCCGCTGGCGCGGCCCGAATTCGACCTCCGTCGTGTTGCCCCTGAGAGCCCGATGGAGCGAGTGATTCTGGTGCTCCAGCCCGACGCCTCGCAAGCGCAAAAGCTCGAGGACCTGTTAGCGGCGCAGCAGGATTCGACCTCCCCGCTGTTTCACCAGTGGCTGACTCCGGAGGAGTTCGGGCGCCGGTTCGGCGTTTCCGACGGTGACTTGAATCAGGTGGTCCGCTGGCTGGCCGAGCAAGGCTTTTCTGTAGAATCGCTACCGGCCGGCCGCCGGCAGGTAGTCTTCAGTGGAACCGCCGGCCAGATCGAAACAGCGTTTCACACCGAGATTCATGAATACCTGGTCAACGGCGCCATTCATCACGCCAATGCTTCCGAGATCGAGATCCCGTCGGCGCTGGCGCCGGTGGTTGGCGGTGTCCTCTCACTTCACGACTTTCATAGTAAGCCGACGCACGCGGCGATCCAGCTTGCGAACACGAGGCCGGAGTACACCAGCGGAGGCGTGCATTACGTCGTGCCGGGCGACTTCGCCAAGATCTACGACCTAGGGCCGCTGTACGGAAGCTCCACCGATGGCCGCGGGCAATCGATCGCGATCGTGGCGCGCAGCAATCTGAAGCTGGCGGACATCGAAGCATTTCGCTCGAATTTTGGATTGGCTGGCAATGACCCGAACGTGATTGTGAACGGCACTGACCCAGGCGTGCTGTCAACTGACGAACTGGGCGAAGTAGAACTGGATACGGAATGGTCGGGTGCAGTGGCACCGGGCGCATCGATTCAAGTGGTCGTTTCGAAATCGACGTCGAGCAGCGACGGCGTAGCGCTCTCAGCGCAGTACATCGTGAACCGGAGCCTGGCGCCGGTGGTGAGCGTCAGCTTCGGCGATTGCGAATCCGCGTTAGGACATGCGGGAAACCAATTCTGGAACACGCTCTGGCAACAGGCCGCGTCACAAGGCATGAGCGTGTTTGTCGCGTCGGGAGATAGCGGCGCGGCCGAATGCGACAGTCCTTCGGCTTCCACCGGCTCTACGGCGGACGTCAACGGCGTCTGCTCGACACCATACGCGACTTGCGTGGGCGGAACCGAGTTCAACGACTCCAGCAACGCGGCGCAGTACTGGTCTTCAACTAATGGCAGCGGCCTAACGTCGGCCACGGGATACATTCCGGAGATCGCGTGGAACGAAAGTGGCAGCGCCGGCGGCACG
>Ga0126371_10002366_pt1 | contig 16226 bp, 17 predicted proteins | sample PanSoiMetaPlot_4_FD_110145 | JGI IMG/M metagenome (GOLD analysis project Ga0126371, IMG submission 110145) | Tropical forest soil microbial communities from Panama - MetaG Plot_4 | ecosystem: Environmental > Terrestrial > Soil > Tropical forest > Bulk soil | place: Panama | collected 2016-02-17 | reverse complement strand
GCAGCAGCTCGAAGGTAAATTGACAAAGCTGGCCCGGCAGATCGGATTTATCCAGATCCTCAAAGGGCCCCGCAGGCAGGTGCCGGACCAGCACCCCAGGCGAGAGCTCTGCTACATGCGGCTGGTCCCTGGAGACGGCCCTGGTAAAGATGTCGACCTCGACCCCACGCTCGGCAAGGCGCTTGGCCACTTCGACCACGTAGACGTTAAGGCCGCCTGCGTCGCCGGTTCCTGGCTGTTCAAGCGGCGACGTATGAACGCTGACGGTAGCGATTCGCCGTGGCTGGCCTGGGGGCACGGGCATCCACCTCCGGAAGGACCAACCGCCAGCCCGGGCGGGGTGTTCCCGGCCGCATCGCGGATTTTCAGAAGCAGCCTGTGCGGTTCAGCCCCCAGTGGCATGAACGGCCTGCTCCACCGCTGTCTTGATCATCGCCGCGTATATCTTCGCTCCCGGCGGCATGGGGTGGATGCCGTCAGGCCAAAGCAAGCGGGTGCGGACACTGATGATCTTGTACCAGTTCGCCAGGGTCACGTTCGGGTAAGTGCGTGCCGCGGCCGCGAGCACCCTGTTGGTGGGCTGTTCATATGGCAGTGGGACGAACGTGTTCACCAGCACCACCTTGCGCTTGCTCCCGACGATGGCCACGAGCTGACGAATCTGCTGGGTGCTCACTCCGCCGTTGGTGCCGAGCCCGACGATCACGACCGGGCGCAGGCTCCCGGTGGATTTCAGCTGCCGCAGCAGGTTCAGGCCCTCGAAGGTGTGGCGACTGACAACGGCGTTGACGTAGATGCCAGGGAATGCCTGGTGCAGCGGAACGGACACTGCCAGCATCACCGAATCGCCAACTGCGGTGATGTCTTTGCCGGTCACCTTCGCACTTGTGAGCCCCGCAGTCTGTGTGTTGGCCACCCCGCGGCCCGCTGTGCCAGCCGCGACGGAGGCCGACCCGGCTGGGGACGGCGTCACTGACCCGGCTTGTGGCGGGCCGCCGGCGTCGGCTTTGGCACCCTGCTCGATCTGCCGCTGCAGGCCGCTAGGCGGAGCCGCCGGGCTCATGCAGCCTGCGGCGCAGGTCGCCACGATCGCGCTGAGGGCAAGGCCCTTTATTGTCAGTTGCGTCTTGCGTCTTACTGCCACTTGCGTCTTCGACACGATTGCGTCCCCCGAATAGCGATGCAGGCCGTATTTGCAGGCTGCTCTGCGTTCTTCTCCACGCCGGCCAGCGGGAAAACGCCGGCTCATGCTCTGGTGCGGACGCGTGGTAACAACGCAGCGACGAAGCGCTACTGCCGGCCGAGGTGGCGCATGCCAGACGTGAGCTGACTCGGCGGATCGGCTCGTCACCTAAAATCGCGGTTATGAGCACCCTGATCCTGCTCCGGCACGGCGAGAGTGAGTGGAACGCCAAAGGCCTGTTTACCGGCTGGGTCGATGCGCCGCTGTCAGAGCTCGGCAGGGCTGAAGCGGCCCGCGGCGGCGAGCAGCTCGCGGCCGCCGGCTTGCGACCCGAGGTCGTGCACACCTCGCTGCTGAGTCGGGCCATCGGGACGGCCAACATCGCACTCGATCTGGCTGAGCTCGCCTGGCTGCCAGTTCGGCGCTCATGGCGGCTGAATGAGCGACACTACGGAGCGCTGCAGGGCAAGAACAAGGCCGAGACCAGGGAGCAGTACGGGGACGAGCAGTTCATGACCTGGCGCCGGTCCTACAACGTGCCGCCGCCACCGCTGCCAGACCACGATCCGCTATCTCAGGCGAACGACCCGCGGTACGCGCTGCTGCCAGATGAGCTACTGCCGCGGACGGAGTGCTTGCGCGATGTTGTCATCCGACTGATGCCGTACTGGTACGACGCCATCATCCCTGATCTAGCCGCCACGCGGTCGGTGCTGATCGTGGCACACGGAAACTCGCTACGCGCCCTGGTCAAGCATCTCGACGGGATCAGCGATGCTGACATCGCCGAGCTGAACATCCCAACCGGCATGCCGCTGGTCTACGAACTAGACGAGCGGTTCAAGCCGAAGGGGCCAGGTGGTCGTTACCTGGATCCCGAGGCGGCAGCAGTCGCGGCGGCAGCCGTCAAGAGCCAGGGCAGGTAGGGACACTCGCCCCTTGCCGACTGTGCATCCGCGGTGGTCTGCGTTCGCGCATCTGGCGCCCAACTCTGCCAGCGGGCAGAATCAACATTGACGACTGCCGTCCCTTCCATGAACATTTGGCGAATAGGCGCAGGTCAGATCTCTCGGACGGTGGGCAGCAGCCGCAGTTCCCGCATAACATCAAACCGTGGACTTGGGGGTGAAAGCTGCCATGCCCGCTGACGCGTCGGGCATAGACCAGGAGGCGGGTTCTAAGCTCCCGGCAGGCATCAGTTCGGTGTTGGCGGTTTTGCTCTCCTCCGCAGTCGTCCTCGACAGCGACGATCGCGTACTCAGCTTCAGCGCCGCTGCTAAGGAATTTGGTCTCGTCGAAGAAGACCGCCTCGTCGTCGGTGAGTTGCTGGCCTTGGCGCGGCAGGTTCGCCGCGAGGGCATGGCGCGCGAGGGCGAGATCGACATCATGACAAGCAGGTTCGGCGGCCGTGCTACCAGCTTCGCGGTCAGGGTCGCACCGCTGGGCCCAGCGGTCGGAGACGGTGGCCTGATCCTGCTCCTGGCCGAGGATCAGACTGAGAGCCGTCGAGTAGACGAGGTTCGCCGTGACTTCGTCGCGAATATCAGCCATGAGCTGAAGACTCCGGTCGGTGCGCTCGCGCTGCTGGCCGAGACGGTTGAAGAGGCTGCCGACGACCCTGACGCGGTGCTGCGGTTCGCGGGGCGGATGCGGCAGGAGGCCTCTCGGCTGACCGACCTCGTGCAGGACCTCATCATGCTGTCGCGGATTCAGGCCGCGGAGCCCGTGCCGGATCCGAGCCCGGTGAAGCTCGACTCGGTGGTGGCCGAGGCGCTCGACCGGTGCCGGATGAAGGCGACAGCTCGCGGCATCTCGCTAGAGCTCTCCGGTGAGACGGGGATCTCACTCCTTGGCGACGAGGATCTGCTCGTGACCGCCCTGCGGAACTTGCTCGAGAACGCGGTCGCCTACAGCCCTGACAAGACCAGGGTGCAAGTGACAACGAGGACCGCAGATAGCTGGATGGCCGAGATCAGTGTTACCGATCAGGGCATCGGCATCCCCGAGCGCGACCGCGAGCGCATCTTCGAGCGGTTCTACCGTGTCGATCCGGCCCGCTCACGGGCTACTGGCGGAACCGGCCTCGGCCTTGCGATAGTGAAGCACGTGACTGCTGCTCATGGCGGCAACGTCACGGTGTGGAGCAAAGAAGGCGGTGGCTCGACGTTCACCCTTAGGCTTCCGCTTCGCCCGAGGCGGACTTATTCGGTAGGCGGAAATGATCGCGCGACGGCGCGATCAGTCAGGGAGGCTGTTAAGTGACAAGGGTGCTCGTTGTCGAGGACGAGGAATCCTTCAGCGATGCGCTGTCCTACATGCTGCGGAAGGAGGGCTTCGAGGTGGCAGTCTGCCCGACCGGGCCGGATGCCATCGAGACCTTCGACCGCACTGGCGCCGACCTGGTTTTGCTTGACCTCATGCTGCCCGGCCTGCCCGGAAGCGAAGTCTGCCGAAGCCTGCGCGAGCGGTCCAACGTCCCGGTGATCATGCTGACCGCGAAGGACAGCGAGATCGACAAGGTAGTGGGGCTTGAACTGGGCGCGGACGATTACGTGACTAAGCCGTTCTCATCACGCGAGCTAGTGGCTCGGATGCGCGCGGTGCTGCGCCGCCGCGGCGACATTGACGAGCCGGTCAGCTCGATCATGGAATCCGGTCCGGTCCGCATGGACGTCGAACGCCATGTCGTCACGGTGCGCAGCGAGCACGTGCAGTTGCCGCTGAAGGAATTCGAATTGCTCGAGGTCCTGCTGCGCAATGCCGGCCGGGTGCTGACCAGAATGCAGCTCATCGACCGGGTGTGGGGTGCTGACTATGTCGGTGACACCAAGACTCTCGATGTGCACGTGAAGAGGTTGCGCGCGAAGATCGAGGTCGAGCCCGCCAGCCCCCGCCACATAGTCACAGTGCGCGGCCTCGGGTACAAGTTCGAGCCGGTTGGCTGAGCGCTAGCTCGGGCTTGGAGTTGGCGTCGGAGTTGGCGTCGGCGAGCCTGCCCGGTGATGGTGCCTGCGAGTCGGCGTTGGGGTCGGCGTCACTGTCGGGGTCGGCGGCGGAGCATAGGTCACGAGGTGCGCGGCCCGCGCGAAGATCGGTACTTGGACCGTGACTGAGCCTGCCCGCAGGAAGTGCATGACCACCGTGACGTCCGATCCGCTAATGAGCGGCCTGGTGAGGTCTACCAGGTAGGCCGTCGGCGTGGGCCCGGTGAGCAGCACTTGTTGATTCGTGCTGACTAGTACGCCGCCCGCGGGCAGCCGGACCGAGGCCGCGCTCCCCGGTGCAGTGATGCTCAGCAGCCGGTCCTTAGTGCCCGTGTTCACTAGCGCGAAGAAGAGGCTCGCGGACTGGCCGGGGGACAGGTTCGAGCCGAGCGGCGCCCCCAGGACGAACACATTCCTGATCGCGATGCTGCCCGCGTCCGCTGTAGCCGCGTCGGTTGGAGGGTGAAACTGAAGCGTGGGCGCGTTATTGCCGGCCTCGCAGCCGGCCAGAACCGGAAGAACTGCAGCAGCCGACACCACCAGCAGCCGACGCAGCGGCGCCTTTCCCCAGCCGCTCCTGATCACTGCGGCTCCCTTCTGGGCAACGAAGTCTTCTCAGCTATAAAGTCATCCAGGCTTCCGCGGCGGAAGGTCCTTGGACGTCCGAAAGCGTAGCCACATTCATGCGTCAGCTCAGCGCCGGCCCAGCACTATGGGCAGCCCATCCCGCTCGGATCGATTCTGGTAGCCCGTTCGTTGCGGGTCGACAGGCGAGGTCAGCCGCTACCGAACTGCGCCAGTGGCAGCAGCTGGTTCAGATTGCCCTTCGCCTGCAGCTGCTGGGCGTAGGACACCGCGCCGCCTGGCGAGACGAGGAACGCGGTGAGCCCGGTGTGACCGTTTACCAGCTGGCCGGTCACGTCCCGCGCGGTACCCGCGCCGATTTCGTTGGCGAGTTGTCCGGCTTGGGCGAAGCCGCTACCCCTGTACAGGACGTAGGCGCTGACCTGGGAGCTCATTGCCAACCTCGCAACTTGCCTGGCAGCCGTGTCGCAGGAGGAGCAGTTCGGCGGGATCATCAGCAGGACGACGGGGCGGATCGAGCCAAGGGGACTAGCGTTCCCGGCAACGGCCACGCTGTCGCCGCTTAGCTGCGGGGCTGGAACAATGTCTTTCAACGTGAGAGATCCCGCAGATGCTCCCTGACCCGGCATGTTGTCGATCGAGGTAGCGGTGAACAGAGTGAGCAGCGTACCGGATATCAGTGCGAATACCAGGCAGCAGATCAGCAACGGGACGACCATGCTGTCCCTGGACAGCACACGATGCAGCCGCCGACTGCGCAGATTTCGCCGCTCGGCGCGCTGCTCGCGGTAATAAGCCTGGACATCCCGGTCTAGTTCCCGAGCATCGTCGGGAATCTCGACGTCGACCGGCGGCAGGCCCGTATTGTCCCGCTCCGGTTCGCTGCCAGGATTCACAGAGCACCTCTCCGGCAGGATCGAACACCCTCTTCTCAGTATGGTCCTTCGGCGGCCATGCCCCTACAGGCAACCCTCGCCGATGGCCAAGCGAAGCCCGCTCTTTACCGTCTGGCCGGCTCCCGGCGTGCCATGGCACAATTTCACGTGCCGCTGACCGAGCCATTGACCTGCACCTTTACCTGCTAAGGACGGCCAATGAGCTCACCTGTCCGTGGTAGGATGGCTACCAGCGGAAGGGGTACATGCCACATGACATTCAAGGTCGGCGACACCGTCGTCTACCCCCACCATGGGGCTGCTCGGATCGAAGAGATCGAGACCCGTTCGATCAAGGGTGAGAGCAAGACTTACCTCGTGCTGAAGGTCGACAAGGGCGACCTCACTGTGCGTGTTCCCGCTGATAACGCTGAGCTAGTTGGCGTGCGGGACGTGGTCGGACAGGAAGGACTGGAGCGGGTTTTCGAGGTGCTGCGCGCACCGTATACCGAAGAGCCGACTAACTGGTCCCGGCGGTACAAGGCCAACCTGGAGAAGCTCGCGTCTGGCGACGTCAACAAGGTAGCGGAGGTCGTTCGCGACCTGTGGCGCCGTGATCGGGAGCGTGGCCTGTCGGCTGGCGAGAAGCGAATGCTCGCGAAGGCGAGGCAGATTCTCGTCAGCGAGCTCGCACTGGCCGAGAAGACGAACGAGGACAAGGCTGAGGCCCTGCTCGACGAGATTCTCGCCTCCTGACGACCTCGATGCCCGACCTGTTGCCGCGTGTCGGCATCGGAGTCGACGTACATCCGCTCAGTGCGGATCGACCGCTGTACCTGTCGGGCTTGCATTGGCCGGGCGAGAAGGGCCTTTCAGGACACTCTGACGGCGATGTTGCTGCTCATGCTGCGTGCACCGCGCTGCTGTCAGCATCCGGCCTCGGAGACCTGGGCGGTCAGTTCGGGACCGACAGGCCGGAGTGGGCTGGTGCCTCCGGCGCTGAGCTACTCCGCGAGACACTGCGCCTCGTGACCGACGCGGGCTTTCAGATCGGGAACGTGGCCATTCAGGTGATCTGCAACCGGCCGCGAATCTCGGCTCGCCGCGATGAGGCACAGCTGGCTATGTCGGCGGCCCTTGGCGGAGCAACGGTGTTCTTGTCTGCAACGACGTCAGACGGCCTGGGCCTGACCGGCCGCGGCGAGGGGATCGCCGCAATCGCCACAGCGCTGGTCGTCGGGTCGCGGCGCGGCTAGCAGACCACGCAGTGTCATGGAGGCCTAGTCTGCTGGCGGAGTCGGTGAGCTCCACATCCGGTGAAACACCGGCATCTCCGGCTCAGCGTCCTCAACGCTGGGTATTGCAGGCGGGCTTGGCTCGTCAGCTAGCGGCGGCTCATCGTCAGCTTCGGCTGGCGTGACGGCGGTGTCTGCCGTGACTCCCGTGTCGGCGGTGTCCTCGTCGGCCGCTGGCTGTTCATCCGCCACGTCATCCTGACTGCGCTCTGCGCTGCCGGAGTCCGCAGGCTCCGGTTCCTCTTCAGCGATGTCGTCTGCGGCCAGATCGGCTGACACCGGATCTGCTTGAAGACCGACACCTGCATCGGCAGCATGCTCGGCGGTTACCTGGCTCGGGATGGATACCTGGCCGCCGAAGCCTGGCACAAGTGGCCCCGTCGATAGCGGTGGTGGTAGCTGCGGCTGCCAGTGTGGCCTCACCGGGAGGAGTCCAAGCCGCCTCTGTCTGGCTTGCCTGAGCATCGCCAGCAACAGCACGAAGGCAGCGAACACGACAACCCAGGGGACGACGGCCGCAGTCACGGCGGCGGCATGAGCCGGAAGCTTCCCACCCGCCGCGTGCAACGCATCAGCGCCGGCGGCGGCGGCGAGCAGCGCGAGCAGGCAGGTCCAGGCGAGCACCTTGCTCGGCAGACCTGCGCCACGCAGAAACAGCACGGCCGCCAGGATCACTGCCAGCAGCACGTCAAAGATCAGCGGATATCCTCTGGCCAGTCGGCCGCTGATACCGGCTTGCACGGCGAATGCGTGGAGCCCCGAGTAGGACAGCACGAACGCAGCACCCGCGAGTGCCGCGACGCCGACGCTAACCGCGACCAGCGCGAGGACGCGCAAGGCGCCAGGCGGGTCCCCTTGCGCCACCGTGCTGTCAGCCAGCTGGTTGTCGCTCATGGAGTCTGACAAGTCCTTCCCGGGCGATATGCCGGTCTCCGCGCCATCTTCTTATAGTCAGGAACCGGTCCCTCCGCAAGGCGGCTGGCCGGCAGGTGCCGGGATCGCAATCATCCAGGGGAACTGTGCGCCGCTAGCCTAGGAGCAGGGAGCAGCAGCGGCCAGGGAGGCAAGCGAGGATGCCGTACTACCGGGTGGCCGGAGAGATTCCGCGTAAACGTCACGTCCAGTTCCGCGGCCCGAACGGGTCGTTGTATGCCGAGGAACTCATGGGCGAGGAGGGCTTCTCGTCCGACTCGTCATTGCTCTACCACGTGCATCCGCCGACCGCGATCGTGAAGAGCGAGGGGCTGCGCGATGCGGCCGCGGACAGCGGTCTGGTGCCGAACCATCCGCTGCTGCCGCGTCACTACCGGACACAAGAGATGCCGACTGGCGGGGACCTGGTACTCGGCCGCCAGCTCATGATGGCCAACGACGATATCCGGATCTCCTTCGCCGCGGCCGACAGCGACTCTGAGCTGTACCGGAACTCTGTTGGTGATGAGGCCGTCTACATTCGATCAGGCTCAGCACGCTACGAGTCCGTCTACGGCAGCATCGCCGCGAGCGCGGGCGACTACGTCATCGTGCCGCGGGGCACGATCCACCGCTGGCGGCCCGGTGCCGGCGGCCTGCATGCCCTGGTCATCGAGGCCCGCGGCCACATTCGCCCGCCGAAGAGATACCTTTCGCAGTTCGGCCAGTTCCTGGAGCACGCGCCTTACTGCGAGCGAGACCTGCGCGGGCCAGAGGGGCCACTGTTGCTGGAAGGTGAGGACGTTCCCGTCATAGTCAGGAATGCGGGCGGACTCACCAGGCTTACATACGCGTTCCATCCATTCGACGTCGTTGGCTGGGACGGTTACCTGTATCCGTATGCCTTCAACATTGCTGACTTCGAGCCAATCGTTAAGCGGACCCACGCGCCGCCGCCAGTGCACCAGACGTTCGAGGGACCTAACTTCGTCATCTGCTCGTTCTGTCCGCGCCCACTCGACTTCCACCCGGAGGCCGTGCCGATCCCCTATAACCATCACAACGTCGACTCCGACGAGATGATGTATTACGTGGGCGGTGACTACTCGGCGCGCATAGGCTCTGGCGTCGGCCTCGGGTCGATCACGCTGCATCCATCCGGGTTCACCCACGGCCCCCAGCCCGGCGCGGTAGAGGCGGTGATCCAGGGAGTTGCCGAGGGCAGGAACACAACCGATGAGACCGCCGTCATGATCGACACCTTCCGGCCGCTAATGCTGGCCAGGACGGCTGGGCATGCGGAGGATCCGGAGTACGCCTGGAGTTGGGCTAATGCCGCCAGGAACAAGCGATGACGCAACTGCCGGAGCTGGCCCGCGAGCTGATCGATGGCAAGAACTTCGCAACCGTGTGCACGATCGAGGCAGACGGGGCGCCGCAGGCAAGCATCGTCTGGGTCACCCGCGATGGCGATGACGTGCTGTTCTCGACTGTCAGGGGGAGGCGGAAGGCCTCAAACCTGGAAGCCGACCCACGCATCAGCGTGCTCGTTACCGATTCGGCCAGCGGATATCAGTATGCCGAGATACGCGGCGTAGCAGAGATCACGGATGACCCGACCGGCGCGCTCATTCATGAGCTTGCGCAGAAGTACACAGGTCAGCCATTCAATCTTCCGCCCGGGCAGAAGCGGGTGATTGTCCGGGTTCGACCAGCCCACGTGGTCAGCTACGACGATTAGCCGGCGGCACGTGCTCGCGCACATCCCGTAGCCTTGGCTGGGTGACGCTTCGTCTGCATGACACCGCAACGCGCTCGGTGCGCGAGTTCGTCCCGCTGCAACCAGGCAGGGCCTCGCTGTACCTGTGCGGGGCGACCGTGCAAGCACCTCCGCATATCGGGCATATACGGTCAGGTATTAACTTCGACATCCTCGTGCGGTGGCTTCGCGCCAGCGGGTATGCCGTCACATATTGCCGGAATGTCACCGACATCGACGACAAGATCTTGCATGCGGCGCACCATGCCGAGATCCCGTGGTGGGCGCTCGCCGAACAGAATCAGCGCGCGTTCTCCCGCGCCTATGACGCGCTTGGCTGCCTGCCGCCTGACGTCGAACCGCGAGCGACAGGGCACGTGCCGGAGATGGTCGAGCTCATGCAGCGCTTGATCGACTCTGATCACGCGTACGCGTCTGATGGCGATGTGTACTTCGATGTCAAGTCACAGCCCGAGTATGGTGCGTTGTCAGGTCAGCGCCTTGACCATATGCTCGCCGCCGACGACACCGACGACGCCGGGCACAAGCGGGACGTGCGTGACTTCGCCCTGTGGAAGGGCGCGAAACCCGGCGAGCCGTCCTGGCCAACGCCATGGGGACCTGGTCGTCCGGGCTGGCACCTGGAGTGCTCGGCCATGTCCACGAAGTACCTGGGCTCGACGTTCGACATCCACGGCGGCGGACTTGACCTAGTCTTCCCCCACCATGAGAACGAGAGGGCGCAGTCCCATGCGGCGGGCGACGGCTTCGCTCGGTACTGGGTGCACAACGGCCTTGTCCGGATCGGCGGCGAGAAGATGAGCAAGTCGCTCGGCAACTCGCTGCTGATCGACGCGTTGATCACGACGGTCCGCCCGGTCGAGCTCCGGTACTACCTGGGACAAGCGCACTACCGGTCGGAGATCGACTACAGCCAGGAGGCGCTCGCCGAGGCGGTCACCGCCTACCGGAGGATCGAGGGCTTCGTGACCCGCGCCACCGAGGTGCTCGCTGCCGACGCCGTTGCGGCCGGGCAAACGTCGCCACCTGGGCCGTTTGCGGCCGCGATGGATGATGATCTCGGAGTTCCGCAGGCGCTGGCGGTATTGCACGAACATCTCAGGGATGGGAACGCGGCGCTCGCCGCGGGAGACGAGTCTGGCACTGCCAAGCGCCTGGCGGAGACGAGGGCAATGCTTGGCGTGCTCGGCCTCGACCCGCTGACCGAGCGCTGGGCCGGCGTCCAGGGCGGCGAAAGCCTGCGGCCGGTCGTGGACGCCCTGGTGCGGGTGGCGCTGGACCAGAGACAGGCAGCCAGGCAGCGTAAGGACTTCGCCTCCGCGGATGCGATCAGGGACGAGCTGCAGCGAGCCGGCGTAGTTGTCGAGGACACCCCGCGCGGCCCCCGTTGGGAGCTGCGCAAGTGAGCGGCCGAAGCAGTGGGCGCGCTGGCGGCCGCACCAAGTCGGGTAAGCCTCGGCCAGGAACTGGTGGCTACGGTCGGCGCAAGCTCGAAGGCAAGGGCCCGACGCCGCCGGCGGAGATGCGCCCCGGCCATCCTGCGCAGCGCCGGGCGGCAGCCCAGGCGAAGAAGACAGCATCGGCCAAGAAAACAGGGCGGGCACAGCAGCCAGCCCGGACCAGGGCCGGCACGGCTTCCGCAGGCAGGTCGGCAGCGCGGAGCGAGCCCCGGACCAGAGGCGTCGGCAGCGGATCGGCAGAGCTCGTCGCTGGGCGCAATCCCGTGCTCGAGGCGCTCCAGGCGGCGGTGCCCGCCACTGCCCTGCACGTCGGTCCCCGGCTCGACGAGGATGAGCGCATCGGTCAGGCCGTAATGCTCGCGGCCAACCTTGGCATCCCGGTCGTGGAGGCGGGCCGGTCAGAGCTCGACCGCATTACGGGCGGCGCTATCCACCAGGGCATTGCCCTCCGGATCCGGCGCTACTCCTACGCCGACCCAGCAGACCTGGTCGAGGCCGCTCGCGATCGAGGCGCTCAGCCTCTCATCGTCGCCCTCGATGGAGTCACTGACCCGCGAAACCTGGGTGCTGTCGCCCGGTCAGTGGCCGCGTTTGGCGGTCACGGCATCCTCGTGCCCTCTCGGCGGTCGGCAGGGGTGACTGCTGGTGCCTGGAAGGCCTCGGCCGGAACGCTTGCGAGGGTCCGGGTGGCGCACACCGCGAACCTGACCAGAGCGCTGGCCGCCTACCAGGAGGACGGCCTGTTTGTCGCAGGCCTGGACGCTGAGGGCAGTGCGGATGTCGGCGATCTTGCACTCGCGGACTCTCCGCTCGTCCTGGTAGTTGGGTCAGAGGGCAAAGGGCTGTCCCGACTTGTCGCAGAGCGCTGCGACATCATCGCTCGCATTCCGATGACCGGGCAGGCTGAGTCGCTGAACGCAGGAATGGCGGCGACCGTCGCGCTCTACGCCGTTTCCCGACTGCGTGCTGCCAGCTAGCCAGTGCTGGCATGATATCGACCGCATAGGCAGGTATATAGCTCGTAACGCTCGGCCGGCCAGGTCGTAGCGGACCGCAGCGGCTAGCTCCTATCGTGGGTGGCGAGAGGTGATCGCATGACCGATCACGAACCAGCCAGCACCGCAAGCCTGGATGCTGGCAACCCGGAGGCTGCTCGCGCCCGGATGACAGCAGAGCTGCGAGCTCGTTCCCGTGCGCTCAGCCCGGCGATCGAGGACGCATTCGCATTGGTACCTCGGCATCTCTTCGTGCCAGAGGTTGGGCCGTCGGCGGCCTACCGGGACGAGGCCTTGGTGATCAAGTGCGGACCGGATGGCATACCGGTCAGCTCGTCGTCGCAACCGGCGATGATGGCGATCATGCTGGAGCAGCTCGATCTGCACCCGGGCCATCGAGTGCTGGAGATTGGTACCGGCAGTGGATACAACGCCGCGCTCATGTCGGTGATCACGGCGCCGCGCGGCAAGGTCGTCACCATTGACATCGATCGTGAGCTGGTCGAGCGAGCCCGCTCAAGCCTGGTCGGAGCGGGGTATACCGCGGTAGAGGTCAGGTGTGCGGATGGTGGGTTCGGTGATCCCGCGGGTGCGCCCTTCGACCGGATCATCGTCACCGCGGGTGTGTGGGATATCGCTCCGGCCTGGCTTGATCAGCTGGCCGACGACGGACGCCTGGTGCTTCCGCTTTCCATCCGCGGTATCGAGCTTTCGGTGGGGTTGCGTCGAAACGGCGACAGCTGGGTGAGCACATCCGCCTGCCGGTGCGGGTTCGTGCGAATGCTCGGCGCATTCGCAGGCCCGCAGAGTGTGCTACGGCTCGACGATGACGAATCAGTCGTCGCGATGGTGGCGGACGGGGACACCGCAGATGCGAGCGCCGTGCACGCCGCGCTGACTGGACCTGGCCGGGATGTGCCAATCCCGCTCCAGCTGGCCGATCCAGGTGAGCTAGGCGACCTCGATTTGTGGCTGACGGTCACCGAGCCGGGGCTCGCACGACTCACGGTACTGACTGCGACAGCGAGCAAGACGCGGCCGGGCGGGCTGTTGCCGCTCGGCGGGCTGGCGAGCGATCCGGCCAAACTCGGCGGGCTCGGCATCGCGACCTTGCTGCCGGGCACCGCGCATGGCATGGCCGGTTCGGTCAGCCTGCGCGGGTACGGTACCACCGGCACGGCACTCGCCGAGCACCTGGCCGCGCGGTCCATCTACTGGGACGAGCTAGGACGCCCAGGTGCCACCGACATGGAGCTGCAGGTGTATCCGAGTGGCGTTGCTGCGCGACCCCCGGCCGGAATGGTCGTGCTTGACCGGCCCAGCTCGAGCATCGCGATCGGCTGGCCGGTCGGTTAGCCGCCCGGCCTGGGCTAGCCGCCGACCGCAGCGAGCGCGACTCGATCGACGCTCTCGTGCAGCAACGGGGCAGGGCCGACTATGAGTGGGTCGGGCTTGCCGACCAGATCGTCATCTCGTCCCTCGTACGGGACCTGGGAGAGCACGTACCGCATGGCCTCGATCCTGGCCCGCTTCTTGTCGTTGCTCTTAACCACCGTCCACGGCGCGTCCGCCTGGTCGGTGAAAAAGAACATGGACTCCTTGGCCTCGGTGTACTCCCGCCACTTGTCTAGCGACGCGAGGTCGATGGGGCTTAGCTTCCACCGCTTGACCGGATCGACCTGCCGGTGGATGAATCGCCGCAGCTGCTCTGACCTGGACACTGAGAACCAGAACTTAACAAGTGTGATCCCGTCCCTGGCGAGCATGCGTTCGAACTCCGGCGCCTCCCGGAGGAACTCCATGCATTCGTCCGGACGGCAGAACCCCATGACCCGCTCCACGCCGGCCCGGTTGTACCAGGACCGGTCAAACATCACGACCTCGCCGGCCGCGGGCAGGTGAGCGATGTAACGCTGGAGGTACCACTCTGTCCGCTCGTGGTCCGTCGGCTTCTCGAGTGCTACGACCCTCGCGCCGCGCGGATTCAGGTTCTCGGTGAACCGCTTGATAGTCCCGCCTTTGCCGGCCGCGTCCCTGCCCTCGAAGACGATGACGAGCCTGCGACCGCTCGTCTTGATCGATCGCTGCATCTTCAGTAGCTCGATCTGCAGGCCGCGCTTGGAGGTCTCGTACTCCTTGCGGCTCATGCGTGCCGTATACGGGAAGTCTTCTCGCCAGGTCTGCACCCTGGTGCCGTCGGGCCTGATGAGGTAGGGCCGTTGCCTACCTTGTTTGATCCGCAGGCCGAGTTGGGCGGCTAGGTCATCGAGCAGCTCGGCGATGCGTTTGTCAGAGCTCCGGCCGGCCATGGATCCGCCCGGCCTCAACCGGCCCGGCGTCATCTGCGAGCTGGGAACGCGGCGACGTCACTTGTCGTGGGTGCCTTTTGCCCTGGCGTCCTTAACCGCGGATGAGGTCTTCGAGGCCAGATCCTTCACCCGGTCGGCTACCTGGGACGCGGCCTTACCGGTTGCATGTCCCGCCTGGGAGGCAGCCTGGCCCGCCTGCTTGCCGGCCTTCTGCATCGATTCGCTGTCGGCGTACTTCGACTTTGCCTGCTCGTAGAGACCCTCGGCCCTGTTCTTGACCTTCGCGACAAGACTCACCTTTTTCCTCCGTCCGGCGACGAGAAACGCGCTGTCAGTAGTCGCGATCACCGCTTCGCCGTAGATACCCTCGGCGTCGGAAGAGCACACTTCAGAGACGAGTAAGACGGCCGACCTCGGCGGTTAACGGTTATTGGCGGATAACGGGTAGTGCAGGCAAACTTAGGGTCGATTTCGGGGGCAACCAGGAGCTAGGCTCATACGTCTAGAAATCTGTACAAGTCTTGTTTGAAATCGCCTCGCCTGGGTTGCTCCGCAATTCTCGCGGGTGCGTGCCTCCACGGCGGGCTCACTGTAGGAGTAGTGATGAGGCAGAACGTTTGGCGGTGGTTGTGTGGTGCGGGGGTAGTCGCAGCAGCCGGAGCTGTTGCGGGGAGCCAAGGGGTAGCGAGCGCCACACCCAGTGGCTCGGTTGGATCAGCATCGACTAGCTCAACCGTTGCTGTTGCTAGCTCGACAGTCGCAAGTGCTAGCTCAACCTTCGTTAGTAGGACTTCGGTAACGGCTGCGACGGCCTACAAGCCGCCAAGCAGGCCACTTCGTTTCGGCCAGTCCGGCCCGGCAGTGCGGAGCGTCCAGAGCCGGCTGAAGCAGCTTCACTATTTCCCTGGACCGATTGACGGAAAGTATGGCCAGGATCTCATCGAGGCCGCCTGGGCGTTCCGCGAGGTTCAGGGCCTGCCGATGAACAACACGACAGGCGCGGAGCCGATCACCAGGACTTTCGAGCGCGACCTGGTGAACCCCAGGGCTCCTTATGTCCTCATCAAGCGAGGTCCGGCGACCCGTATCGAGATCAACCTTAAGCGCCAAGTGCTGGTCCTCTACAAGAAGAACCAAGTCAGCCTCATCGCTCACGTGTCCTCAGGCGGCGGGTACTACTTCTGCAATCCGCACGGCGGTAGCTGCGGATACGCCGTCACCCCCGACGGGAATTTCAAGGCTTTGTCGTTCCAGTCCGGCTGGATTAAGGTCCCGCTCGGCACGATGTACAACCCGATTTGGTTCGACTACGCGGACGGAGACGCGATCCACGGTGACATCCCGGCGCCTTGGTACCCGGCGTCGCACGGCTGTGTCCGAGTCTGGATGGACATCGCGGGCTTCCTGCACAACGAGATCACCATTGGCGGTAGGCACGCGACGCCGGTCTACATCCGGGGCAAGGCTCCTTACATCCTTGGACCAGGCTGACCCGACTGGTCGAAAGGCGCGGTATGGCCCGCCCCTGGCTTCGGCCAGGGGCGGCCCGACATTTGCGATATCACCCACGACGCAAGTGGCGATAGGGACCTTTGGCCCGGCAAATGAAGGTCGTACGCCTGGCATTTGAGGGACATGTGGGAGCAGCCGGGCGGGCACTTCGGTTTCTACGGTCAAGCCATGGACGACGCGTCGACAGTCAGAAAATGGCACATCCTCCTAGAACGGCGTGAAGAGGCTCTCGCTGCCGCCCAGGCAGTCCAGGCGCGGTCCTGGGCTGTGCGGGCCGAGTCAATCGCCGTCAGGCAGGTGGTCGCAGAGACGCGTGCCGGGCGGAGCGACATCGCG
>Ga0126371_10002365_pt1 | contig 16231 bp, 14 predicted proteins | sample PanSoiMetaPlot_4_FD_110145 | JGI IMG/M metagenome (GOLD analysis project Ga0126371, IMG submission 110145) | Tropical forest soil microbial communities from Panama - MetaG Plot_4 | ecosystem: Environmental > Terrestrial > Soil > Tropical forest > Bulk soil | place: Panama | collected 2016-02-17 | reverse complement strand
TTGTCGCCCTCTTCGAAGAAGCGCACCATCGAGCGCATCTTCACGTCGTAGTCGTGGTCGTCGATCATCGGCCGGAACTTGATTTCCTTGACCTCGACGACCTTCTGTTTCTTGCGGGCTTCGGCCGCCTTCTTCTGCTCGGCATATTTGTACTTGCCGAAATCGAGCAGCTTGACGACGGGCGGCGTGGCGTTGGGTGAGATCTCGACGAGGTCGAGCCCGGCCTCCTGGGCCAGTCGCAACGCCTCTGCGATTGGAACGGTGCCGCGGTTGGCGCCGTCTTTGTCGATCAGGTGTACCTCGCGGACACGGATCTCCTCGTTGATGCGCGGACCGTCTTTCTGGACGGGCGGCGCGGCTCTCATCGGACGACGAATGGTCTCTTTCTCCTCATGCTGTTGATCCGACACGGTGCGTCGCGTCGCCAAATCAACGCGCGCGAAGCACCAATAGCTCCAATATATACGAGAATCGAGGCAAAGCGGACCCGAGTCAACGGCGGTTTTCGGTAACCGCCGCGTAAATGGCGAGGAGCTGCTGTGCGACGGTCGCGGGGGCGCAATGGGTCGCGACCCATTCGCGCCCACGTCGGCCGATCGCCCGCCGGACCGAGTCCGGCATCGACAGTACCCGGATCAGGGCCGCGGCCAGCGCCCCGGCATCTTCGGAGGCGAAGCGCAGGCCGGTCATGTGCTCCTCCGGAACCCGCGGCGGCGCCAGCACGATATCGGGACCGGCCGCGAGGTCGGACACGGCCAGGGGCCGCGCCATGGCGAGCGCTTCCAGGATCGTGCGCTGCAGCCCTTCCGGCTGGACCGAGGCCGACAGCACGGCGGTCGCGGCGCCATAGGCGGCGGGCCGGTCGGCCGGACTTTGCGCCATGCGGACGATATCGGCGGTTTCGGTCGCGAGGACGAGGTCCCAGAGCTCGCCCGAATAGCGGCTGCGCCCGGCGTCCTCGCCCGCGAACACGAACAGGACGTCGGCGACACCCATGTCCTTGAGCCGGCGCGCCGCCTGCACCACCACGTGGTGGCCTTTCCGGCGCAGCATGCGGCCGGGGATCAAGAACACCTTGGCGTCGCCTTTGACGCCCCAGCTCCGCCGCACCGCGTTGACGCGGTCGAGCGTGAGCGCGGTCGGATCGAAGCGGCCGAGATCGACCGCCGGCGGAATGACGGCGATCCGCTCCCACGGCACGCGGTGACGCGCGACGATCAGCTCGGCGATCTGGTCACTCGGCGTGATCACGCGCGCGCCGCGCGCCATGACGCCGTTGTAGGCGTGCTTGAGCGCGTTCTGGTCGCGAAAGCCCTTGTACCAGCTGGTGAGGAACGGAACGCGCGCCATGCGCGCCGCCGGCAGCGCACTCCAGGCGGCGGTGCGCCCGTGCGCATGCACGAGGTCGCAGCGCCGCTGCCGCAGCAAGCGAAACAGCGCGGCCGAGTTGCGCGCGATCACGCCCGGATTGCGGCTCGCGAGATCGAGACGGATGAGCTCGGCGCCGGTCTCGGCGACCCGCGGCTCGAGGCGGCCGCCGCTCGAGACGACGATCGGACGATGACCGGCGCGGGCGAGAATGTCGGCAAGGGCGATCACGCCTTCGTCGGCTGCCCCGGCCTCGAGCGTCGGCACCGCGATCATCGCCGTCAGCGCGCGCGCCGGCGCCGATGCATCCGCACCGGCGCCAGGAAGGCCGATGTCATTGGAGCGGGTCGCCGCCGATCCGAGTGTCACCCCACCAACTCCAGACCAAACCGACACCGTAAAATCTTCGGCGACGATTCGATTTGCGCCGCGACCATGAGCCCGTGCGGCGACGTTTTCGCTATGATCGAGTCACCATAGACCCCGCATGGGGGCGGAGCAACGTGACCCCGGGAGAAATATCCCCAATGGCCATCTTGATCCTGCCGCATTGTCAGCCGAGTGCGCACCCCGAAAATTCCAAGGCCAGGATGCCATGACTGAACCGCTGAAGTTCATCGACGTCGGCAGCGGCGAGGAGGCGCGCGCGATCGCGGTGCGTGCCGCGGCGGGCGCGGCGCCCGGCCTCGTCTGGCTCGGCGGCTTCAAGTCCGACATGCAAGGCACCAAGGCGGCGGCGCTGGCGCGCTTCGCGGCCGAGCGCGGGCGCGCCATCGTGCGGTTCGACTATTCGGGGCACGGCGAATCGAAAGGCGCGTTCGCCGACGGCACCATCGGACGCTGGCTCGAGGAAAGCGTCGCGGTATTTCTCGACTGCTGCCGCGGCCCGCAGGTGCTGATCGGCTCGTCCATGGGCGGCTGGATGGCGCTCCTGCTCGCGCGCGAGCTGCGCCGCGCCGGCGTGCAGACCACCAGCCTCGCCGGCATGGTGCTGATCGCCCCGGCGGTCGACTTCACCGAAGCGCTGATGTGGCAGAAATTCTCGCCCGAGATTCGCCACGAGATCGAGAGCAGGGGATCGTGGCTGCGGCCCTCGCAATACGACATCGCGCCCTATCCGATCACGCGGCGGCTCATCGAGGACGGCCGCCGGCATCTGCTGCTCGGCGGCCTGATCGAGACCGGCTGCCCGGTGCGCATCCTGCAGGGCGTCGAGGATCCGGACGTGCCCTGGGGTCACGCGGCCGAGCTGGTGTCGCGGCTCTCCCAGGACGACGTGGTGCTCACGCTGGTGAAGGACGGCGATCATCGGCTGTCGCGGCCGGAGGACATCGAGCGCCTGCTCGCGGCGATCGAGGAGTTCTGAATCCTCCGTTGTGTCTTGCTTTCGAATTCGCGCGGCGACAAGCTGACGCTGCAGACGTGATCGGGAGGCCGCAAAAATGCCCGTCGTCAAAGTCACCGACATGGCGTGGGGGCGGCTGCGCTCGCCCGATCTCGATGCCCAGGAGGAGTTCCTCACGCGCTTCGGCCTGATCAGGACGGAGCGCACCGCGAACGCGCTCTACATGCGCGGCACCGATCCGACCCACCACATCCATGTCACCGAGAAGGGCGATCCGAAATTCGTCGGCTTCGGCTACTACGCGGCGAGCGAGGATGATCTCGCGCGGCTCGCCAAGGCGCCGGGCGCGTCCGGCATCGAGTCGATCGATGAGCCGGGCGGCGGCAAGCGCGTGCGGCTGACCGAGCCGAACGGCTACCAGATCGAGGTCGCGCACGGCGTGGCGCCGGTCGAGCCGATCCGGATCAGGCCGCGCCAGAAGCTCAACACCGGCGAGAGCCCGCTTTCGCGCGCCGGCGAGCTGATGCGGTTGCCCAAGGGTCCCTCGCACGTGAAGCGCATCGGCCATGGCGTGCTGATGACGCCGAAGTTCGCCGAGACGGTGAACTGGTTCCGCGAGACGCTCGGCTTCGTGTGCTCCGACGACGTCTACGCAGGCGAGAAGGCCAACGTGATCGGCTCGTTCAACCGCTGCGACCGCGGCGCCACTTACGTCGATCACCATGTCTTCTTCTGCCTCAACCACGCGAATACCGGCCTCAATCACCTGTCGTTCGAGGTGGAAGACATCGACGACGTCGCCGTCGGCCACGATTGGCTGCAGCAGGCCGGCAAGTACGAGCACATGTGGGGCATCGGGCGTCACGTCCTCGGCAGCCAGGTCTACGATTACTGGTCCGACCCTTGGGGCCGCGTGCACGAGCACTGGGCCGACACCGACCGCCTCAACCTCGCCAACGGCTCGAACCTGGTGGCGGCCGAGGAGGCGCTGGTCTCGCAGTGGGGCGAGGCCCCGCCGGAGAAGTTCATCAACCACGCGAGCGTGTAGCCACCTACACTCCCGTCATGCGCGGGCTTGCCCCGCGGATCCACGTCTTTCTTTCACTTCGCGAAGACGTGGATGGCCGGGACATAGGCGAGCAAAGCGACGCTGTTCTTCGAACGGCTACGCCCGGGCATGACGAGTGCTCAGTCGTTGTCCTTCAACAACGCCCGCAACCCCTCGCGATATGTCGGATACTTCAGCCGCACGCCGAGCATGCGCTTGAGCTTGTCGTTCCGCACGCGCCGGTTCTCCGCATAGAAGCTCGCGGCCAGCGGCGACATCGTCTTCACGGCTTCGGCGAACGGGGTCGCGGGCGGCGGCGGCACATCGAGCAACTCCGCCGCAAAGACGATCGGATCGCCCGGCGGGCTCGGCTCGTTGTCGACGACGTTGAAGATGCCGTCGGCGCGATGTGCGAACGCCGCGTCGATCGCCTGTGCGATATCGGCGACATGGATGCGGTTGAACACCTGGCCCGGCTTGTCGATGTTGCGGGCGCGGCCGGCGCGCACGTTCACCAGCGCATTCTGTCCCGGCCCGTAGATGCCGCCGAGGCGGAGCACCGCGACCGGGATGCGGCGCCGCCGGCCGAACGCCTGCCACGCCTGCTCGGCCGCCAGCCGCGGCCGCGCACGCTCGTTGGCGGGATCGAGCGCCGCCGTCTCGTCCACCCAGTCGCCGCAGCGATCGCCATAGACCCCGATGGTCGAGAGCAGCACGACGGAAGCGAGTCGCGGCGCCGCCGCCAGCGCCTCGTGAAGCGGGTCGAGCACCGGGTCGCCGCGCTCGTCCGGCGCGGCCGAGATCAGCAGCGCATGGGCGTGCTCGATCAGGTCGAGCAGCGTGCGCGACGCGGTGTTGCCGTCGAACACCAGCACCTCGACCCCGCGCCCGTCGAAATCGCGGGCCGCGAGCTCGACGGCGCGCTCGTGCGTGCGGCTCGTGCCGATAATGTGGGTAAAGCGGCTGCCGAACTCGCCGATGTAATGCTCGGCACAGTAGCCAAGGCCGAGGCAGGCGAGCATCGCCATCAGCAGGCGCTCGCGTGCAAGCCTGCCGCCCATTCGTCGGCGACGATCGGATCGGCTTCGCGCGCCTGATGCGTGCCGGCGAGCATCGCGAATTCATTGCGCGGCAGCAGCCGAGACAGCGCCCACACGGCGGCGCCGCGCACCAGCGGCGAGACATCGACGAGCCGCGCCTGTGCCGCATCGGCGAGCGCCGGATCGCCGCTGTTGCCCATCGCGATCAGCACGTTGCGCACGAAGCGGTCGCGCCCGGTACGCTTGACCGGCGTCTTGGCAAACAGCGCGCGGAATGCGGCATCGTCGAGCCGCGCCAGCTCGGCGAGGCGCGGCGCCTGCAGCGCCTCGCGCGCTGCGAGCTTGGCGTTTCGCCCTTCCTGCGCGAACTTGTTCCACGGGCAGACGCCGAGGCAGTCGTCGCAGCCGTAGATGCGGTTGCCCATTTGCGCGCGCAGCTCGCGCGGGATCGGGCCCTTGTGCTCGATCGTGAGATACGAGATGCAGCGCCGCGCATCGAGCCGGTAGGGCGCCGGAAAGGCCGCGGTCGGGCAGACGTCGAGGCAGGCGCGGCACGCCCCGCAATGATCGCTCTCGGCCGCGTCAGGCGGCAGATCGAGCGTGGTGAAGATCGCGCCGAGAAGGAGCCACGAGCCGAACCGGCGCGACACGAGGTTGGTGTGCTTGCCCTGCCAGCCGAGCCCGGCGCTGGCGGCGAGCGGCTTCTCCATCACGGCCGCGGTGTCGACGAACACCTTCACGTCGCCGCCGGCTTTCGCCACCAGCCAGCGCGCCAGCGCCTTGAGCCGCGGCTTGATCACGTCGTGATAGTCGTCGCCCTGCGCGTAGACCGAGATCGCGCCGCGGTCGCGCTGCGCGAGAACCGCCAGCGGATCCCGCGCCGGCCCGTAGTTGACGCCCAACATCACGACCGTGCGCACGTCGTGCCACAGCACGCGCGGGTCGCCGCGGCGCTCGGTGTCGGCCGCGAGCCAGTCCATGTCGCCGTGCATGCCCTCGGCGACGAAGCGCGCGAGCGCGTCCTTCGCGTGCGGGATCGCATCGGGCCGCGTCACCGCGACCGCATCGAAGCCGAGCGAACGCGCCTCCGCGGCGAGCGTGCGCTTGAGCTCCTCCGGATCGTTCAGAAGTCGAGGTCCGCGTAGGTCTGCGACGGCGGGATGCCGGCCTGCATGTCGGCGAGCAGCGGACGGAACGACGGGCGCGACTTTACCCGCGCGTACCAGTTCTTCGCCGCCTCGTTTTCGCTCCACGGCACGTCACCCAGGTAATCGATCGACGACAGGTGCGCGGCGGCGGCGAGGTCCGCATAGGAGAGCCGATCACCCGCGAGCCAGTCGCGCGTCTGCACCAGCCAGCCGATATAGGCGAGATGATAGCGGATGTTGGCGAGCGCCGCACGGATCGCGTCCATATCGGGCGCGCCGCCGCCCTGCGCGCGGCTCATCTGCCGCTTGAGCACGCGTTCGGCGGTGAGCGGTCCGCTCACCTCGGCGAAGAGCTTTTCGCCGAACCAGGTCATCAGGCGGCGCACCTCGACGCGCGCATGCAGCTCGCGCGGCAGCAGCCGATGATCGCCGAGTTCCGCGCCGCGCGTCTCGTCGAGATATTCGGCGATCGTGCGCGCCTCCGGGATGGGCGGCAGGCCTTCCTCGATCAGCACCGGCAGGGTTCCGGCCGCATTCATCACCAGGAATTCGTGGCGGCGCTCCCACGGCCGTTCTTCCACCAGCCGGTGCGCGAGCCCGTATTCGCCGAGCGCGAGTCGCACGAAGCGCGAGTGCGGACAAAGACCGTGATGAAACAGCGTCAGCATGAGCTTTGCGAAAACGCCCGGCCGTCGCCCGGGCCGCGCTACAATCGGGTGGGAAGCGTATAGAAATCCTTAATGTGGTCTCATAAGGGCGGCAAGAACTGTGCGGAATCAGGCATTTATCGTTGCCCTGGCGGTATGCATCGGCCACAAGGCCGAGAACTAGCGCCAACAACGATTCGAGACAGGCGGAGTCGCAAGCGCCATGCTGGACATCCTCAAGGCGGTCATCCTCGGCGTCGTCGAGGGTTTCACCGAATATCTTCCGGTATCGTCGACCGGTCATTTGCTGCTGATGCAGCATTTCTTCGGCTTCGGCGACGAGGCCTTCGGCAACACCTTCGCGATCCTGATCCAGTTCGGCGCGATCCTGGCGCTGCTGTCGATCTACTTCATGCGCATCGTCGGCCTCTCGGTCGGCTTCTTCATCGATGCGACCGCGCGCCGCTTCGTGATCGGCATCCTGGTCTCGTTCCTGCCCGCTGCCGTGATCGGATTCCTGCTGCACGGCTTCATCAAGTCCGTGCTGTTCAATCCGTGGATCGTGTGCGTGTCGCTCATCGTCGGCGGCGCCGTGCTGATGTGGGTCGAGAGCCTCGAGCTCAAGCCGCGCCATCACGACGTGATCACATTTCCGATGCCGATGTATTTCTTCATCGGTGTTTGCCAGTGCTTCGCCATGATCCCGGGCGTGTCGCGCTCGGGCGCGACCATCGTGTCCGCCATGCTGCTCGGCTCCGACCGGCGCGCCGCCGCGGAATTCTCGTTCTGGCTCGCCATGCCGACCATGGCGGGTGCCTTCGCGCTCGACCTGTGGAAGAGCCGCCACGAGCTCTCGTCGAACGGGGCGCTCCTGATCGCGATCGGCTTCGCGGTCTCGTTCGTGTTCGGCTGGATCGTGGTGAAGACGTTCCTCGGCTACGTCTCGCGCCACGGCTTTCGCATCTTCGCCTGGTGGCGCCTGATCGTCGGCGCGCTGGGCCTGATCGCACTGACGGTCGGGCTGGGGTGGCGATAACAAGCGACATCGTGTCCCGGGCGCAACGCGACGCGCAGCGGTGCGCTGCAGAACCGGGACCCACGCTTCGAGCGTATTAATTGGATAATTTGGGTCCCGGATCAGCGGTGCACCAGCGCGCAAGTGCGCGCCGCTGCACCGCATCCGGGACACGCGGCGCCGAGCGATTGGCCTACCCGTGCCGCAGCCGCTGGAACTGGCCGGTGCGGCGGAAGCGCCAGAGATAGGACGGCACGATCGCCTGGATCGAGGTCGGCTCGACGCCGAGGCCGGCGAGCGTGCGCTTGTCGCGCACCGCCTCGTCCGACACGACGCTGTCGCGCTTGAGCATCTCGACCTGGTCGCGGGTGAGCGGCGCGTTCGGCAGCAGCTGCATGAAGGTCGCCTGCAGCTTGGCGAGTCCGAACGGAATCGGCAGCAGCAGCCGGCGGCGCTCGACGGTCTTGAGCACGTACTGCATCAGCTCGCGGAATGTCAGCACCTCGGGCCCGCCGAGCTCATAAGCTCCGCCCGGCGTGGTCTCGCCGGCAACGGCGGCCGCGATCGCGGCGGCGACGTCGCCGGCGAACACCGGCTGGAAGCGCGTCTTGCCGCCGCCGATCAGCGGCAGCGCCGGCAGGAAGCGAGCGAGGGAGGCGAACTTGTTGAAGAAGTCGTCCTCCGGACCGAACACGATCGAGGGGCGGACGATGGTGGCGCCCGGCACCGCCGCGAGCACCGCCTGCTCGCCCGCCGCCTTCGAGCGCGCATAGAGGGAGGTCGCCGTCGCGTCGGCGCCCAGCGCCGACATGTGCACGAGGCGCGCGCCGTGCAGCGCCGCCGCCTTTGCGACCGCCCCGGCGCCCTCGCGCTGCACCGTGTCGAAGCGCTGGCGGCCCTGCTCGCGCAGGATGCCGACCAGGTTGACCACCGCGTCGGCGTCGCGCACCGCTGCCGCGACCGAGCCCGGATGACGCACGTTCGCCTGCACGGCGTGGATCTGCCCGACCCGGCCGAGCGGCTGGAGATGGTTCGCGAGCTCCGGCCGGCGCACCGCGACGCGGATACGGTAATGGCGCTTGGCGAGCGCCCGCACCACATGACGGCCAACGAATCCGGAGCCACCGAAGACGGTGACCAGCGTGTCGTAGTCGGATTGGACGGTCATGCGGCTCTCACGATACGCGCGATTCAGGCCGGATTTGGGGTCTGGCGAGCGGATACAGGATCGCCGGCGGCCTGTATAGAGGCCTCGTATCGCGCGCTCCGCTCGCCCGGGACACGGGGATTTGGCCCGGTACACGCGGGATTTGACAACCCGAAGCCCGCGCCCCTATGTCTGCGCGGTTGCCCAGGTGGCGGAATTGGTAGACGCACTAGTTTCAGGTACTAGCGCCGCGAGGCGTGGAGGTTCGAGTCCTCTCCTGGGCACCAGCTCTCATCAACGGCTTGTCGTCCGATGGATGCGAAATGGGCGGTGGCAACGCCGCCTCCTAATGGCGTTGCGAAAGCGCCGAAGCCGAGAGCTTCAATCTCTTGCGCGGCCGACAGCGATCGTCGAGGCGAGCGCCATCACGATAACGGCGGCGACATTAACGGCGGCGACATTGCGCGCAGGCCGCGACGGTGAGTCCGCCCATTGCTCTGTCAAGGGAAGATCGCGAGCACGCAAGTAAGCCATCACCGCCGAGTCAGCGAGGTAGTGCTTAATCTTTGCGACTACTGACGCGAGGGTGGCTTCCTTCTTTGCGAAAGCGCGACAAGACTTAAGTAGAATTGCGTAGACACAATGCATCACAAAATACAAGATTCGGTCGTAGAAATTCCGCAATCATGAAAGAGATATTGTGCGTGCGGCCGCAGACGCTGGGTTCCACGACTGCTGTCCGTATCAAGAGCAAACGGGGTCGGAAGCGTTCGGTGTGGAAGCGTAGGGTTGCGTGCGTTCGCAGTTGCGCGGGTGATGGAATTGCCCCCAGTGGGGCTGTAGTCCACAACGCGCAAGGCGGCGGCGCGTTCCTTCGCGCGGCTTGAAGCCAATCCGCCCATCCTTGCCAAGTCCCAACGATCTGTAGCGCGAGCGTCATCGCATAGACGTGCTCACGGGATGAGCGGTCGTGCGCAATGACAGGGGAGTAGTCATGAGTGCCCAATCAAAGCACGATCGCAATCGTGAGACCGTCTTGAAATACGCGCCGCCGTGGATGCGCGAGCCGCAGGATGGCGACGAGGCCCCTCCGATCCAGCCCACCGAACGGGTCCGCAGCGCGCCGCAGCCGGTTGCGGCGGTCGACTACGACGAGGAGCCGTTCTCCGGCGATCTCGCGATCCAGCAGCTGCGCAAGCGCCGCTCGCTCGCCCCCGAGCCGGTTCCCGAGCCGTCGTTCCAGCGGGCAGAGCCGCCGCGGGGTGGGATGTTCGTGCGTCTTGGCCTAGTGGCGGTTGCCGTTGCCGTCGCGTTCGCGTTGGTCGCGCTGATGTCGTCGAACGGCATCGGCGGCCTGTGGGCGAAGCTCACGAGCCACACCGCGACGTCGGGAGAGCTGGGAGCGTCGCCGGCCGCGGGTATCGAGGTGGCCAGCGCGGCATCGTCGCCGGCGATTGCGTCCAATGCGTCCACGATGGCGCCGCCGCCGGCCGTCGCGGCCGCGGCGCTGTCGCCTTCCACCCCGGCCGCGCCGCCGCCGCAAAACGTTGCGCCCGCGACGGACGTTGCGGTGCAGGCCGCGGCTCCGGCATCGCCGCCGGCGCCGATCCCTTCAATGCCGCCGGTTCGTGGCGTGACGCAGACCGAGATCAAGTTCGGCATGTCGGCACCGTTCAGCGGCCCGGCGAAGGAGCTCGGCCGTCAGATGAAGCTCGGCATCGAGGCCGCGTTCGACCGCGCGAATGACGCGGGCGGGATCAACGGGCGCCAGCTCCGCCTCGACACCGTGGATGACGGGTATGAGCCGGCCCGCACCGGCGAGGCGATGAAGCGCCTGTACGACAAGGATCAGGTGTTCGGCATCATCGGCAATGTCGGCACGCCGACGGCCGCCGTCGCGGTGCCGTTCGCGCTCGATCGCAAGATGCTCTTCTTCGGCGCCTTTTCGGGCTCGAACCTGCTGCGGCGCGATCCGCCCGACCGCTATGTGTTCAACTACCGCGCCAGCTATGCGGAGGAGACGAGTGCTGTCGTGCGCTACCTCGTCAAGGTGCGCGGGCTCAAGCCGGACGAGATCGCGGTCTTCGCCCAGCAGGACGCCTATGGCGACTCCGGCTTCGAGGGCGTGGCCAAGGCCATCCGCCAGCTGCGCGACGGGGACGGCGTGTCCGTGCTGCGCATGAACTACAAGCGCAACACCATCGATGTGGACGAGGCGGTGAAACAGCTGCGCGGGCACAAGAACATCAAGGCGGTCGTCATGGTGGCGACCTATCGCGCCGCCGCGAAGTTCATCGAGAAGACGCGGCCTTCCAATCCGGCGATGATCTATACCAACGTGTCCTTCGTGGGCAGCACCGAGCTCGCCGACGAGCTCATGTTGCTTGGACCGAAGTACGCCAACGGCGTGATCGTCACCCAGGTCGTGCCGGCCGTCGCGGGCCATTCGACCACGATCCTCGAGTACAAGTCCGCGATGCAAAAGTACTTCCCCGGCGAGGCAGCGAGCTACGTCTCGCTCGAAGGCTACGTCACGGCGAATGTGCTGATCGACGGCTTGAAGCGCGTCGGCCCGCAGGTCGATACCGAGCGCCTCGTCGACGCGCTCGAGAGCCTGCAAAAGGTCGATCTCGGACTGGGGACCCCCATCACGTACGGTCGCGACGAGCATCAGGCGTCGCACAAAGTGTGGGGCACCCAGCTCGACGCGCAGGGGCACTATCAGGAGATCGACCTGCAGTAGCCGGCAGGGTTTGTTCGCGGAAGCGCGCGCGGCCGATGAGGCCGCGCGCAGGCGCGCCAAGCTACAGCTTCGCCATGCACACGGCGGCGTTGCCCTGCAGGCCGATCGCCTTGGCGGCGCCGCGGCTGATGTCGAGGGTCACGCCGCGCACGAAGGGGCCGCGGTCGTTCACCGTGACGGTGACGGACTTGCCGTTGCGCGGGTTGATCACCAGGAGCCTGGTGCCGAACGGCAAAGTGCGGTGCGCCGCCGTGTAGCCGTCGGGATCGAAGCGCGCACCGCTCGCCGTGTGCTTGCCCTCCCAGTAATACGCCGTGATGATTCGCTCGCCGCTGGTGCAGTGGCTGATCCCGTGCCTGCGGCTCGGTTCGCTCGGCTGCGGCGCGATGACCGTGATGGTCGCGACCGGCCGCGGCATGTTCAGGTTCTCGGGCGTCAGGGAGCGCGTGGGCGCCGGCTTCGTGAGCGCGATCGAGGCGGTCGTCAGGGGCGACTCGGTGGCGACGGCCACGGGAATGCTCGGTGCAGCTCTGGCGACGGCCGAGGGTACCGGCGCGTTCTCGGCTGGCGCCGTCGGAGCCGCGGACGCCAGGGTGGGGACCGCCGGCGGCGCAATCCTTGCGGCTCTCGGCGCCTCGGTGTCGCGCACGCGGTAGTGGTGAATGCGATAGCGGCGATGCGGGCGCGGCTCGGCCGCAACGTGCCTGACCGGCGCCGCCTTCTCGGCAGTTCTCTTGTCGGCGGGCTGCAGGGCGGCCGTCTTCGACGCGATCCAGTTGCGCAGCGCCGTCACCAGCGACGGGTTCTCGGGGCTGCCCTTGGGAAGGCGCTCATGCGCGGTCTGCGCCTGCGCGGCGCCCGCGAGCACGGCAATGCCCAGCACAAGCAAGATTGGTTTCATTTCCCCAGCCCCGCCCCAGTTTGGCACCTCTTCGTCGCGACCCTCGCTCGGCCGACCCGGCGCCAATACCATGACTCACAAGGGCATCCCGGGTTCCAGGGAATCGAACGCGCCATTAAGGCAATTTTTCGCACGCCCGCAAGCCGCCCCGCAACCGTTCGCTTGGACCGTCCCCGGCAGTGTGATAAATGTCCTGCGTCGCGTCAGAAACTCGTGTAAATTCAAAAGATTGCATGGCGCCCCGTCGCGCGGTGCCGGAGAACCTGCCCGATGACCATCCGCCAGCATCGCGGGGACCTGCCCGATCTTTCGCGCTACCGGGGGGCGGTGGCGATCGATACCGAGACCATGGGGCTCGATCCGCGCCGCGACCGGCTGTGCGTCGTCCAACTGTCGCCCGGGGACGGAAGCGCCGACGTGGTGCAGATCCCACCGGGCGCGCACGGCGCGCCCAACATCAAGGCGCTGCTTGCCGATCCGGCGCGTCTGAAAATCTTCCATTTCGCCCGTTTCGACATCGGCACGCTGTTCACCGCCTTCGGCGTCATGGCGCAGCCGGTCTACTGCACCAAGATCGCTTCCCGCCTCACCCGCACCTACACGGACAAGCACGGTCTCAAGGATTTGAGCCGCGAGGTGCTGGGCGTCGATATGTCCAAGCAGCAGCAGTCGTCCGACTGGGGGGCGCCGGAGCTGACCGATGCCCAGGTCGCCTATGCGGCCTCCGACGTGCTGCATCTGCATGCCTTGCGAGAGAAGCTCGACGTGATGCTGGCGCGCGAGGGGCGTACCGAGCTTGCGGCGGCCTGCTTCGGCTTCCTGCCCGAGCGGGTGCGGCTCGACCTCGCGGGTTGGGCCGCCGAGGACATTTTTTCCCATTCCTGAACACCCGGCATGGGCTACGGAGGCGGAGCCTGCCGTGCCCCAGCCATAATTGCAGGGTGATTTGCCCGGGCAACGGTATTGGCACGGCCGGACACTGTTTGGCGTCCGTTGGGCGCGTTGGCGCCGCCCGGAACCCCGGTCGGTTCGACCGGGAGATCGGTGGGCGCTACAGTGCGGGGCGGCGTGATTCTCGTCCCGCCGCAGGGCCCGAAGGGGTCGACGGGGATCGAGGGCGATTGAGGGGGATGGGCGCACTGAGCCTTGCAGCGACCATGCGCGATCCAGGCGACGTCTCGTTCGCGGGAAGCGACCGCAAGCGCGCTTTTCGCTTAGCGGCGCGGCATAGCCGGCTGGTGCGGCTGATGCGTCGCGCGATCCCGGCTGCGCTTATCGTCGTTCTGGTCGGCGTGGTCGCAAACGCCTACTTCAAGCCGCTGCAAATCCTCGCCAAGCTTCCGGTCGACCGCGTGGTGCTCAGCGGCTCCAAGATCAACATGGAGGCGCCGCATATCGCCGGCTTCACGCGCGACAACCGGCCCTACGATCTCACGGCGCGCACGGCCGCCCAGGATCTCACCAATCCGGGCGTCCTCGAACTGTCCGACGTGCTCGCCCACGTGGCGCTGCAGGATCATTCGCGGATGGAGCTGCGCGCCAAGAACGGCATCTACGACACCAAGTCCGACCTGATGGAGCTCAAGACCAATATCGTGATCACCACCTCGACCGGATACATCGTGCATCTCGACGAGGCCAAGATCGACAACAAGGCGGGACGCATCGTGTCCGATCGTCCGGTCGCCGTCACGATGACCAACGGCACCATCGACGCCAGAGGGCTCGAGGTGGTCGAGGGCGGCGACGTCATTCGTTTCACCAACGGGGTCGAGAGCCATTTCGTGCCGCAGTCGGGCGGCGCCAAATCCGAGCCCGCCAATTCTGAACCGGTCGCGAGGCCATGATGATGCGCATGACGCTTGGCAATCTGTTGTCGCCGCTGGCGGCGCTCGCGCTCGCCGCCGCCATCGCGCAGGCGCAGCCGCAGCAGCCGGCGCAGACCAACGCGCTGCAGGGCTTTTCCCAGAACCGCAACGAACCCGTGCAGATCAACGCGCAGACGCTCGAGGTGCGCGACAAGAAGAAGATGGCGACCTACAACGGGAACGTCGTTCTGGTGCAGGGCGACACGACGCTGCGCTGCAAGACCCTGGTGGTCTACTACGATGCCGGCCAGGCGGGCGGGCCGCCCGTCAAATCCTCGACCCCCTCGCCGGCGGGCACCCAGCAGATCAGGCGCATCGAGGCGACCGGCAGCGTCGTCGTGACTCAAAAGGGCCAGACCGCGACCGGCGAGAAGGCGATCTACGACATCTCGGACGACACGGTGCGGCTCTTCCCCGCGCCCGGCGGTATGGTCGCGGTCACGCAGGGGCCGAACGTCGTGCGCGGCCCGCGTCTCATCGTCCACCTCGATACGGGCGTGTCGCACTTCGAAGGCGAGGGCGGTGTCTACAGCCTGATCGTGCCGAACTCCACCAGTAAGAGCGAGAACCCGCAGGCGGCGCCGGCTCAGCATGCGGCGCCGCGCCCGGCACCCAAATCCCGCTCGACTAGTCCTTCGTCCAATCCGACAGGCTTGTATTGACGCCTGCGTCTGTGCGGCGGTCGCCGGCGGCGCGGTTGAAAGGAGCCGGGTGAGCGATTATCACCAGCCGGGGCAAGCCGCACCGCGGCACGAGGCGCGAATCATCCGCTCCGCGGCGCGCTTGCGGCATTCTTCGGCCTTGAGGCACGCGTGCTCGACTTACTCGCTTGGTTTCGGCGCAAAGGCGGGAAAACGCGCAGCGTGTCCGGCGGCGGACGGCGCGGCATTGCGCGGCCGGTCGGTGCCCCGGTGTTCACAGGCCACGTCGAGCCGATGAGCCAGCAGCGCGGCCAGCCGCAGAATCGAGCCGATCAGCGCGTGCGCCAGGATGCGTATCAGGATCCGCGCTACGATCCGCACGCGGAGTTGCCGCAAGACGATCATCGAGAGCCGTATCAGGATATGCGTGACGATCCCCGTTACGCTTCCCATCGGAGTCCGCGGCAGGACGCGCGATACGATCCGCAATCCGACCAGGACTGGCACGACGAGCCCGCGCAGCCGTCGCGAGAGGCCGGCCGACGTCAGCATGCGCAGCAGGACGGTGCCGAGCATGCGCGTGCGGACGCGTACGGCTATCTCGCGGCGCACGGCGTCGAGCGCAGCTTCGTCGGCCGCAAGGTGGTCAAGGGCGTGAGCCTCTATGTCCGTCGCGGCGAGGCGGTCGGGCTGCTCGGGCCGAATGGCGCCGGCAAGACCACCGTGTTCTACATGATCACCGGGCTGATCACGGCCGACCGCGGCCGCATCGAGCTCGACGGCCACGACGTGACGTCGCTGCCGATGTACCAGCGCGCCCGGCTGGGCATCGGCTATCTTCCGCAGGAAGCGTCGATCTTCCGCGGCCTCAATGTCGAGCAGAACATCCGTGCCGTGCTCGAGCTGGTCGAGCCGAGCAAGAAGCGGCGCGAGTACGATCTCGACTCGCTGCTCGAGGAGTTCAATATCGCGCGCCTGCGCAAGACGCCGACGATCGCCCTGTCGGGCGGCGAGCGCCGCCGCGTCGAGATCGCGCGCTCGCTCGCGACGCGGCCGAACTACATGCTGCTCGACGAGCCTTTCGCCGGCATCGACCCGATCGCGGTCGGCGACATCCAGGCGCTGGTGCGTCATCTCACCCAGCGCGGCATCGGCGTGCTGATCACCGACCACAATGTGCGCGAGACCCTCGGTCTCACCGACCGCGCCTACATCATCTACTCGGGCGAGGTGCTGATGGAGGGCCGGGCCGACGACATCGTCAACAACCCGGACGTCCGCCGGCTCTATCTCGGCGAAGAGTTCAAGATGTGAGGCGCG
>Ga0126371_10002364_pt1 | contig 16233 bp, 11 predicted proteins | sample PanSoiMetaPlot_4_FD_110145 | JGI IMG/M metagenome (GOLD analysis project Ga0126371, IMG submission 110145) | Tropical forest soil microbial communities from Panama - MetaG Plot_4 | ecosystem: Environmental > Terrestrial > Soil > Tropical forest > Bulk soil | place: Panama | collected 2016-02-17 | reverse complement strand
GTTTCTAACGACCCACGATTTGCTCAAGTTGTCGATAGCCGTCGCCAAGGTTCGAGACCTCATCCTTGGCCTGACGCAGGAACGCTTCCAGGGGCTCGTGCAGCTTGATGGACTCGTCGACCTCCGGGCTGGAACCCTGCCGGTAAGCGCCGAGCCGGATCAGCTCTTCCATGTCCGAATAGGTGGCCATGACCTGTCGCGCTCGGTTGATGGCTGTGAGGTAGGTCGGATCGGCCGCCCGCGGCATGGTCCGCGAGATCGATTTGAGAATGTTGATGGCCGGATAGCGGCCGCGCTCGGCGATCGCTCGTTCCATGACAATATGACCGTCGAGAATGCCCCGCACGGCATCCGCAACTGGTTCGTTATGGTCATCGCCGTCCACCAGCACGCTGAAAATGCCGGTGATGGTGCCCTGCTCGGTGCCGGGTCCAGCCCGTTCCAGCAATCGCGGCAACTCGGTGAAAACAGTCGGCGTGTAGCCTTTCGCGGTCGGTGGCTCGCCTGTGGAAAGCCCGATCTCGCGCTGTGCCATGGCGAAGCGCGTCACCGAGTCCATCAGGACCAACACATCCTTGCCGAGGTCGCGGAAGTATTCGGCGATCGCCAACGTCAGATAAGCGGCCTGACGGCGCATCAGCGCCGGCTCGTCGGAGGTGGAGACAACCACGACCGAGCGCGCCAGACCGGCAGCACCGAGATCGTCCTGCAAGAATTCCTGCACCTCGCGGCCGCGCTCACCGACCAATCCGATGACGGAGATGTCCGCGGACACATTGCGGGCCAGCATCGACAACAGTACAGACTTACCGACGCCCGAGCCGGAGAAGATACCCATGCGCTGGCCGCGGCAAACCGTGATGAAGGTATTGAGCGCGCGCACACCGAGATCGAGCGGATCACCGACGCGGCGGCGTGCATGAGCCGGCGGTGGCGAATTGCGATACGGATAGGGTGCGGGGCCGGACGGCAACGGCCCCTGTCCGTCGATCGGTTCAGCTCGCGCGTTAACGACACGGCCGAGCCAACGCTCCGAGGGACGGATGGTGCCGGCGGCAGTGGATACCACGGCGCGGCAGCCGCGGCGCACGCCATCCAGCGCGGCAAATGGCATCGCCAGCGCATGACTACCTGAGAACCCGACGACCTCGCAGGGAATGGTCCTCGCCGCGCCCGTCTCAATGGTCAGGCGCGAGCCGACCGACATAGCGTGGATCGGCCCGGCGACTTCCACCATCAGCCCGCGCACCGACACGACGCGGCCGTAAATCTCAACGCCGTCGATGTCGACGATCTGTTCAGCCAAGGCTTTCATCGCACGTCCCCATCATTTCGTGACGCGTGAAGCACACCAGCTGACGGCCGTGCCATAAACCGGCCCTTAGGCTTACCGGCTCAGAGGTCACATTAACTCGGTGTTTACCCGCGTCGTTAATCATTGGGTCATTCGTCCACGGGACTAAGGCTTGAATCGCCCAGCCAGGACGGAACGGGCGAATCGCCAGAGTCGGTTAGGCCCGACTCTTAAACTAGGACATGAGACTGGACGTGGCTAAAAAACCACTCTCGAGCAACATCTTAAGCCGATTCGGCCTTCTCTGCCTACGGCACCCTTGCATGGGAGAATCAGGTTTTGTTAACCATGGCCATATAGTGTCGAATCGGTTTGTCCCACCGCGTTTTTTCACACTCGCCGCCTATGCGGCGCTGACCTGAAGCCCGGTTGCGGCGAGAAGGGGACTTAGATGCGCGTTCTACTCATTGAAGACGACAGCGCGACCGCACAATCCATCGAGCTGATGCTCAAATCCGAGAGCTTTAACGTCTATACGACCGACCTTGGCGAAGAGGGCGTCGACCTCGGCAAGCTTTACGACTACGACATTATCCTCCTCGACCTGAACCTTCCCGACATGTCGGGCTTTGAGGTTCTGCGCTCGCTCCGCGTCTCAAAAGTTAAGACGCCGATCCTGATCCTCTCCGGTCTTGCGGGGATCGAAGACAAGGTCAAAGGTCTCGGCTTCGGCGCCGACGACTACATGACCAAGCCATTCCACAAGGACGAACTGATCGCGCGCATCCACGCGATCGTTCGCCGCTCGAAAGGCCACGCCCAGTCGGTCATCAATACCGGCGACCTCGTCGTCAACCTCGATACCAAGACGGTCGAGGTCGGCGGCCAGCGTGTGCATCTCACCGGCAAAGAATACCAGATGCTCGAACTGCTCTCCTTGCGCAAGGGGACGACGCTCACCAAGGAAATGTTCCTCAATCATCTCTACGGTGGCATGGACGAGCCCGAGCTCAAGATCATCGACGTATTCATCTGCAAGCTGCGTAAGAAGCTTGCGAACGCCTCCTCCGGCAAAAACTACATCGAGACGGTTTGGGGCCGTGGCTACGTCCTGCGCGAGCCAACTGAGGCCGACGAACGAATTCCAGCATAAGACAGATCCCTGCGTTGCGTCTGCGTGACGCGAGCCTTCGGGCTCTCCTATCCAAACTTGAACCCGGCCGAGAGGCCGGGTTTTTTTATCGGGAAAGAGAAGCCAGTCCTACGCGGCAGCTTTAACGCGCGTGTCGATCTCGTTACGCAGCATCGCGAAATCGATTGGCTTGGTAAAAAGTGCATCGGCACCACCCTGCAGCGCCTTGCGCTTGGTATCCTCGTCGCCATACGCGGTGATCATGATGACCGGGACATCGGGACGAACCGCCTTGGCTTTCGGCAGCAGTTCAAGCCCGGTCATTCCCGGCATATTAATGTCGGACAGGATCAGAATGAGCGAGGCTTTTCTTGCATCGCCGATGCATTGCAACGCCGCGTGAGCAGACTGAGCAAACTCCATCGTGAACCGGCCGGCCCGGAGATCGCGCCGGAATTGTTGCCGAAACAACATCTCCACGTCGGGTTCATCATCGACCACTAGGATTAGGATGTTCACACTGAAGCTCCTGATTTGCCAAGAGAAGCCGCTGTACGGGGAAGGATAATTCTGAATTCGGTAAATTCGCCCGGCTGGGTATCGACCTCGATCGACCCGGCATGCTGCTTGACGATGATATCGTGACTGATGGACAGGCCAAGGCCTGTTCCTTCTCCAGCGGGCTTGGTTGTGAAGAACGGGTTGAACATCTTGTCTTTCACGTCGGGCGAAATGCCGGTGCCATTGTCGCGTATTCTTATCTCGACGCGATCACCGAGATTCCTCGTGGCCGCGGCCAGGGTGGGTTCGTGGCCGTCGGCCCCCGGCTGACTCTTCCGTTTGGTCGCTGCATAGAACCCATTTGAAATCAGGTTGAGCAGCACACGGGTGATTTCTTGCGGAAACACATCGACCTCGCCGGCACCGGGATCGAATGACCTCTGCAGCGTGATATTGAAACCTTGCGTCTCGGCCCGAGCCCCGTGGTAGGCAAGGTTGAGGCTTTCTTCGACGACGGCGTTGATTTCAACGGGCCGGTGATCCCCTGAGCCCGAGCGCGAATGCAGCAGCATATTCTTGACGATCGAATCAGCGCGCCTGCCGTGCTGAACAACCTTTTCAAGATTCCCCCGCAGCGTATCGGTCAGCTCGGTAATTTCCGCGCGTGTTTTCTCGTCGATCAATACACCGCTCAGTGTTTCCTGCAATTCATCGATCAGTTCAGCCGAAATTCCCGAAAAATTGTTGACGAAATTGAGCGGGTTCTTGATCTCGTGCGCAATGCCGGCAGTCAGTTGGCCAAGGGAAGCGAGTTTCTCCGTTTGCACCAGGCGATCCTGCGCAGTGCGCAAATTCTCAAGCGAAGCGGCCAGCTCGCGCGTGCGTGCCTCGACGCTGTTGAACAGACGAACATTCTCGATCGCGATGACTGCCTGGTCCGCGAATGTTTCGACCAGCTCGACCTGTTTGTCGGTGAATGGCCGTATTGCTTTGCGTTGGAGAAGGATGACGCCGATGGGAACTCCTTCACGCAGCAGCGGCACACCGAGCATTGTGTGAGCGCCGCCAATGGTTGCCGCCTCGATCATTTGGTATTCCGGATCGGCCAAAACGTCAGGGATATGAATGGTTGCGCCATCCATAATTGCACGGCCGACAACCGAGCCCTTCCCCGCCGCAATCGGATGGCGGCTCATATATTCTTGGAATTCGGGCGAAAACCCATATGACGCGACCTGCCGATAAACTGCATCCGCTTCGCGATTGATGGACGCCATATCCGCCTCGCACAGGCGAGCGGCCGACTCCACGAGCGTATCGAGCACCGTCTGAAGATCGAACGTTGAGCGGCTGATGACCTTGAGCACGTCGGATGTCGCCGTCTGCTGATGCAACGATTCACTCAATTCTTCGGTGCGCTTCTGCACCTCGTCGAACAGCCGTGCATTTTCAATTGCGATCGCCGCCTGGTCTGCGAAAGTCGTGACGAGTTCGAATTGCTTTTCACCAAATGGGCGGACTTCCTTGCGCGTCAGCGTCAGAACACCCGTGGCCGCGCCCTCGCGCAGCATCGGGACGGCAAGTACCGTACGGAACCGACCCAATTTTATCGCTTCATCGAATGTATAATCGGCGTCCGCCAGCACGTCCGGAATGTGAATGATCTTCCGCTCGACCAGCGCCCTTCCCGTTGCAGAGCCCCGCTCAATTTGGACAGGTACATCCCTTACCATTTCAGTGAACTCAGACGAGAAGCCGTGAGTGGCCGCGCGATAGAACACTCCATCCACTTGACGCGTAATCGTTCCCTGCTCGGCGTTGCAGAGTCGAGCCGCCGATTCAACAAGCGTTTGCAGCACGGTTTGCAGATCAAATGTCGATCGGCTGATGACCTTGAGAACATCGGCGGTGGCAGTCTGCCGATCGAGGGCTTCCTTGGTCTCATTGAAAAGGCGCACATTTTCGATCGCGATCACCGCTTGATCAGCGAATGTCTTGAGGAGTTGAACCTGGGCGTCCGCAAAGAGCCCCGCTTGCCTCCGCGCGACAAAGATTCCACCGACGACCTGTCCGTCGCGGATCATTGGTACAGCGAGGCAGCCCCGAAAGCCGCTCGCGCGTGCCGCATCCTTGTTTTGATAAAGTGCATCGCTGAGCACATCGGGGACGTGGCAGATGGTACCGGACCGAATCGCCCGCGCCGTCACCGTCTCATTATCGCGCCGCATCGGGTACGCGCGCCGTACGGCCTCGACACCCTCCTGCGCAATTCCGTTGATCGAAACCAGACGAATCAGGTCGCCATCGACCATGGAAATAACGCTGATTTCCGCTTCACAAAGCTTCTCGGCACGCTGCCCGATCGTCTCAAACACGGGATTTAAGTCATTGAGGGAGCTTGAGATGACCTTGAGCACTTCCGATGTCGCGGTTTGCTGTTCGAGCGCTTCCGAAAGATCGCGCGTGCGCGCCTGAACCTCGTCGAACAACCTCACATTCTCGATCGCGATGACTGCCTGGTCCGCGAACGTCTCGACCAGTTCAATCTGCTTCTCCGTAAATGGCTTTACTTCCGTCCGGCGAATAGCCAGCGCACCAACCGCCTCGCCTTCCCTAAGCAGAGGAACGGCCAGAATCGTTCGATGGCCAAGGCGAAGTGCCATTTCGCCGCCATCTGGAAATTCGTCCACGGCAGCCTGAAGGTCGTGGATATGGATTGGCACGCGATCGACAAAGGCGCGCCCGGTGGCCCATCCACGTCCGATGGGCCACTCGTTAAAATCCATCCGGATCGGGCCGTGATGAGCTCTGGCGCGAAGCATGTCGCCGTGGCGCAGCATAATAACTGAATCGAATGCTTCGCAGAGTCGCGCGACCGACTCGGCGAGGGTATCGAGCACCGTTTGAAGATCGAACGTCGAGCGGCTGAGAACCTTGAGCACGTCAGCCGTCGCCGTCTGTTGCTGCAGGGATTCCGATAGATCGCGCGTGCGCGCTTGCACTTCATCAAACAGGCGCACATTCTCGATCGCGATCACCGCCTGGTCCGCAAAGGTGGTGACCAGCTCAATCTGCTTGTCGGTGTATGGCTTGACTGTCGTGCGCAAGAGGCTAATGACGCCAACTGGCGCCCCGTCGCGCAGCAACGGCACACCAAGCATCGAGCGATGCTTGCCGACGAGCGCATATTCACGAGATGTGTATTCGGGATCGGCGAGACAGTCCGGAATGTGTACGACGCGGCGCTCGAGCGCCGTGCGGCCGACGATCGAACCCCCGTCGATGCTGATCGGATGTTCCGAAAGGTACTGGACATATTCCGCCTTCGCGTTATTGGAGCCCGCGAGATGGTACTTGCCGTCCTGGAACCTGAAAAACATGGCATATTCCGATTCGCAGAGACGTCCCGCCGTTTCGAGAATGGCATCCAGAATGGGCTGGATGTTGGTCGGCGAACTTGAAATGACGCGCAGCACCTCGGCGGTCGCCGTCTGCTGCTGCAGTGACTCGGATAGATCGTCGGTTCGATCCTGCAACTCGCTAAACAGCCGTGTATTTTCAATGGCGATGACAGCCTGATCGGCAAACGTGGTCGCCAGCTCAATCTGCTTCTCGGCAAATAGCTGCGGTACTGTCTTTGCTATGAAAAGTACCCCCGCGACTTTGCCTTCGCGTAGGAGCGGGATGCCAAGGGCCGCCCGATAGCCGCCGATCTTTTGAGGTTCGTTCCATGTATATTCCGGGTCGGCAAGGACATCTTGAAGGTGGACGACCTTGCGCTCAAAAACAGTTCGCCCCGCGACGCTGCTTCGATCGATCGGGACCTTTCGATTTCTGAAGTAGTTGCTGACTTGACTGTGCACCTCGGTTGCGTGCCCGAAGCTTGCGCGCCAGCGCAGAATCTCGCCGTCACGTTCGAACAGCCAGGCGTGATCGGCATCGCACAGCCGCGTCACCGACTCGACAAGCGTGTTGAGCACAGTCTGCAGATCAAAAGTGGACCGGCTGATGACCTTGAGGACATCCGCAGTGGCAGTCTGCTGCTGTAAGGATTCGCGCAGTTCATTGAGCAAGCGAACATTTTCAATGGCGATCACGGCTTGCGCCGCGAAACTGCTGGCGAGTTCGATCTGCTTCTCAGTAAACGGGCGAATTTCCTGGCGGTAGATGCTGAAAGTGCCAATCAATTCGTCCTTCTTTAGCATCGGAACAATGAGGAGCGTGCGAGCACCGGCTAAGTCAGCGAGTTCGACAACAGCCTTATTCCCTTCGCGGTAAGGTTTGAGGGTTCGAATATCGTCGATTTGCACGACTTGCTTGGTCCGGACGACTTTAGCGAGGCCGCTTTCCGGATGTGGTCGAATCACTTGACCATGCCGTCCTAGGAATTCGGTTGGTGGGTTGTGGAGCCCGACGGTCCGAAAGACATCGCCGTCATACAGGTTCACCGTACCGAAGCGGGCCTGGCAGATTTCAGTCGCGTTCTGCAGGATGGACTGGAAAACAGGTTCGAGGTTGTCGGGAGAGGAGCTAATAACCTTCAGCACGTTCGCAGTGGCAGTCTGCTGCTGTAGGGATTCGCGGAGTTCGTCCAACAGACGGGCGTTCTCGATGGCGATGACCGCCTGCGCGGCAAAATTCGAAACGAGCTCGATCTGCTTATCGGTGAAGGCCTTCACCTCCTGCCGGTAGATACTGATGACGCCGACGAGCTCGCCCTCTTTGAGCATCGGCACGGACACGATCGTCCGGTAACCTCCAAGCTGAGCCCCGGCAACGACAAATGGATCGCCCTGACGATACGCGTCGGCCTTCGTGCTATCGAGTACCTGGGTCGGCTGCTTTGTCGCGACTGTGCGGCCGAACGTGCTGCCGGAGGTCGGAGGGATTAGCCGACCCTCGCGCGCCTCGACAAATGCTTTTGGCGCATTGTGGAATGCGGCAGCGCGGTATCCCCCCTCCTCGCGCAAGTAGAGCGTACCGAATTTAGCTCCACAGATGCGCGTCGCGTTCGCCAATATGGTTTTAAAAACAGGGCCAAGCTCTCCTGGGAAGCTGCTGATGATATTGAGAACTTCAGCGGTCGCACCCTGTTGTTCCAGCGCTTCATCAAGCTCGCGTCTCAGGTGTTCAATTATATTCTTGCGATCCTGGTCGGAAGGTGGTCGCTGGCGCGGTCGAGCTTGCGCTTTGCGGGAATCAGCGTCGGACGACACAAGACGCCGCGCAGTCTTTTTCTTTATCCCTTTACGCCGTTTCATCGCCCTCGCCCGTAGGCCATGCATAAATCAGACACGGATCTCTAACTTAGTCCATTGCACCACGACTCTGTAGGCAGGGGAACGGACGGCGCGCGGACGCCATTCAGCGCTGCGGCTTAAGCTGAACGATCTTCCAGCCGCGCTTGCCGATCTCGTCAGCAGCCATTGGCGTCACCGCACCGGTAGTGGCGAGCACAGGGTTGGCGCCCGGACGTACGCGATGTATCTCGGTGGTCACAGCAATGAATGTCCGCTGCTGAATTTCAGTCCAAGCAATGTCGTCGACCGTAAACGCGGCAATAACATTACCGTTGCGGGCAACGTTGATCGGCTGTCCGCCGAACGTAACAAAGGAAACGATGCCACCCAGCTCGTTACTGCGCGCGGCAAGAATTTGCGCGCGCCGACGATTGTAAAAAGCAACATTGCGCGAACCGGCCTCCGCCGCGTGTTCTACAAACGCGGCGGAGTTCTGCGCATTGAGTTGCTTGAGCGCCAGCGCCATGATCAGCAGATCGGCGGGCGTATAATTCCGATTTTCAACGAGACGGCTGACGCTTTCATCCGAAACGCCGAGATGCACCAGGATGGTGCGCGCTTCGGCAATGACTTGCGCTGCCGTTTTGGAGCGCAAAGTGTCCTTCGCGTCACTCACCGTCGCGACGGATGAGACGGCTAATCCAATTCCGCCCGGGACAAACGAGAGGCCAGCCTTCACCGGCAAGCTTCCGCCTGCCATTGCGCTTGCCATCTCCTTCAGCCTCTGCGCCAGGGGAGGAAAATCGGTGTAGGGATCGACATCCAGCGTGACGGCGAGCTCGCGTTGTGTGTCGGTCACACCGAGCAAACTCTCCATCAAGCTATCGCGGTCGGCGCGCGTATTCGACAGGCCCGCCCCCATGCGGTCAAACATGTTTCCGATGCCGTTCAGCGAACGTTCGACCGTATCGGCTGGCTTGGTGATCAGGTCGGCCCCAAATTTAATCGGGCCCAGCGCAGCGCGCCCGAATGCCTGACCGAAAGCTTCGGACTGCGACATCTTTTCAAGTGCCGCAACGGCGTCGAGTTCGTGCAGGCGCAGCTTGGTAAATTCAACGCCGTCAAACGCGTACTTGCCGTACGGTGTATCGACGTCGAAGATGCGCATGACGCCATCACTGCGCACCATCGGCCTGACCGTGTAATTCGAGCCGGTGACGGCCTTGCCAAGATATTTCTCGGCTGGCTGCGGCTTGGGCAACTCGAGCGCGTTAGCCGTGAATGGAGCCACGACACCTAAGGGCGCGGCGACCAGCAACGGAATAATGAATCGACCCCAGCTGCTTTGCGCTGCGTACAGCGGACGCAGGGTCTCTTTAGCCGAAAAGGTGATGGAACAGCCCCGCCGCATGCCTAACCCCCGAAAACGCCTGCACGCCAAAACCGGCACCCAGACTCTAGCATTTTTTGCCCCGGGTCATGCAACGCCATCACCGCACGCGGCCGTCCGGGCGGGCGCCAAAAGTGCGTCGGCTCAGCTTTGCGGAGGCCGCATCAGTTGGGTGATCACGTCTTTGAGGGTCGTCAGGTTGAATGGCTTGGTCATGAAAAAATTTGCGCCGGCCGCAATCGCAGCTTCGGCGTGCTGCGGCTCGGAACTGGCAGACATGATAACCACCGGCACGGTGCGAATCTTGGGATCGGCGCGAATCTCGCGTGCGAGCTCCAGACCATTCATCCCCGGCATTTCCCGGTCCGTTACCACGAACAAATATGATTTCTCACGCAGCTTTTGCAAAGCTGTCGGACCGTCGTGAACCTGATCGACATTCGTGAAACCGCATTTGCGCAGCATGCTGTCCACGATACGGGTCATCGTGTTCAGATCATCAACGACGAGTACGGGATCGACATAGTCGACCAAGGTCGCGCTCCCCTTACGCCTTCGCGGCGGCAAATCGGATTATATTATCCGTGGTTCGGCCCTGTTGCGTCCCTGCGTTGAGGACATAGAGGCCGCGCTTGTCCACGAGTGGCTTAAAGGCCTCTGTGAGGCCGATGACAGTTTCCGCGGCTCCAAGCACCAGAATGCCATCGGCAGGCATCTGACGTGCTATGCGATTGAGGACGGCAATCTTGTTTTCTTGGTCGAAATAGATCAGCACGTTGCGACAGAACACGACATCGAAATTACCAAGCGCCGAAAAATCATTGAGCAGGTTGAGCGGACGGAATTGAACCATGCTGCGCAACTCGGGCGCAAGCTGCCAGGTTTCTCCGCTCTGGTCGAAGAATTTCACCAGAAGCTGAACGGGCAATCCGCGTTGCACTTCAAACTGGCTATAGATACCGGCTTTGGCCTTTTCCAAAACCTCGGACGACAGATCGGTCGCGACGATATCGATGCGGAATCCAGCGATGGCGGCACTCATGCTTTTGATCACCATCGCCAGTGAATAAGGCTCCTGCCCGGTCGAAGCCGCGGAGCACCAAATCCGAATGCGCTTTTCCCGCCCACGTGCGGAAATCAACGCTGGCATAATGGTGTCACGGAAATGATCGAACGGTAGTTTGTCGCGAAAGAAAAATGTTTCGTTCGTGGTCATCGCCTCGACCACCTCGGCACTGAGCGGCGCCGTTGCCCGATTTTTCAAACGATCGACGAGTTCATCGAGCGATCTCATGCCGTTGCGACGGGCAACAGGCAGTAGTCGGCTTTCTGCGAGATATTGCTTCTCGACCGCCAGCACGAGCCCGGAACGCTCCCGTAAGTATTTGCGGAGATAGTCGAAGTCTTCCGGGCTCATGGGCGCTCCCCCGCAAACAGTCGCGTGAGCTTCCCTGCGATCTCCGGCAATGGCAGAACGGCAGAGCACAAACTGGCGTTCGTAACCTGACCAGGCATGCCCCAGACAACACTGGTCGCCTCGTCCTGGGCAAATACGTGACCTCCAGCCGCAACAATCGTCCGTGCACCGGCGAGACCATCAGCGCCCATACCCGTAAGCACCAGCGCCAGCACCTTGCTGCCCCAGACCTCAGCGGCAGAAGTGAACATTGGGTCCACCGCCGGCTTGCAAAAATTCACCAGCGGGCCGTCCTCGAGTGAGATGACTGCGGTGCCGTCACGACGGGCGACCTTCATGTGCTTACCGCCCGGAGCAAGGTAGACTGATCCGGAACTGATCTCTTCGCCGTCTACGGCCTCGTGCACGGGGCATCTTCCAACTCGCGCAAGATGCTCTGCGAGAACGGCAGTAAAGGTCGGCGGCATATGTTGAGTGATCAGGACGGGCGCACGTTGAATAATGCTTCCGATCTCTGCAATCAGGGTATTGAGCGCCTGTGGTCCTCCGGTGGACGAGCCGATCAGCAACACGCGCGGTGGCACGGCTGGCATCGGCCGCAGTGCGATCGGTGGCGGAGCAGCAGTCTCTTCGAACACCTGGGGCGCAATTGACGCCGCTGATCTTGCCCCTAGAGCGCGCGCCGGTTGAATTGCCGCGGGCAGGCGCTTTGCACGCTGGCCCAGTTGCCGGATCTTTTCGATCAGGTCGCGACGGAAAGCGGTGGAGGCGCCGACTTCGCGATTGCTTCCTGGCTTTGGGATGTAGTCCGCCGCCCCTAGTGAGAGGGCCCGCAAGCTGATTTCGGCATTTCGCCGCGTCAGCGTTGAGGCCATGATCACAACGAGATCAGGCTTTTTCTCAAGTAATAAAGGGAGTGCCGCAATTCCGTCGAGATCTGGCATGTCGACGTCGAGTACGACGACATCAGGGTCGACGCGCTCGAGTTGATCGACGGCCTCACGCCCTGTGCGGAGTGTCGCGACAACGTCAAGGTCTGCCTCGGACTCGACCCAACGCGCAAAAAGCCCGCGTACGACGACAGCGTCGTCAACGAGCATGACGCGAATGCGCCGAGCGGCAACCGAGGATTGCGGAGTAAGAACTAAGTTCATGGACGCAACTGACTTTTCTGATCTTCGTATTTGACCGGCAATGCGGCGATCAGATCAGCCCAACTTCCTGGAACTTGGCTTCCACAATCTCCTTGTCGAATGGCTTCATGATGTATTCGTTGGCACCGGCATGAAGCGCGCGCGCGATATGCGCCACGTCGTTTTCCGTGGTGCAAAACACGACTTTCGGGCCATCACCACCTGGTAGCCGGCGCAGCGAACGCAGGAAGTCGTAGCCATCCATCTTCGGCATGTTCCAGTCGAGCAGGATCGCTTCCGGCAACTGCTTCCGGCAGGCCTCAAGGGCCTGTTCACCGTCCTCGGCCTCCAGGATCTGAAAGTCGAGCCCTTCGAGAATTCGCCGCGCCACCTTGCGAATGACGCTGGAGTCGTCAACAACTAAACACGTTTTCATTGTACAGCCTCGTTGTGTTCGCGCCCAATTTCAATTCTTTCAGCATCCAGGCCGCATCACGCTGCGGCCGCCTTCACTACAATGTCGAGCACGCGGTCGACATCAAGCACCATTAAAAGCTGCCCATCGAGCCGATAGATTCCAGTCGACACGCTTGCCAGGCGTGGATCGAGATTGCTCGGGTTCGGCTCACACGTCATGGTGTCCAGTTTGAGCACCTCACCCACACTATCGATCAGCAATCCGTAAGATTCGCCTCGCGACTCCACCCCGACCGCCATCGCAGTGCCTTTGTCTTGTTCGCCGCCGAGTCCCAACCGGCGGCGCATATCGATCAACGTCACGATGCGGCCACGTAGATTCAGGACCCCGGCAATTTCCGCCGGTGCTAGCGGCACCGTCGTCAAGCGTTCAGGCATAAAAACATCTTGCACACGCAGAATCGGCAGGCCGAACAGCTGGCCGCCGATCAAAGCGGTCACGTATTCACGCAGCGAATGGTCAGCGGGTTCACTCATGGCCCATCCGTTATGCTGCCCGATCGACGTCGGTTTGCTCCTTAAGCGCGGCGATCAGGCCCTGCCGGTCGAACTTGGCGACATAGTCGTAGAAGCCGGCGCGGCGACCGCGATCAATAGCCTCTGCAGAAACGACGGAAGACAGGGCGATGATCGGGAGTTCGGCAGTACGGGGATCAGCCCGCAAGGATTCGGCGAACTGGAAGCCGTTCATGTCCGGCATTTCAATGTCGGTGATGACGACATCAAAGGCGCGGCCGTCGCGGACGAAAGCCAGCGCCTCCTGCGCCGAGGTCACGGCCGTTACCAGATAGCCGGCAGCCTGTAATACCGGCGTCAGCATGTTGAGGAAGAAGGGTGAGTCGTCGACCAACAGCACCAATTGTGCACGGTGTTGCGCCGGATGTTCTTTGCGACGGAACCAGTCCTCGAATGCGAGCGGGAGGAAGTGCCCGACGTCGATGATTTCGGTGGCATGACCTCGCACGATGGCCGAACCGAGCACGCCGGGGTTGTCACTGCCAACCTGGATGTCCAGTTTATCGTCGACGATGTCGACAATCTCGTCGACTACGAGCGCCATGGAGCGGCTGCCATCCGAGAAGACCAACAGTGGCTGCGCCCCTTCACCCTTCACACGCACGTTCTCGCTCATGCTTATGAGCGGCATCAAATGACCGCGGTACTGCACCATGTGACGGCCGTTCGACAGCTCAATTTTTTGCGCGTCGACCTCCTCAAGGCGAGTAATTAGCGACAACGGAACCGCCTTTGGTTGGCTTGATCCGGCGCGGAACACCAGCAGCGACGTGTTCGCTTCGTTGGCGGAAGACTCGCCGCGATCGGTCGCTTCTGCCACGGCCAAATGCGAAGCAACGGTGTTTCCGAACGTTTGCGCGATTCCATTCGGATCGATGATCATGATCACGGAGCCGTCACCAAGGATCGTATTGCCGGAGAACATTGCGATGTGCCGCAGCTTGCTTGACATCGGTTTCACGACGATTTCTTCCGTGTGAAACACGCCGTCGACAACAATGCCGAAAGTCTGGCTGCCCACTTGAGTAACGACGATAAAGCCACTCTTGATATCGCCAGCGTCCTTATTGAGATCGAGCAGATGACCCAAACCGACGAGCGGCAAAAGCTTGTCGCGCAGACGCAACACGCTGGTGTCCTTGATGCGTTCGATGCGGTGCTCGCTGCCGCTACGTGCGCGGACCAGTTCGACGACCGATAGCTGGGGAATAGCGAAACGATGTCCGCTGACCTCCACAATCAATGCGGCGACAATTGCGAGCGTCAGAGGAATTTTGATTGTGAAGCTCAATCCGGCGCCGGCCACTGATTTCACGTCGATCGTGCCGCCGATCTGGTCAATGTTGTTGCGTACGACGTCCATGCCGACGCCGCGGCCCGAAACGTTGGTGACTTTCGCGGCAGTCGAGAAGCCAGGTGCAAAAATGAACTTGTGGATCTGCGCTTCCGTCAGCTTTTCAACCTCGGCCTCTGAAACCAGACCTTGCGTGACGGCTTTGGCTTTGATGCAAGCGGTATCGAGCCCGCGCCCATCGTCGGCGATTTGAATGATGATGTAGCCGCCTTCGTGATACGCCGAAAGCCGGATATGTCCCTTCTCCGGCTTGCCGACGGCGCGCCGCTGTTCGGGGGCTTCGAGTCCGTGGTCGGCGGAATTGCGCACCATGTGCGTAAGCGGATCTTTGATGAGATCAAGCACCTGACGATCGAGCTCGGTCTCGGCACCGTGCATTTCAAGCTCGATTTTCTTGCCAAGGTCATTGGAAAGATCGCGAACGATGCGGGGAAGCTTTTGCCACGCATTGCCGATTGGCTGCATGCGGGTCTTCATCACGCCTTCCTGCAGTTCGGCGGTCACATTAGACAGCCGTTGCAACGGCGTTTTGAACTCCGACTCCTCATGGCGACGGACGATTTCAAGCAGCTGATTGCGGGTGAGCACCAGCTCGGACACCATCGTCATCAGTTGCTCGAGCGTATCGACGGTAACGCGAATCGATTGATTGGCGCTCTTGGCGGCCTCATCGTCCTTGGCCGCTGCTTCGGCGGCAGGCGCGTGCCTGGATTTTACCGTCTGTGCATCGGCCATAGTTTCCCGAAACGCGCGCTCGAGATCGTCAAGCGAATCTTCGTCCGGTCGCAAAGGACGTTCCAGAACCTGCGAGACCAGCGTTCCAACAGTATACTGGGCGTCCGCACGCGTTTCGGCCGATCCAATATGCTCGACCATACGCTCAAGGCTCGAGATCAAATCGGTGTCGCCGCCTTCCGGCTCGCGCTGCTCTCGCTCGAGAGATTCGAGGATTGTCTTGATCCGGTCGATGGTGGCCAGAACGAGCGTTACCGCTTCGCTCGATGCAGGAGCGCCATCACGAAACTTGCCCATCAATGTCTCGGCGGCGTGAGCGAGCGCCTCCAGACGTGGCAATCCGAGAAAGCCGCAGGTGCCCTTGATGGTGTGGACCAGACGAAAAATATTATCGAGAATCTTGGCGTTGTTTGGGTCCTGTTCGAAACGTACGAGCTCGACGTCGACCACGTCGAGACTTTCATTCGTCTCGGTGACAAATTCCCGCAACAGGTCGTCCATGAAAAACGCCTTCGTCGACGGGCATTGTCCCGTCCGCCGCCTTCCGTCGGAAGCAGCGCCAGTGTGTCGATGAAGCGTTTAATTTTGGTTGCGCGGTACCGTCACGAGCCACGCCGTTAACGGGCCATTAAACTTTAAGATTCTCTGCGCATTGGGTTCTGTCGCATTGCCTCTCACGCCAGCCTGACGGTCAGCTAACGCACCGTTTTGGCATATATGGCCAGCCGTCCGCATGCGCGCGGCAGGGCTTCGGCAGGCTGCCGCCCCGCTCCGAAAAGTCAGCCGTTGCCGATTTCTATTGTGCCTGTTGGGTAACCACTTCCGATGGCTGCGGGCCCCTGACCGGTCCCGGTCAGACAACCGTCGGCCGCTGCGACAAGGCGAAGATCCTTGGCCGCTCGCGGCCGCCTGGGGCGCTGCAAGCGACGCATCGCCACTCGAATTGAGCGGAGATCTCAAATTGCACTGCCCATGTCTACTTTTTGAACGGGGCGGACATGCAAAGCTGTATTGCCGGAAATTTCTTCTTTCGGTTGTTGACCC
>Ga0126371_10002363_pt1 | contig 16234 bp, 16 predicted proteins | sample PanSoiMetaPlot_4_FD_110145 | JGI IMG/M metagenome (GOLD analysis project Ga0126371, IMG submission 110145) | Tropical forest soil microbial communities from Panama - MetaG Plot_4 | ecosystem: Environmental > Terrestrial > Soil > Tropical forest > Bulk soil | place: Panama | collected 2016-02-17 | reverse complement strand
GCTGCGAAGGGATCTACCGTCCACTTATCGCGCTCAACGCCGACCACGTCAAGGTGTCCCATGAGCAGGAGCGGCTTCTTCTTGCCGTTGCCTTTGAGACGAGCAACGATGCTGCCGCGCCCGGGTGCAGATTCATAAATCTGCGCCTGGATTCCCTCGGCAGCGAGCACGCTCTTGATGTACTCCGCCGCGCGCGTCTCGTTTCCCGGAGGATTGCTGGTATCTATCTTGACCAAGTCAACAAGGAATCTCAGCGCCTCATCGTGGGCTTTGTTGAAGTCAGGCGATGCCTGGGCCGCTAGCAACTGCCCCAGCAGCAGCGCCACAAACAGTAATCGGAAGGTGAGCCGAATCATAGGCAAGCAAGATTAGAGCCTGGCTGCCCTCGGCGGCAAGAGCCATGCGATTCTTGAAGGCCGTGCTGGCCCAATTTTCGGCCCGACAAATGCGCTTATAAAAGCAATTGCCTGAAAGCAAAATCGCTTTAAGTTTAAGTAGCGAATCTTGAGAACTGCCAAACGATTCTCCATTACACCGGTAATCTTGCGACGGCCGCCGGAACAAATTAAGGTTCACAACAATTGCCCAGTAGCACTACGCCCAGAAGTTAAAGGAGAAGTTCATGCACGAGTCCACTACTATTCAGGCCACCTACGACTATCGTCTGGTGGCGCTCTCAGTCGTCATTGCGATCTGCGCTTCGTATGCCGCGCTGGACCTCGCCGGTCGCGTTGCGTCCACCAGGAACAAGGCGCGCCTCGCGTGGTTGACCGGCGGCGCCATCGCCATGGGAACCGGCATCTGGTCCATGCATTACACGGGAATGCTGGCTTATCGCTTGCCGATCGCGGTCTACTATCACATTCCCACAGTGCTTCTCTCCCTGGTGGCGGCGATGATTGCATCTTTCATCGCTCTGTTCATCGTGAGCCGTGAGGAGCTTACTTCAATCCACGTCACGGCAGGAAGCCTGCTCATGGGCACCGCTATTGCCGCAATGCACTATACCGGCATGGCTGCAATGCGACTTTCAGCAATGCATGAGTGGGATATGGCGTTTGTAATAGCCTCGGTGGGGATCGCCGTAGCCGTATCGCTGGCGGCGCTGGTGCTGACGTTCCTGTTCAGAGAGGAAAAGCAAGGCGTATTCCTGAAGATCGCTTGCGCGGTGGTGATGGGCGGCGCCATACCGGCAATGCACTACACCGCCATGGCCGCCGTCAGTTACACGCCGATGCACGAGGCACCGGACCTGAGTATGGCGATAGACATCTCCGGGCTGGCCAATGCCGCCATCATTCTGGTGACGTTTGTAATTCTGGGATGCGTGTTCTTCTTCCGCTGGCGCGAAACCAGCTCTGCGCGTGCTGCTGCGGTTCCGCAGGCGCAGAGAGGTTAGCTGGCGTAACTGGAGTGGAGATGGTGCTGAGCACCGTCTCTACCAATAACATTTGGCTTCGATTGGCTACAGGTTTGGCGGAATTGCTCTCGCAGCAGTCTCTCTCAGGATGGCCTCAGTTTTTGGCAGATCGGTGCTGCCGGCGGGTAGGCCGCCCTGCGCCATATCTGCCGAGCCGCCGCCACGTCCGCCGAGCTTGGTCATGGCTTCTTTCATGAGCTGACCCATATTGGATTTCATTCCCGGACTCTGCGCGAAGACCAGCGCCGGCTGATTGCCGCCGCAGGCCAGCAGCGCAACCACCTCCGGCCTGGAGGCGGTCAGCTTCTGGGCCAGAAGCTTGATGAATGTGGCATCGCGATCGGGAAAAACAGCAGTGACAACCTGTGGTGAACTCTCACCCTTTGCCAGCATTCGCTCGGCTTGCAACTCGGCCAGCTCTTCCAGCAGCTTGTGCTGGGCCTTGCCTGCGGCCTTGCTTTCCTGAATGGACTTCTCCACCTGCTGCGGCAACTCGCGAATATGCGCGGAGAAGAGTCCGGCAGCCTGGGTGAGGGTTGCGTAATCCTGGCGGGCAACGGCCACGGCGCGCAATCCGCAGACAAATTCCACGCGAATTCCCTGCTTCACATTTTCAATCTTGCGCACCAGAATGGCGCCGATCTGTCCGGTGGAGCGGACGTGGGTGCCGCCGCACGCCGTCAGGTCAAAGTCTGTCATGTCAATCAATCTAAGCTGCCCGGTCTGTTTGGGAGGCAGCTTGCGTACACCCATCTCACGCGCCTCGTCCAGAGAAACAAAGCGAATGCTCACTGGCCTGTCTTCAATGACAATCTCGTTGGCCAGTTGCTCCGCCTGCGCCACCTGAGCAGCACTTAGCGATTTCACCGCGAGGTCGATGGTGCAGCTTTCCACTCCCATATGAAAGCTGACCGTCGGCGCATCGAAAAGGCGCACAAAAGCTGCAGAGAGCACATGTTGCCCGGAATGCTGCTGGATGTGATCACGGCGCCGCGCGGAATCGATCAGGCCGGTAATAGTCTGATCGGGTGCGATCTTTTCGGCAACAAAGTGCAGGATTGTTCCATCGTCTTCTTCTGCCACTTCGACCACCGGCACTTCCCTGTTGTCAGCAAAAAGGAACTTACCCGTGTCATACACCTGGCCGCCGCTGGTGGGATAAAACGCGGTTCGATCCAACACCACGGCGCTTTTTCCGCCGTGCTCCAGCGATTCCAGCACGCGCGCATCGAACTGGTAGAGAAAGGAATCGTGATAGTAGAGGCGTTCGGTCATGATTGAATTAAAGATTCTAATCGCTAAAGACTTCCCCAAACTACATCCGGGGACATTTGATTACATTGCCGTCAGTGTTAAAAATAACCAACTGAGTAACGCGGCCAGAGGCATCTTTTTCGAACTGGAGTTCAGTGCCGGTTGTGCGCACGAAGAATCTCGAGTCAGAGGCAGCGAATAGGGGCTTATCAGGCGTGTCCGGCAATCGCAGAGCGAGACGATTGCTCTGCAGATTCACGCTGAGCGAGCGCTGAAAAAATTTGTATTCGCCCACATAGGTTTGAAGGATCGCGGGCGAAACATTCACTTCCTTCCGCTCCGCCAACGCAGCAAACTTGTTGAACCGAGCCACCAGCTCATCCGGCCTCTCGAGCTGGATAAGATGTCCGGTATCCTTCCACACCTCAAACCAGGCAATGGGTAAAGCCGCCTCAATGGCGCCGGCGTAGGCCATCACATCTGCGATGTCAGCATCGCCTACCAGGACCAGCGCAGGCGCCTGGATTTGCGGCAGCCTCAAGACCGTTGGCGGCGAAGGACGAATTTCGAATTGGCCACCGGTTTTCAGATTCTGCGGATTTTGCACCAGCGCTTCATATAGTTTCTTGCGCGCCTCCTCATGACCACCTGCGATCAAAAACCGGTCTTTGGACCAGTTCTCGGCAGCGGCGGTGACATCGTTTTTGTCGAGCGGAGCATTGTTCCTGTTGCCTCGTTCGACAAAGTAAGCTGAAGAAGGCATGCCATGAACCACAGGGCCAATCAGCAACAAGCCGTCTACCATCTCAGGATGCGCCAGGGCAAAGTCCAGGGCCAGACCCGCCCCCGAAGAATTGCCCACTAGAATCGCCCGCTCCATCTTCACGTGACGCATAAGCAGGTAGAGATCGTCTTCGGGTGAGAAAGGGGCTGTCGCCGCAGCGGAGCGCCCGTAGCCGCGCCGATCGTAGCGCAGAACGCGATACTTCGTACACAGCGCAGTCCATACGCCATCCCAGGTTACGGAGTGCACCAGGCCATCATGCAGTAGCACAACTGAAGGTCCGGACGTTCCGCACTGCTCGTAGTAAAGTTTCGCCTTCCCGGCCTCAAAGTAAGCACCGGGAGATGCGCTGGACGCGGAGGTAATTTGCGCATGCGATGTAACGGAAGCTAACAATGCGATCGCAGCAGCCAGCTTGAAGAGCATTCCGAGTTCCCCCGTTTCTTGGACGAAACCGCGTCTTCACGGGTTAGCGAGCGTTCTGGCAGTTTAAAAAAAGGACAACGGGATCACTCATCAGACTGAAGGCTTAGAAATCACGTCAATATATTTCAGCCCGGAGCCGGTGTTAAACAGAACTACCTTATCGCTCGGCTTCAGGAATTTCTGTTCGACCAGGATTTTGTAGCCAGCCAGCGTCGCCGCGCCTTCAGGCGCAGCGAAAACGCCTTCATTGCTGGCCCACTCGCGCACCGCGTCGAACATCTGCTCGTCAGAAACAGCAATCGCGGTCCCGCCACTCTTCTTCAAAATGTCCAGGATGATGTAATCCGCATAAGGCTTGGGCACGCGAAGGCCGGCAGCGAGTGTTTGCGCGTTCGGCCAGGCTTCCATGAGCGGCTTGTGTTCGTCCCAGGCCTTTACCACCGGCGCGCATCCGGACGCCTGTACGCAAATCATCTTGGGGCGCTCTTTGCCGATCCAGCCAAGCTGCTCCATCTCTTCAAAGGCCTTCCACATGCCGATCAATCCCACGCCGCCGCCAGTGGGATAAAAGATTGCATCGGGGAGCTTCCAGTTAAGCTGCTCGGCGACCTCATATCCCATGGTCTTCTTGCCTTCCACGCGAAACGGCTCCTTCAGCGTGGCAATTTCAAACCAGCCTTCCTTCTGCTTGCGTTCATTCACGATGCGCCCGCAGTCGGAGATCAGGCCATCCACCAGCGTGACTTTGGCGCCGTAAGACGTGCACTCCACATAATTCGCCTCAGGAACGTCCTTGGGCATGAAGATATAGGCTTCAATGCCGGCAGCCGCACAATAAGCGGCCAGAGCGCTGGCTGCATTGCCGGCGGATGGTATGGCCAGTTTCTTCAATCCGTATTGGCGCGCCATAGTAACAGCCGCGCACAGGCCGCGGGCTTTGAATGATCCTGTGGGATTCAGGCCTTCGTCCTTTATATAGACATTGGGATTTGAGCGACCTGGAAGCATCGGCGTGAACCCCTCCCCCAAAGTTACCGGATCATCACTCGGAAGCACATCCTGGTAGCGCCACATGTTGCCCGGACGGCCGCGAAGAGAGTCGCGCGTAAAGTTTTTCTTCACCGCGTCCAGATCGTAGCGGGCATAAAGCGACCCGCCATCGTCAGGGCAGATAGTCTGCGGTTTGTCGGCTGTAATGTGACGGCCGCACTTGGTGCACTCCAGGTAGGCAATTTTTCCCATGAAACGAGTGTAGCAAATGGGAATATAATTTCAGGCGGCAATGCTCAGGAGACCAGGTAAGGAAGGTTATGGGAAACTCCACGCGCGCTTCTGCGCTGTTTTTGGTGATTTCGGCTTTCATAGCATGCCTCAGCGGATGCGGGGGAGGGAGTTCAAATCCCCCGGTCAATCAGAATCCAGCAAACTGTTCGGCCACCGCTACCGAGCATCTGTACGTAGTCTCCAATGGGCAGCTTCTGCAGTACGCATTGCCGCTTGCGAGCAGTTCTACTCCCTGCGCGACGGTAATGAATACAGCTAATCCGATCAATGCCGTGGCAGTGGATTCCAATGGCAATTTAGCTGTAGCTGATAGTGGGAATCACATATCAATTTACAATGCGCCGATTAGCAACTCCTCAACACCCTCGGCAACTTTCACGAACGGCACTGCCACCGTCACCCCCCAGCTTGCATTCAACGCCGCGGGGGATCTATTCGCGGCAACCGGCGTCGGCGTCAATGTTTTCCGGCATCCGCTTTCTTCGTCCAGCACGGTGTCACAAGCGATAGGGCTTAGTTTAGTCAATGGCTTGGCGGTGGACGCGAGCGGCAACCTTTATACAACCGATGCCGATATTTTTGGGAGAAACGAGATTGAGGTTCTTGCGCCGCCATACACGGGTACGCCCGTGGTGAGTGGCATAACGGGCGGCATTGGCAGCCATTTCAGTGAAATCGCTCTCAGCAGCACACAGCTCTTTGTCGCATCTATCGGCGGTGAACAGCCCGGCGGGGTCTTCAGTTTCACCCTCCCAACCACAGCGGGACAATCCGGCGGTCTGACTCTGGCCCAGGATTCATTTTCCGTATCCGGCGTGGCGGTGGATGGCAATGGCAACGTTTATGTCTCGGTAGGGAATGGGATCCGAGTATATGCGCCGCCAATTTCAAATTCGAGTACTTCGCAATTGACTCTGTTCCCACCCGGGCCCCCGAACGAGATCGCAACCGGAAAATAATCAGCGCGAATTAAGCGTATAGGTGATAGTCACATCGTTCCAGTGCTGGATGCGTTTCTTCAGGAAGTCACGCTGGCAGTGAGCGCAGGAAACCGTCAAACGGTTGGAAGTCGTCCATTCCAGCGAAACTCCGGCGGATTGCGCGTCCTGCTCCAGAAGAAAAACCTCTCCATCGTCCGCTTTGCCGGAAAAATAGCCCAGCTTGATGGATTCATTTGCCCCATGCAGGTTCACATGCGTCAGGAATGGCGACTCGCTCCCACAGCGCGCCTCCATAACCATCGCAGACCAGCGGCCGTCCGGGCTGGTGGCGCCGGAAAAGATCTGATCGGAGCAGCGCGGGCGCACATGCAGATAAAACACGGTAAGCACGGCAAACATGGCGATCAGCACAATGGCAAAGGCCATGGAGCCATGAAGCATTTTTTTAGCGAAAGGATCCAAGCTTCTTTATAACAGAGCACTCGGCACTCAGCATTCAGCATTCAGTAAATCTGCATTCACTCTGGCAATAAATCTGCTTTGAATGGATCGTCCCAATCTATAATCGGAGTGCTGCCAATGAAATTCAAAGAGCTGATGCGGCCAAACGTCGCCTCTTTCAATAGCTTAGGGCCAAAACGCCATGTCCGGCACTTCCTCCGCAGCGCATTCCTGCTGTCCTGTCTTGTTCTCTTATTGACACAGGTGTTGCTGGCACAGGACAACAAGAGCTCAAAGATCCCGGATGGTGAAGCTAAATTCACCCGCGCGCAGTTGGCGGACTATTACCTGGTGTACCAAAATCCGGATGTCCGCTACCTGAGAACATTGTTCAACAACTACCTCCGTGGATCGGGAGGCTCAGAACAAGAACACCAGATATTGGATAAATGGAACAAAGCATATTTCCAGAGCAAGTTTATCGTTATGTCTCGCGACCACAACACCTTTGGCGGCACATTGATAACGATTCTGTTTCAGGACCGGCCGGATAAGGTGCTTGTCGCGTGGGTGTATCCCGAAGGCAAGCGGAGAGTGCTCACTCTCAGAGGGCTAGACGCAGGCGATTTCAATGATGAAGACATGCGCCGAATAAGAGTTCGATACAAGAAGCTCATCGAAGATAGAGTCCATGCAATGTGACGCAACCCGAACATTTGGGCTGCTGGAATCATCTTTGCAGCCGTGAGCGGATTCTTTGCCATAACTCACTGCGTCCGGCGCCGGTTTTGGCGGAATAGGGTAGCAACTCGCCGATGCCATGTGCGCGAGACAACGTACTCAGAGCACTGCGCAGCTTGTTGCCGGAGAGACGGTCGCTCTTGGTGGCCACTACCAGAAATTCACGGCCCACGCTCTGCAGGAAATCAATGAGCTGACGGTCGCTGCTTTGCGGCGGAACATTCGCGTCTATGAGCACAATGGCAAGTTCCAGGGTCTTGCGCTCTTTTAAATAAGGCTCAATGAACTCTGCCCAGCCGGCCGAAACTGCTCGCGAAATTTTGGCATATCCATATCCTGGAAGGTCCACCAGCATCAACGCAGGATCGGGATGGTTCGGCTTTTCGTAAATTCCGATGAAGTTGATACTGCGCGTGCGCCCCGGCTCCGAACTCACGTGCGCCAGCTTCTGCTGCAATAAAGAATTAATCAGGCTGGATTTGCCGACATTCGATCGACCCAGGAAAGCGAATTCCGGCGGGCCCTCAGCAGGAAAAAGGCGCGGATCGGTTGCGGCAAACAGAAATTTGGCTAAAGGCTTCACTCTGGCAAATCTATCATGGTGAGCCGCGAAAGGCCTTCAACACAGAGGAAATGAGGCAGCAGAGGAAAGAAAGAGGAAGGCAAAGCAAAATTGGACAAGCAAAGGCAAAACCCGAGGCGCCTGAGGTAAGAACCTGGGGAACCAGAGAAGGCGAAACAATCACTGGTAAACTTATTGCCGCCATGACTGCACCCCGTTTCTTAGTCTGCATCGTTCTGCTGACAACCTTGACTTTCGCACAGCAGGAAAAGCCTGGGAATGCTGCCGGTTCTGCGCAGGCGATTCACGAGTCCGCCATCATTATTGATACTCACGCCGATACGCCGCAGCGGTTTCTCGATGAAAATTTTGATATCGGCCAGGACACTCCGGTCAGCGACGGGCACATAGATCTGGGCAAAATCAGGCAGGGCAATCTGGCGGCCGAATTCTTTTCCATCTGGGTTGAGCCGGATTTCAAAGGACACTATGCCAAACGCGCTCTGGACCTGATTGACAGCGTGTACAAGCAGGCCGCGCTCCATCCTGACAAAATGACCATGGCTTTCTCCGTCGCCGACATCGAGCGCGCGCACCAGCAGCACAAATTCGCGGCCCTCATGGGCATCGAGGGCGGCCACGCCATTGAGAACGATCTACGCCTGTTGCGCGATTTTTACCGGCTCGGCGTGCGCTATATGACTCTGACCTGGTCCAACACCAATGAATGGGCGGATTCCTCCGGCGACATCGATGATCCAAAGGTTGCCCACCACCGCGGTCTCACCCTTTTTGGCGAACAGGTTGTCCGAGAGATGAACCGGCTGGGAATGATCATCGATATCTCGCATGTCTCCGACGACACCTTCTACCAAGCCGTCACTCTGAGCCGCGCCCCCATCATTGCGTCCCATTCATCGGCGCGGGCGCTCACCCATCATCCGCGCAATATGACCGACGACATGCTGCGCGCCATCGCTCAGCACGACGGTGTGGTGATGGTGAACTTCTACTCGGCGTTTGTAGACGAAGACTACCGCAAGGCTTCTTTCGATCCGGCAAAAATGAAGCAGCGCGACGACGAGGTGGAGGCATTCAAGAAAGCGCATCCACACCCTGATGGCAGCCCGGTCGGCTATGACGAATACGCCCCACTGGAGAAAAAATGGGCCGCGCAATTTCCCCGGCCTCCGCTGAAATCACTGATTGACCACATCGATCACATCGCCAAAGTTGCCGGAATTGATCATGTAGGGCTGGGCTCGGATTTTGACGGCGTGACCTCACTGCCGCAGGGAATCGATTCGGTGGCCGACCTGCCTAAAATCACCCAGGCGCTCTACGAACGCGGCTACACACGCGAGCAGATTCACAAGATCCTGGGCGGTAATTTTCTGCGCGTGATGCGCCAGGTTGAAGCCGTCGCGCGCCAGATGCAGGCTGAGACGCACTGATCAGGCGAGCACTGATGAAGAAGCACAATTTCCTTTACCTTCTCCGTGTCTCCGCGAAGCTGTGGTAATTCGTCCTCAGTAAATTTAGGCTTATAAATCACGGCGACTCTTTAGGGGAATTCTCGCCCGAGTGGTTTATCAAGATTAGAGGATTTAAATGTTTCCTGAACTCAGGTGAGCTCAGGAAGAGTAGGACATCCCCCTAGATGAATGCCGCGATTTTTGGAGGAGGAATCGCCGGTTTAACCACGGCCATTGCTCTGGGAAAATACGGACATCACTCCAGCATTTACGAGCGTGTCTGGCACAACCAGGAAGCGGGCATGGGCTTCATCATGCTGCGCGATGCCGTTGACACCCTGCAGGAATTCGGCGCACGCCCACACGGCGTAGCTCTCAATCGCTATCTCTGCCGCGATAATCACGGAGCGGTCCTGCATGAGCAGGCCATGCCGGAAGGCGCAATTGGCCTCCGGCGGCGAGAGTTGATTGCATCCCTGATCGCCGCGCTGCCTGTAAACGGCTTTCTCTCGATTGATTGCGCGCTGGACTCCCTCGAACTCGACCAGTCAGGCAACGTTGCTTCTGCGCGCCTTGACACCGGCAACGCGGTCCAGGCCGACCTTTATATAGGCGCGGAAGGCATGCATTCGCGCGCCCGACGGGCACTCTTCCCTGCATGGCCTGCTTCTCCCGCCCAGGTGCAGGAGGTCACCGGGCTGGCCAGATCGGCTGACATCGTTCGCTGGGCGGGAAATGATTTCAATAAATTTCATGATGGTCAGGGCGGGCTGGCGCTGGGCGTGGTGCCGGTGGATTGCGATCATGTGGTGTGGTATCTGCAATTTGACAGCATGCATTTTCCGCCGTGGGAACGCAGGCGTGAAGCGCTGCGCAACTTCGTGAAAGATCTGGTGGGAAAATGGGCCGAGCCCATTCCTGAACTGCTGGCAATCACCGAATCTTCTCAGGTCCATCTTTGGCGGCCGGTGGATACGGACCTGATTCCGCAGTTTCACCAAAACAACCTTGCTCTGGTAGGCGATGCCGCGCATCCCCTGCTGCCCTTCACCAGTCAGGGAGTGTCGTCCGCGATTGCCGACGCCATCGCGCTGGCCGATGCAGTTGCCGACAAAGCCGATCCCGCCGAAGCCATGAATCAATATTCCATTGGCCGGCGCAAAAGCTGCGAGCCTTACATCATGCAGGGACGAAAGTTGAAGGACGAGTTTCTCAGGCCGCTGAGCGAACGCAGCCTTGCTTTGCCCATTGCAACAGGCTCGCAATCCGCTGCAAAAGCGTCGGCGTAGATCATTTCGGGGGACCGGCGTTCGATAGCGTTTACGGCCCTATCCACGAGTAATCGATGGCGCGAGCAGCAAGAGATGTTCCTGTTCCCTATTGCCTGTTGCCTATTGCCTAGCTAGTCCTACTTCCCTGCTTTCCTGATGTAGATGTTGCCGTTGAAGTTCTTGAATTGAATTTCCGGGCCGCCGCCATTGAGCGTGGCGCGCAGAGTCTTATCGATCTTCACGCGATAGTGTCCGCCGCGGCCGCGTTCATCTTCCACTGTCTGCTGCGGCGCCGCAGCCTGCATCTGGATTTCGAAGTCGCTGTAAATCTCGCCCTGATCGGAGCGCAGTGAGAGATTGGCCTTGATGTCCGGCGGAAAAGTCACATCGATATCGCCATTGAGTGAACTGAACGCCATGGATTTCTGCGGATTCACGCGGGTAAACGTCGCCAGCACGCGTCCATTCAAGGCATGAGCAACCGCGCTGCCGGCAATGTGATTCAGGGTCACGGCGCCGTTGACGTTGTTGATGTCGAACTCTCCATCAACATCGCTCACGGTGATATTGCCGTCGTTCACCGTATGCAGCGAGAGCGACGTGCGGCGGGGCACGGTGATGGTCAGATCAATCGTGCGATTGATGGCATCCACGCGGACGTTCACATCGTTATTGTCCGCGTCCACAGCAAGACCGCTGGAAGTCTGGGGAATGCGCCGCAGTCCGCCTTCAGTCTCGGCCCTCTCCTGGCCACGAGGTCGCGCTTCCACGATTACCTCGTTGCCGTCGGAGCCCTTCACCGTGATGCTGCCATTGAGCAGGTGCGCGCGAACTGACGCCGGCCTGCTGGGATCCTCCAGCTTGTAGGCTACACGGTCAGGCGTTGCTTGCGCATAAGCCCACGTCCCGCTCAGAATTACCGCCGCAACTGCAACCTGCTTCAGAAAAGATTTGAAATACCTGTTTTGATTAGTCATGACGCTCCAGTACACGGATGCTTCCATTGAGATTTTCTGCCTTGATCTCCGGCCCGCCCGAGCCCACGCGGCCACCGGTAAAGCGGTCTGCGCGAAACACAAACTTTCCATCGCGCCGTTCCACTTTGGTTGGCTCCGCAGGCAACGATGTCATGGGAAAGTCAGTGAAGATGCCGCCATTCATGGTCTTGAACCTGAAATCGGCGGAAAGATTGGGGACAAAGTAGAGATCAATGCTGCCATTGATTGAGGCAAAATCCGAGTTCTCCCGCGGATTTTCGCGGAACACAACTTTCACGCTGCCATTCACCGTGCGGGCCGTTCCTGATCCGCCGACATTTTCCATCACAATGCCGCCGTTCACGTTGCGGACGCAATATTTTCCGGTCACATCCTTGACTTGAACGTGCCCGCCATTCACGGTGCGCAAAGTCAAGGCAATGTTACGCGGTACTTGCACCTGGAAATCCATACGCACGGAATAACCCTGGTGCTCGCCCGAATGCCCGCAACCATTGTTGCAGCCGTACCGAAGGTCAACACCTGGGCGGCGAAGGTTTCCATGCTCGTCCGAATGTCCGCAATTGTCATTGCAGCAGCAGTTACAGCGAAACGGGCCGTTTACGTACAGCTTGAGTTCGCCGCCATTCTGAGTTATATCCAGCGTTACGTCTTTGCGCGCCTGCTCCAGTTTTTCCTTGGATTCTGCGTGCATGGTCTTGTTGACCACCACCTCAACCTGGTCTGTCTGGCTGCCGGTGACTTCAATCACGCCAATCACGTTGTCAATATCCAGCGAGCGCTCTCCAGCCGGCAAAGTGAACGATTTGCGGATGGTCTCCTGCTCTTTGATCGGCTGGTCCGAATCGGAATCGTCACCGTGAACTCCAACCATGGGATGTATAGCGATCTGGCCGTGCGCCGTTCCCGCCAGCGCAATGAACAGAATTGCCAAAAACGAAACTGCCATCCAGACATAAAATTGTGGTGTACGCATGATGAAAACCTCCACTTCTTAGCATTCAGCATTTAGGTAAGTTGCCTGATTCCCCACTGCGCCCGCTGGCGCACGTCAGGGTTGGCGCTGGGATCCTGTTCCAGCTTCTTGAGTTGATCCAGCACGCTCGAATCTTTCAGCTCGACCATCAGATCAATCAACGCCACCTGCACCAGGGGCGATTGCTGCGTTTGCAGCGCATCTACCAGTCCTTTACGCACTTCCGGCTGGCTGTGATAGCGGCCCAGCGCGTCCACCGCCGCCAGGCGAACATCCACATTGCTGTCAGAATGGAGTGTGTGCATGAGAGCAGCGACCACCTTCGGGTCAGCATGCTGCTCCGTCATGCTCCACGCAGTTGCCTGGGCAATGGCCTGCAGCCGCTCACTGGCTGACTGCTGTTGCAGCAGGGATAGCGTTACCAGGCGCCGCATGTCCGTGAGGTCAGACTGCAGCTTGGCCATCTGGTCGTTGGAGTTGTTTTGTGGCGTCATAAACCGGCCACCGGCAAAACCAATTACCAGCAGAAGAACTGCCCAGGCCAGTCCGGCAGCGGGCATCCGCAGCCAGCCGCCGCTGAATAACCCAGAAAACAATCGCTTTTTCTGTTCCGGGACCTGACGATGCTCCCGTCGGCCCTCCTGAAATTCCTCCAGCATGGCCTGGAATCGCGCGCGCAGCTCCGGACTCGGCTGTTCTTCCGGAACCAGCGCCAGCTTCTGCCACAGTGCAACTTCTTCCCTGCACTGGCTGCAACTCTGCAAATGCGCCTCAACCAGCTTGCGCTGCTCGCCGCTCAAGCTCTCCTGCAGATAATCCGGCAGCAATTCCGCGATTTGCTCACAGTTCATGTTCAACTCCTGATCGTGCCTTCAATCCCTTTGCTTCTGGCTTCGCGCGCGGTCTCCGGCCGATGAAACAGTTCCCGCAGCTCCTGCAGCGCGCGATGCACCTTGGTTTTTACGGTGTTGACCTCGCATCCCAGCATGTGCGCGATCTCCTCGTACTTGAGACCCTGGAAGCGGCTCAGGATCAGCACCTCTTTTTTCTCTTCCGGCATTTGCAGCAGCGCCTGGTACAGCATCTGTGTTTCCTGCTGCTGCTGCGCCGAATCGCCGGGTATGACCGCGGGTTCCATCTCTGGCTCCAAACTTGTTTCCATGCGCTGCCTCCGGAAGTGATCCACCCGGGCGTTGCGGGCAATCTGGTACATCCATGCCCGAAACGGCGTTCCCGGACGATAGCTCTGCCGATATTTAAGAATCCGGAAGAACACTTCCTGCACCAGGTCCTCACTCAGCGGACGGTTGGCCGTGAGCTTGTAGAAGAAGCCGAATAACGGCGTTTGATAACGATCGAACAACACGCCCAGCATCTCGCCTACGCCACTGCGTACCTGCGACATCAGCTCCTCATCAGGCAGCGAATTTGTCATGTCCGGCCTTGCTGTGGCCCTTTCCCCAGTTCTAACCCTGACAACCATGAATACTGAGAGTACAGAAAAAGGTTCCCTGTCAAAACGGCTCTCGGCCTTCGGCTGGTGGCCCTTGGCTCAAGCTGTGGCGGTCCCACGCATTCCAAATTTGGGCACTTTTGGCAGTCAGAGCAATACTGGCAATCATCCGATAACCCGATCTTCACTCCTGTCCGCAGCTTTACAAGGAATGTCTCTCCATTTCTAATAGAAGTTTCGCTTCAGGAGGGTTCAAGTGCAACGTTCTGTCCTGTTTCTGCTGATGGCGACTCTGTCTGCCGGCGCACAGACAAATAGTAAGTCCACGCCGTCTACCACCCCTGCTGCTCCGCCCACGGCCATTATCCATACGACTGCGGGGGACTTGAAATGTGAGCTGTTTCCGGATAAGGCGCCCAAGACGGTGGACAACTTCGTCGGGCTCGCGATGGGGCGCAAAGACTGGAAAAACCCGGCAACCCAACAGATGGAACATAACCATCCTTTTTACGATGGCATCATCTTTCACCGCGTGATTCCAGGCTTCATGATCCAGGGCGGTGATCCGGCGGGCAACGGGACGGGCGGTCCCGGCTATGAGTTTGAAGATGAGTTGCTGCCTGATCTGCTCTTTGACCACCCCGGACGTCTCGCCATGGCGAATGCCGGCAAGAACACCAACGGCTCACAGTTTTTCATCACTGAGGTGAACCTGCCCAGCCTGAATCCTTGCCTGGACCCGAACGGATGCACTCGGGGCACGCCGCCAAACACGTACCAGATGGCCCCGAATAGTGGCTACACCATTTTTGGCCAATGCGATGACGCCACCGTGGAACTGGCTAAAAAAATCGCGCAGGGACCTTGCCGCGGACAGGTGTGTGATGCGCGGAATTCCAGGCCTGACAGTCCGGCCAAAATCACGCATATTGAAATCCTGAATCCGCCCAAACCGTTGAAACCGCCGAGCAAGCAGCAGTCAAAGAAGAAGAAGGCAACAACGAAGAAATGATTTGTGATTTATGAATTATGATTTGTGATTTTTGCACACCCTCAATTACGCAAATCACAAATCAAAAATCGGAAATCAAAAATTCTTGATCGACTTACAAGTCCAGAAAAGGTGAACAACAATGTCTCGTACCCCAGGAACCTATGCGACTTTGAATACCAGTGAAGGCAAGATCGTCTGCCGTCTCTATGAGAAAGAAGCGCCGGTTACAGTGAAAAACTTTACTGATCTGGCTGAAGGCAAACGCAACTGGAAAGACCAGGTCAGCGGCAAAGGCGGCGCCGGCCCACTCTATTCCGGAACCATCTTTCATCGTGTGATTCCCAACTTCATGATCCAGGGCGGCGACCCCAGCGGTACAGGCATGGGCGGGCCGGGCTATCGCTTTCAGGACGAAACCAAGGGCTCGCCTCACCGTTTCGACGCCAAGGGCAAACTGGCGATGGCGAATTCGGGTCCTAATACAAATGGCTCGCAGTTTTTCGTAACGGTGGCGCCCACCCCCTGGCTTACCGGCAATCACACAATTTTCGGCGAGGTGGTGGAAGGCCAGGAGGTAGCGGACAAGATCGCCAATGTCCCTCGTGGACGCCAGGATCGGCCCAATAAAGATGTAGTATTGGAGTCAGTCACAATCGAGCACGTATAGGCATTTGCCGGAGCTGATGGAGTGGAGTCCGCCAAACTAGCGCTTTTTCTGTTGTTCTTTGTTGCTTTCACTGTTGTTACCCGGAGATTGTTTTCGCGCAATACGACGCCCAATCCTCTAGAATTGCCGCCACAGCCGCCTCCTGATTCCTGGGATGATTACCCCAGGTCAAAAAAGCCCGCCACGATTGGCGCGGAGCTGCCTTTTCCGGTTGCCGTTCCTCCCATCCATCAACTGCCGAGCGGCCGTTACAATCGTCCCAACGTTCTGAACTATTATTTTTCTAATCTTGATCTCAAGCGCGGGCCGGATAATCCGCGCTCATTCGTGGACCAGTTCTTCGTTGAGTTTGAGGCGCCGGAAACTGGGGCTGTGTGGACGAACGAATACACCGTGGCCACTCCCTTCGGCCTCCAGAGCTTGATGGACCAGACTGGCGAAAACCCGGTCTACAACGGAGTCGTAATCGTGGTCCCGAAATGGGACATGACCGACATTCTTCGCACGGTGATGGACGACGTGATCGACAAATACGCAGCCGAAGGCG
>Ga0126371_10002362_pt1 | contig 16254 bp, 22 predicted proteins | sample PanSoiMetaPlot_4_FD_110145 | JGI IMG/M metagenome (GOLD analysis project Ga0126371, IMG submission 110145) | Tropical forest soil microbial communities from Panama - MetaG Plot_4 | ecosystem: Environmental > Terrestrial > Soil > Tropical forest > Bulk soil | place: Panama | collected 2016-02-17 | reverse complement strand
TCGTGCAGGAAGTGACTCTGTCGACGGCGCTGAACAACAGGCATCCACTGCAGGAATTCAGCAAGATCATGAACGCTGTGCGCAGTGATCAGATGGGGCTCGGTCTCGTCTACTACTGGCCCAGCGTGCAACTGATTGAGGAATCCACACCCACCCCCGAGGACTAGGAGGCCCTCATGTTCGGCTACAAACAGATCGCCGCGATCGCACGACGAGCTGCAGAGATCATCCAGCAGCGCGGCAAGACCAAGCACATGCTGATCGACAACAGCGGCCGGGTCTGCACGGTCGGTGCGATCCGGATGGCACTGGCGGAGGAGGGAATCGGCTGGCGCTACGTCGGTGGCGACGACTTCGCGGTCGAGCCCGATCGCGAGAGCAGAGAACAGGCCGGCCTGGCCGAGCAGGTCATCACCGAAGCCTTCGCAAAGAAGGTGGGGATCTACGGCCACGGCAGGTCGATCCCGGAGTGGAACGACGGCTACGGCGACAACGGCGTGGACGTGATCGCCAAGACCTTCCTGCAGGTAGCGGACGAGATCGAGGTGCGCTGATGTTCGGCCTCAAGCAGATCGCCGAGATCGCCCGCCGTGCCGCCGAGGTGATCCAGAAGCGGGGCAAGGCTACCGGCGTGTTCATGGACCCCACCGGCAAGGTCTGCACGGTCGGTGCGATCCGGGTGGCGATGGCCGAACAGGGTCTCGGCTACACGCTGGACGAGGAGGGCAAGGACCTGCACCCCTCAGTCCCCATTGCCTTCCCGATGGGAACTGACAACGCCCGAAGGGCCGAGATGCTCATCTGCGAGCGGATCGAGAGCCAGGTCCAAATGGGCGTCACCAACTGGAGCGACCACCCGAGGACCACGGCCGAGGACATCGCCAAGCGGCTCAACCAGGCGGCGGATGAGATCGAGGTCCTCTAGTGGGCTGGTGGAGCCAAGGTGCCAGCGGCGGTATCGCTGAGTTCACCGGCGGTCCGGCCACCGAGGAACGCGAACAGTACTGGGGCGACGGACCGGCCGACATCCTGGATAACGCGCTGGCCGAGATCGTGGCCGAGTTCCAGCGGGCCTGGCAGCGCAAGCCCTATGTCGATGAACTGCGGCGTGGGCTGGAGTTCTCCCTCGGCGCTTACGAGGAGGACGACGATGCCGACAGTCGGTGATCTGCAGGACCGCAGCAGGGCGCTGCGTCTGCTGGAGCGCATCGCTACCGCGCTGGAGCGCATCGCGGACTCTCTCGAGGTCGAGCAAGAGGAGGCCGAGCAGGAGTGAGCGTCATCCGGCAGTTCACGGTCGTGTGTGAGGTGCCGGAGTGTGTCGGGGTGGGTGGCCGTAGCAGGCTGCCCATCCTGTCCGTCATGACCGCGAACGACGCGGTCCGGTACGCCAGAGCACACGGCTGGCGACACACCTCGAGCCACGACATCTGTCCGGCCTGCTGGGCAGCTGGCTGGCGCTATCAGGGGGGCTTCTACCAACCCACACGGAGGAAGCGTGAAGATCCTCATTGAAAATTTGTACCTCGATGGCCACAAGTGCTCCGAGGTCATCGAGCTGCCCCACGACCCTGGCCTGCTCGGCTTCACCGAGGACGCGATAGAGGAGTGGTGGAACGACTACGTCTTCGACTTCACCGGCTGCGGTCACGGCGCACCCGAGAACACCCCGGACGGCCGAACGATGGACGCCACCTACACCGCCACGATCATCGAGGCCGACGACCCCCTACTGATCGGCAAGTCCTACGACTGGAGTGGCTGATGGACGAGATGGAGCTGCAGTTCCGCCGCGCCGCCTACGACGCGGAGTGCTTCAAGCTGATCGACGCCTACGGCTTCATGGTCCAGGGCGTGTTCCCCACCGAGGACAGCCCGCCCGAGAAGCGATTCGACTTCTGCTACACGGTTGGGCTGGCAGGCAAGGAGCTGCCCGAGTTCGTGGAGTACGGGCTGAGCTTGGAGATCGGCAAGGTGGTGCTCAACCAGCTGGCCAAAGCAGCCATCGACGGTGAGCACTTCCAGCCCGGCGTGCTGATCGAGTTCCAGAACAGCTTCTACGGCACGCTGCTCGAGGCAACCGACCTGTCCGACCTGACTATGGCGCGGCGCTTCTATGGCAACGTCCGCGCCCTCCAGCTGGTGTTCCAGGACACCAAGCACCGCTGGCCCGATGACCCCGGCTACGAAAGCCAGGGCTTGCCCCTACTGGGCAAGTTTCCCGACCACTTCATAGAGAGGAAGTGATCAACACGGCTACCACCGAGTACAAAAGGAAGCCCAAGTACGCCTCGGCGAGAGTCGTTCAGACCCAGATCGACCACTGGGCAGCATCCAAGCCAGAGGTCCTGCGGTGCCGTTCTGTATGGCACAGCTGGGAGGACTACACCTCCGTGGACAACGGCAAGGAGCTGGCAGAAGTCTTGCGCTGCAAGCGCTGTCACGGACACAAGTACCGGGTGCTCAATTCGCGCACCGGAGCGATCGTCAAGGGCTGGCAGACGCTGCTTCACCCGGATTACTACATGCCCGCCGGCGGTGGCCGGATCTCTGGGACCGGGATGAACTATGTCCGCAAGGCCGCGCTCGATACGTACAAGACCGATGCGATCAAGGGCGAGGGCAACATCTACGAACTCGTTCACATCGCGATCGAGGACGATACCAATGCGTAGGTCAGTGATCCTCCACTTCTGCGGCATCGACTGGGTGGAGGACCACCGAGAAGTCGACGCCACCTACAGCGCAGTGATCAAGGTGGACGAGTCCAAGTTGTATGACGTGGACCTGTGCGCCGAGCACGCCGGCAAGAAGACGATCGGCGAACTCACCGAGGAGTTCCTCGAGAAGTACGGCACGCTGACCGGCACCGAGCTGTTCGGTGTCCGGCCACCCGTGGAGGGCGTGAGCCCTTACGGCAAGTCCGAGTGCCCGATCTGTCACGAGACACGGACCACCAGGGTCGGTGCCATCAACCATGTGGTGAAGATTCACAGCGTGGACAAGATCGAGGCCAGCCGGATGATCCCGCCGGCCGGTGAGTCCATCGAGTGCGAAGTGTGTGGATACCTTGCCCAGATGGGCCAGGGCTACGGCGCGCATGTGCGCTCCGAGCATGGCGCAAAGATCTGGGAGCGAGTCCGAAAGAACCTGGCAGCGGCCAGGTAACAAGCTGCCCGGCCGGAACGTCCGACACACGCTCCGGCCGGGCTTCCTTATCAGGAGGCTCGATGGACAACCCCATCACTGTCAACAAGAACGAACTGCTGAGCCGGCTCGAGGACAACCTGGCCAAGCACGAGGCCAAGGTAGTGCAGGCTCAGGATGTCTACCGGATGAAGGTCATCGAAGAGCTGGAGAACCGGCTCGATGATGCCAGCCGGGGCAAGCCGATCGACCTGCGTGTCTTCGCCATGCTGCCGGTGCCGCGCTCCTATGCGGAGGAATATCGGCAGGCCATGGAGGAGCTGCGCTGGCACACCGGCGAGGAGATCGAGCTGTCCTCCCGGGACTTCACCCGCTTCGTCCTGGACAAGTGGGAATGGGCTGGGCAGTTCGCCGGCAGCACCCAGGTCTACCTGACCGAATAACCCAATCACTCAACAGAAAGGAGTGGCTATGTCCACACCCACCAGCGGCGCAAAGTCTGCGCCGAGAAAACGGAAAGGAAGTGCTGCCATGACGAAGGCAGCGCGAGAGAAGAACCAGCCACTGCCACCGGACCCACGGGTCCCCGAACAGATCAGAGCACGAGACCTGCTCATCGACTCCCGGGCGCAGAGGGAGTTGAACGATGAGCGCGTCCGGCAGATCGTGAACGAGTTCGACTGGGCCAAGTTCGAGGCCCCGACCGTGGTATCCCTCGAGGAGGGGTACGTCGTGATCGAAGGCCAGCACCGGGTCAAGGCAGTGCAGGCGCTGGATCCCGACATGCTCATCTGGTGCATGGTGCTCCCGGAGGCGTTGACCACCCCCGAGCAAGCCCAGCTGGCACTGGACATCGTGCGTGGCCGAGCTGCGCACAATGCGTATGAGAAGTGGATGAACGCCCTGCACGCCAAGCACGAGCACGAAGTGAAGGCGGATAAGGTGCTCAAGGAGATGGGCCTGCGGCTCGGGCACAAGCCCTCCACCATGACCATCTCCTGCGTGGCCACCATCAAGTCGATCGTGCACGGCCACCAGTACAGCCCGGAGGATGGCGCCGAGCTGCTGATGCGTACCCTCATGACGATCATGGAGGCGTGGCCGACCTACGACCACGACTCGGCCACCAGCCGGTGGGACCGGGACATCCTGATCGCCGTCGCGGACATGCACCGGCGCTGGTGGGATGAGCTGGACAGCGACCACCTGGCCACGCGACTGCGAATCAAGCCGGCGATGCAGTGGCGCTCCATCGGCCACGGTGACGACAAGCTGCCGCCGCACAAGACGCTGTTCGATCGGTTCGTGCAGGAGTACAACCGCGGCAGGCGTTCGGGGCGACTGAAGTGAAAAGAAAGCCATGGTCGAGCTACGAGAGCCCCACCTACGGGCATCGGATCCCGATGCGGGCGGACCAGAACGGTCGTCCGCAGCCATCTCGCAAGATCACTCGGGACGAGAAGAACCGGCGGCGGGATGCAGTGATGGCGCTCTGGAGACAGGGCGCCACCCGCATGCAGATCTGCAAGGCGCTGGATGTCGGGCTGGACACGGTCGGGAATGACCTGCGTGCTCGGGGGGCGGATCTGACCCGCCGGAGCAACCCGACCATTCCCGATCCGCTGCCGATCGAATGGCTGGAGCCGGATGCGCCGCGGATACCGAGCAAGCCGGCGTACCAGAACAGCGTGACGGTGGAGCTGTGGGCGAGTTTCCTACGGGAAGCACGCTCCCAGCACCACGTCAATCGGCTGGCCTGGGATGCCGCCGATGCCGAGGCGGCCGGCGATGAGTTGTGGCTGGAAGAGGCCAAGGAACTGTTCCAGTCCGTGATCACCGAGGCAACCCGGCTCAAGCGAGTGCTCAGTGATGAGGCTGCCCGCCGGCGCGGGCAGCGGGATGAGGAAGATCCGCCCCGGATGGGCATCGTGCACCACCTCCGTCCGGGGCAGGTTCCGTCATGAAGATGACGGACGAGATGGCGGTCTACCGGACCGTCACTCGCGAGCTACACGAAGCGATCCAGGAAGCCAAGCAGGTGCGGCGCGAGCTGCAGCAGCTGTTCGATGCGATAGGCCCGACCATCGACCGCCGTATTTCCGAGGAAGTCGGTGCCGGGCTGGAGCGATACCAGAACAGCCTGCACGATGCGATCGCCAAAGCCGAGAAGACCATCTTCCATCGCTTCGACACGCTGGTCGACACCCTGCTGGGCGAGGACTGGAAGAAGCGCAAGAAGCGCGAGCCGACCCTGCAGGAGCAACTCCTGGACCGGGACGCCCCGATGACCGCCTTCGAGCGAACCCGGCTCGAGGCCTGGCGGCAAGCCGAACAGCATCCCGAGGATTTCAAGGTCGGCACCGACATCTTGGCTTCTCCGGAAGCCAAGAGAGGCACCAAGGAGTAACCCCAACCCACCCCACCAACAGGAAGGGGGTCGTCATGACCGCCGGAGTAATGCACGAACTGAACCACGAGGGCGACACCAAGATCGTCTGGGACAGCGAGGACGCGGACAGCGTGGCCGTTGCCCAGAAGGCCTTCGACACTGCAATCAAGAAGGGCATGCTCGCCTACGCCGCTGAGGGCAAGAAGGGCGAGCGAGGTGCGCAGGTCCGTACGTTCACGCCGGAGGCGGAGCGGATCATCCTGGTCCGTCCGATGGCCGGTGGCTGACGTGACGTGGGAGCGCACCAATTACATGACCTCGGTCGGAGGTTGGGTCACTCCCACGATGACGTACGCCTCGGGTGCCGAGGACCCGTGGCTGTGGTGGAACACCACCTCGACCACGACCACGAACCTCAATACCTGGGAGTACTGGAACACCGGCGTTGTCTGGCCGCGGTTCGCAACTCAGGAGTACGTCGTGCACAACTCGGAATACGAGGCGCGCTACCGGGCACAGGTGGAGCGCGAGACTCTCGAGCGAGCAGCAAGACAGGCAGGGCGGGAAGCGGCCAACGTGACCGCCCGTGCGCTGCTGGAATCGCTGCTCTCTCCACAGCAGCTGGTCCAGCTGGCCGAGCGGAAGTTCTTCGATGTGCCGGTGCCCTCCGGTCGGATCTACCGGATCATGTGCACCGGCAGCAAGGCCGGCAACGTGCAGCTGCTGGCCGGTAACGGTGACGAGGTGGCCGCTTCGTTCTGCGCTCACCTCTACAACGAGGAGCCCACCACCGACTCCTACATCGCGCAGATGCTCGCGCTGCAGGACGACGAGGAGGGCTTCCTGGCGGTGGCCAACATGAGCAGGTACCGGCACGACATCGAGATACCCAGGCCGGAGCGCACGAGAGCATTGAGAGCAGTTGCCTGATCCCACGCCCACCACGGAAGGAGGAAGGAATGCGGCTGGTGCACTTCAGCGAGAAGCCAACGCTGCAAGTGGAGTCGCGAGAACAAATCGACGGAGAGCCGACCAGCCTGCTGCGGCTCTACAAGCCAGTCGGCTTGTGGGTCTCCGACGAGGACCAGGAGGAGAGCTGGTCCTGGTGGTGTGAGAACGACCGGTTCGAGCTGGGCCGGCTGCGGTACCGCTGGGGGGTGGAACTGAAGCCGGACGCGAACGTACTGATCGTCAGCAAGCCATGGGAGTTCGAGGACTTCCACGAGCGCTTCCGGATACCGAATCCGATCTACCGCCACACCTCCGGCAGCTACCTGTTCGAGAAGGGACAGCCGGATTGGCGGGCGGTCGCAGAGGCGCACCAGGGCATCATCATTTCGCCCTACCTCTGGGACTACCGCCTCTCCGAGTACCACTGGTACTACGGGTGGGATTGCGCGTCCGGGTGCATCTGGGACGCATCTGCTATCGCATCCGTAACCCCGCTCGAGGGAGGGAACTTTGTTCCGCAAGAGGAAGCCGCCGCCGGCACCACAGGGAGTGCACCTGACGCTGGATGACGGCCAGACAGTCCTGTGTGATGTGTTGTACGACGGCAAGGATAAGTACGGCCTACATCGCTGGTACGTCGTGCCCGAGCAGGAGATCAGCCCCTGCCGGATCACCAGCATCGGCGCGCGGATGATTCCGCCGCTGACCAGCCTCGTCTACACCCTGGAGGACTAATGGCAGAACGGATGCCGTGCTTCACCTGCCCGCGCTGCGGAATGGTCAGCTGGCACCCAAGAGATCTGGAGGAGGGGTACTGCTCGCGTTGCCATGACTGGACGGCGCTCCCTACACGGAGTACCAAGGACACCGAGTACGACCCCAAGCGTTAGGCACCAAGGCCCCGGTCAATCGGCCGGGGCCCCTCCACACCCACCAGGAGGTTCTCGTGAAAACGAGATCTTGGGAGGACAACGCACACGAGTTCAAGGCCCTGTCCAAACAGGGCTACGACGTACGCCTCGGCGTACTCGTCGCGTGCTCGGTCGGCAAGGGCGCGGGGCAGACCACTGCGGTCCGCTTCGCTGCCAAGGCCGGCTGTTCCACGCACACCGTCGCTCGCTACCAAAAGGCCTGGGACAAGATGGTCCAAGCCGGCTGGGACCTGCCACGGGACAAGATGGCCCCTGCAATGGCGGAGCTCGAGGACCTGATCCCCGAGCAATTCGTCATCGAGTGGGACGCCCTTCCCAAGGGCGGGCATGTCAGCGTGGCCGACGAGCTGGGCATCAGCCCTGGCGCGGCGGCCATCGTCAACTCCTCGGCCGCGAATCTGAAGGCGGCCGTACTGGCCAGCCCGAAGATTGCTGCCGCAGCGGAGGAGGCACTGGTTCAGCGCTGGCAGCAGGAAGGCAGGGCACCGCGCCACCGATCCGACTCAGTGCCCGCGGAGAAGCCGTCCTACTGGTACCTGTCCGAGGCACACGCAGCGCTGTACGAGTTCGTACGCAGCGAGCCCACCCGGGATCTGCTGTCCATGGACAAAGTGCAGGGCCTGCGCTTCGGCATGCATGCGCTACTCGCGCTGCTCGACCAGGCCGAGGCCGGCGAGACCATGCTCAATGCCGATGAGGCACTCGCGGCGTGGAGCGCGGAGGTCGACTCATGAGCATCTTCAGCAAGGTGGTGGAGGCTGACAAGGTTTATGCGGTGCTTGGCACGCATGGACCGCTGACGAAGACACAGATCTTCAGTCGAGGTCGGCCGGCGGTTCGCAGCCCGTACGACGTAGCCCGGATCGTCAGCTACATCGCGCGGAATCCGGCCACCTATCCGGACGCAGTGGTGGTGCCGAATGGGCCACCCTGGCTCTACCGGCGCATCAGCCGGAGCGACCTGGAGCAGTACCGGGCGTGGCGGACCTACCTCCGTCACATCGACACCCGCATCGCCACCCAGACCGCGAACGAGGAGAAAGCACTCATCCAGGGTGGCGTTCCCATCGAACGCATCGCGCTGATCGCCGGCGAGGTCGCAGATCTCAAAAATGCCAAGCGCAGCATCGAGTCCGCGCTTAGCTCGGTGGACCAGCAGATCGCGCTCATCCCGCGCACCCCGTAAGACAGGCACACAGATGGGCCCTCCCGGCCCCCAGCTGCCCCGTGCGGGCAGTTTGGGGGTCGGCGGGGGTACATCCCTACACCCCCACTCACACCAGGGGCTGACATAACGTCAGCCCCTTCGTCATTCAAGGAGGAAAAATGCCAACAACCAAGACGGCTGAGCCGGAGACTCGGCCACCGAGGGTGGAGAAGAACGACCCCGATTGGCCCGAGACCGACCACCGGTGGGGGAACGACACCCGCTGGGACGACGAGATCGACACCCGCTGGGGTAACCGGACGCGGAGGGATAGGAGATGGTCGACTTCGTAACAGCAGTCCTGCTGGGGGCGGTCATCCTGGCCACGGTGTTGGTCATGATGCTCGCCTTTCCACACGTAGCGCTGGTGGTCATCCCGCTCGCCATCGGGCTGATGATCCCGTTCCTGCCACTGCTCATCCCGCTGGTGCTGGCCATCTACATCCCGCTGGCACTGTTCGCGCAGGGCTGGCGGGACTGGAAGGCCTGGCGGGCCAGGCGCGCGCTGCGCCGCAAGCAGGTGCGCGTCTGGTACGAGGAGCCACCGCTGCTCACCTTGGATGACATCTTCGGACGTGGATAACCCAGCCGGGGGCCTTCGGGCTCCCGGCTGGTTCCCGTCCTTTTTTTGTGCCCAAAAACGGAGGGCTGCGCGAAATTGGCGCGGAATTAGTGGTGCGCCGGCGCGGTGAGCTTCTTCAGCCTGGCCAGCCGGTCCAGTTCCCGCTGGATCTTGGTCGCGTCATTGGCCGCCACGTTCAGCTCGCGGATGTTGTATTGCGTGCGGTAGTCCTGGTTGACCGTGTGGGCCATATGGTGCATGCCACCCGGCAGGCCGGGCTGGGCAGCGTTCAGGTGTACCACCAGCTGCCGCAGCTGCTCGTGGATCTGGTGCTGCATCCGCGGGTGCTGCGCCAGCTTGTGCTGGTGCTGCTGAACCTCGGCCACCAGCCGGCGATGCATCTGATGCAGATGCACCGATGAACGGTGGTACTGATCGTTTGCGATCTCGTACTTGCGCATCCCGGTGACGTACGGGCGCATCTTGTCCATCTCGCGACGTGCTGCTGCTGCGCCGCGAGCCTCCCGCGCTTCCTCCTGCCGGCGCTGCCGAGCCTTCAGCTCCGCCTCGGTGAACCCAGCGCCGTGATGGTGGTGCTGGTGCGACCCACCGTGATGATGGGTGTGATGGTGGTGCGTACCGCCATGATGGTGTTGGTTGTGCTCGTGCGAACCACCGTGGTGATGCTGGTCCTTCTTGTCCTTCTGGTCCTGTGCCTTCTTCTCGCGGGCCTGTTCGCGCAGTAGGTCCATGTTCTGCTGGAACTGCTTCCACCGCTTGTGGTCGTGCTTGGTGGCCTGCCCGAAGTAGACGTTGGCCAGGTCGTTGCCGGCGTCCTTGGTGACCGCCCCGAGAATGCCGCTCATATAGTTCTGGGTGCGCTGCTGGTGCGCGCGCCGGTACTCACCCTCCTGCTGCTTCTGCCAGACCAGGTTGCGGTGGTGCGCGATCGTCGCCCGAGTCTCGCCGCGGACGTTCTTCTCGCGCTTCTCGACGTTCTTCTCTTCGGCCTTCAGCGTCTTGTCCCGCTGCTCCAGCAGATGGCGCTCATGCATAGTCAGCCGGTCGTGGTGTAGCCGGTGCTCGACACTCTTGATCCGGTTGTCCAGCGTTTGCTCGCGCTCCTGCAGCGGCTTGAGCCGGCGCCGCTCCCGCTCGTGTACGTGGTACTCCCAGGCCTGCTCGGGAGTCGCGCCGTGCAGGTAGACCTGGCCCGCGTAGTAGTGCCGGATGTTGGCCTCGCGCTCGCTCGCCGCCGAGAGCCGCCTCTCCACCGCCTTCTCGCGCGCCTCGAGCCGATCACGCTCTGCCTTGGACAGATGCTTGTTCTCCAGCCGGTGCTCGAGGTGCATCTCCTGGGTGCGCAGGTGGCGCTCGCGGGCGCGGATCGGGCGCAGCGCGGCATTCTCCAGGTCCTTCTCATGCTTGAGCCATCGCTGGTCGGCAGTCAGGTGGTGGTGATGGGTACCACCGTGGTGATGGTGATGATGGGTGCCACCGCGATGATGCTCCGCTGCGCTGACCTGCGCCTGGCGCTGGACTAATACCTGGATCCGGGCCGCATGCTCGCCGGGATGCTGACGTAGCCGCCTCAGCGCAGCAGTGATGCGCTCGTACATCTGGGTCAGGAAGGTGTGGCCGCGCTCATTGAGCGGGATGACCGCCTCTGGTCCGGCCTCACCGACCTCGGCGTGAATGCGGTGGCGCACGATGCCGCCGGTCTGGACTGCCCGAGAACTGACACCGTGACGGTGCCGGTGCCGGCCACGATGGGTGGGGCTGCTACCGCCACCACCTGAGATCCAGTTCGCGAAGTCTCGGCCATACGCAGTGGGGAATGCGCCGGGGTCTGAGCTCGTCCCCCGGCTCACCGCATCCTGGCCGGCGTGGTGGGCCATCGCCCACCCACTGGTCCCGTAGGCCCAGCCGACTTCGATCCCGCCCCCGGTAGCCCGGCCGATCACTTGCCCGCTTCGGACATGCTGACCCTTGTGCACCGAGGGGCGGATGTACTCGGCGTAGAACACGTTTGAGCGGTCACGACTGGGTGGGCGATCCAGCTTGAGCACGATGAAACCGCCACCCGGCCAGCCGGAGTTATACAGGTTGGTGATCGTGCCGTCGGCCACCGCGTAGAGCGGCCCAGCACCGCCCCAGTCCACACCCTGGTCGGTACGTTCCCGGCGCGCCCAGCCGCCCACCGGGCTGCGGCCACCGGTACTGCCACCGCCGCCACCGACAGTTTGATAGCGCGCCGAGCGGGCCCAGTTCTGCGCGTAGCGCATCCGGTTCGAGTAGCCGACATCGCCCGCGGTCTCACCGCTGCCCTCGAAGCGCCTGTTCCAGCTGGCCGCAGCTGCGGTGGCCGAGGTGGCCGCACTGGCCGCCTGGAGGTCACCGCGAGCCCTTGCTTCGCGGATCATGAACGCGATCTGGGTGTTCAGGTCGTAGGCCGAGGTGCCTTGCGATCGTGCGAAACGCTGCAGCGCGGTCCAGCGGGAGCCGCCCCACTGCGCGATGCCCTGGTGCGCAGTGCCCCTGCCGGCGGTGGCAGAAAAGCCGGACTCCTGGGCGATGTTGCCCATGATGCCGGCGACACCGGCCTGGCTGACCCCAGCGCCAATCAGCGCGTTGGCGACCATCCGCTGGCTGCGCGAGCTGCCCTTGCCGGTGCTTCCGGCGGTGACCTGACCCGTCTGGCCACCTGGGCCGGCCACTCCGCCGGGCATCCCTGCCGGCCCACCCCACTGCGCAGCGGCGCCGATAGTCGCCTCGGCTGCCTGGATCTGTTGGGTCAGCGTGGCCGCCAGCTGCGGCGCGTACTGGCCGAAGACATTGTTGATCTTCTGGATGGCCCGGGTGGTGTTGGTGGCGAAGTTGCCATACAACTCGGTCATCGAGTTGGTCATGTCTTCGGTGGTGCGCCGAACCGTCTTGTGGAAGTCAGCGGCCATGTCGGACAGCGCGGTCTCGTTGTCCTGCGTCATCCGGTCGGTCATGAGCTTGTGGTCTTTGGCCATGTCGCTCAACGTGGTCCGCTGTTGGGCTTCAGCCCGGGACTTCATCCGGTCCTCGTCCTGGCGCAGCCGGGTCATCCCGCGCTTGTAGTCGGCCAGCTCATTGGCGAAGCCGGTGTTCAGCGTGTTCTGGGTCAGCTTCTGGGCAAGCTTGGACCGGGTGGTGGCCTGTGCGTTGAGCCGGTTGGCCAGCTCCCGGTTGCCCACCAGCTGGGTGACGATGGCATCCAGCTGCTGAGCGTTCTGCGGATCGGCCAGGTTCAGCGTCTTGATGGTCGCCCGAGACAGCCCCAGCCGCTGTGCCTTGGACAGCTCGTTGATCTGCAGCCGCATCCGCCGGTTCTGGTCACGCAGGTCGTCGGAGGTGAAGCCGGCTCCCGCTACCTCCTGCTGCTGCACTACCTGGAAGGGGTTGTAGATGCTCTGCGCAGCCTGCTGTGCTTCGCGGGCCATCTGCGTGTGGAAGTCCTGCCGGCTACGGAAGACCTGCCGGTCGTAGTCCTGCTGGGCGTAGGTCTGCTGTCGGTTGAAGTCCCGAATCTCCCGCGAGCGCTGCGTCTGGTAGTCCTCGTCAGCCCGCTCCATGCTGCGCTGGAAGTCGCGGTGGTTGCGCGATATCTGGGTCTCGTAGTCCTGGTTCGCGCGCACCATCTGGATGCCGAAGTCGCGCGTCTGCTGGTAGGTGGAGATCAGGTACTGGTTATAGGCGGCCTTCTGGGTCTGGAAGTTCTGCTGAGCGTTCTGGTAGATCGCCTGATCGGTCTTGTTGGCCGGGTTGGCCAGCGCTACCTGGCGCGCGGCTACCAGCCGCTGCTGGGTCTGCTGCAGCACCCCGGCCCGCGACATGTAGGGCTGCTGCCAGTCCATCTTCTGCTGCTGGAACTGCGCCGCTGCATCCAGCAATGCCTGCGCGGCACCGCCGGCATGCTGGGCCAGCCGTTGTAGCTGGGAGCTGGCCTGCGCGCCGTTGCCCGCGAACTTCTCCGCCGCGGCAGCGGCCTGCTCCATGGCTCGGGTCTGCGGGCCGACCGCATTCGGGCTGGAATATTGGCCGTAGGCGGCCTGCTGGAACAGCTTGTTCTGCGCCAGTGCATTGCCCAGTGGAGTGGCCTGCGCACCAGACGGGCCGACCGCCTTCTGGTAGGCGGTGGTGCCCTTGGCGATCGCGTCCTGCAGCAGCTTGGTCTGCTGCATGGTCACGTCGTCGCGGCCATACGTCGGGCCGAACCCGCCGCTGGGCAGCCGGCCGGACAGCCCGACCAGGAAGCGCAGCCGCGGGCTGGCTCCGGGAGGCAGTCCTAGTGAGTCGGTACCGCCTGGACCGTAGGCGCGCGACACCACCCGCTGCAGGTGCGGGCTGGCTCCCGGCGGCAGCCCGAGCCCCGAGCCGCCGGTGGCGATGTTCTGAATGGTGGCTGCGGTGCCCTGCGGCGTGGCCGTCACTCGGGGCGGTGTCCACTGCCCGGTGATGCCCTTGAAGAACTGGTCCTCGCTGACACCGGCCTTCTTCGCGGCGTCGAGCAGGCCCTCCTTGTCGGCCTGCTGCAGGATCAGGTGCTTGACCAGCGGTGAGTTGACGTTGCCGGTCTGTGCCAGCGCAGCCTGCACCGATCGGGCTTGATGGGCCTGCTGCTGGTGTGCCACGACCAGCGCGTGCGGCATCGGCGGGGGTGGCTTAGCAGCAGGGTTCAGTGCGGTGAAGGCCGCACCACCGAGCGCACCGGCCAGCGTGCCCCAGCCGGGCAGGATCATCGAGCCGATCGCTGCGCCAGTGCCGATGTTGCCGGCGTAGCGGCCCGCGGCACCGGGCAGGAACTGGCCAGCGATCTGACCGCCCAGTCCCCAAGCCATCGCGGTACCGAGCCGTGAGCGGCCAAAGCCGAGCATCCCGCCGACCTTGCCGTAGCCGCCGGGGCCGCCGGAGAACATTGTCTGCTTGTTGGCCATCTCGGCCTGGGCGAGCAGCGCCGCGTCCAGCTCCTTATAGGCCGCCGCCGTGCGAGTGGTGGCCTCGGCCATCATCTTCTGTGCGCCAGCGGCACCGGCTGTCTGCGCCTTGACGGCAGCCGCGTATTGCAGATTGGCCGTGACGACCTCGCGATCGGCCGAGAGAATTCGTGCCTCCGCCTCGGCACGCTGGGCCAGATTGGCCGCACCAGACGGACCGAACGCAAGTCGCCCTAGCCCGGCCTTTGCTCCCTGATAAGCGCGCTTGCCGATCCACCGGGCACCCTGACCGGCAATGACACCGCCGGTCCGAATCCCCTGCTGGGCATAGTTGGCCATTCCGCCCGCCATCAGGCTGCCCTGGCCGATGAGGTACTGCTCCCAGCCCCTTTCCGCGATCTCCTGCTGGACCATCATCTGGTTGGCGCGGATCCGGTCCATCATGGCCGGCGTAGGGCCAGCGGAGATCCCGCCCGGCCGCAGGCCCGCCACCATGGAGCGGAACCTGCCGCCGGTGATGCCGCTTGGCCCAGTGACGGTGATGCCGCTAGGTCCGGCGACGAACACGCGCCCCGGCCCGGCCGCAGCACCCATGCCGCCCAGTGCGGTGCCCTGGTAGGCCGAGCGCGCGTAGCTGTTCAGCAGCGCATCGCGCATGAACGTCGCGTTCATGTTGTAGATGCCGGCAGTGGCTGCGGTGGCAGCTCGTACCCCGTAGGCCGCGGTCTTCCCGAGAATGCCCAGCCCGCCCGGGGTGGGAGCGCCCATTCCCCGCCCGAACATCTGGCCCAGCATGTAGCCCTGCATCGCACGCAGCGGCACTGACTCCTCGCCGGTGGCCAGCAGTGCCTGCCTTGCCCCGCCGGCCCTGGCGATAGCAGCACCGATGGGTGCAGCACCCGGAGCCATCTGGACACCGGCGCCGGCCAGCCGACCCTCACGGAAGGCGGTCGCCACACCGGAGCCGCGCAGCATCTTGATGGTAGATAGCCCCATCACCAGCGGCAGGTGGGCCAGCCCGATGGCGCCCGCGGTCAGGCCTATCGGGGCAAGCGTCCCAGCGACCATGGCGGCCTGCTTCATCCCCGGCGCCTGAACGATCTTGTTGACAATGCCGGCGATCTTGGTCAGCGCCTCCGCGAACCAGGTCAGCGGTCTCAGCAGCGGCTCCCCGATGGCGTTCATCAGGATGGTGACCTGGTTGTGGAACTTGGTCATCTGGTCGGTCAGGTCTTTGGTCGCTGCTGCCGCACCCTTGTTCAGGTTGGCCTGATCGTGGGTGGCCTGTGGCCCGAGATTCAGCCAGCGGTTCAGGCCACCGCTCTGGGCGAGCGCCTGCGCTGCACTGATGCCGCGCGGGCCCATACCCAGCTGGTTGACGAAGTTCAGGGCCATCGGCCCGCCCTGTGCCATCCGCGCGAAGATCTGGGCCATCGCCGGCGCTGCCTGGCCACGGTTGATCATCTGCCGGAAACGGTTCGCGCTCATCCCCGCGAAGGACGAGTACTGGCTCAGGCCTGGATCGCCGGTCTTGGCCATCGTGAGGATGTCCTGCAACATCGAGTTCCACATGGTCGACGCAGTGCCCTGCGCCGCCCCGGTGCGCTGCAGTGCGGTAGCCACACCCAAGATCTGGCCGCCCCTCATACCGGCCATCCGCGAGATCGGCGCGATGCTCTGTGCGGTGGACACGATGCCGCCACCGGTCACACCGGCACGCTTGGCCAACGTGACCACGGCATTGGCGTAGTTGCCGAAGCGGGCCTGGGACACGCCCATGGTGCGGTCCAGCTGCACCAGTGCAGCACCCACACCCTGCTCGCCGAGCGCCTCCTCCAGCTTGGTGGCCTGCTGGGTGATCTGGCCGATGTACTTTGCGCCGACCGACAGGCTGGACAGGCTCTGCACCATCGCCACGATCTGGCCGCGCGACTCCGGGAACTTCGCGAACGCGGAGTCGACCGCCTTGTTGAAGGTGCCCATGCTGGTGCCGGTCACTGCGGCAGTGGCGGCCAGCGTGCCCATCTGCTGCTGCAGGCTGGCCGCGGTGGACACCGCCTTGCCCATGATCGCGACATCAGTGGTCGACATGAGATGCAGGC
>Ga0126371_10002361_pt1 | contig 16257 bp, 15 predicted proteins | sample PanSoiMetaPlot_4_FD_110145 | JGI IMG/M metagenome (GOLD analysis project Ga0126371, IMG submission 110145) | Tropical forest soil microbial communities from Panama - MetaG Plot_4 | ecosystem: Environmental > Terrestrial > Soil > Tropical forest > Bulk soil | place: Panama | collected 2016-02-17 | reverse complement strand
CAATTTGGTATTCAGATCGCGCACGGTCTCGCCGCAGCGCACGAAAAGGGTATCGTCCACCGTGATCTCAAGCCGGAAAACCTTTTCGTGACCAAAGAGGGACGGATCAAGATTCTCGATTTTGGTCTGGCCAAAATGCCTCCTTCACGGAAGGTTCCCTCGACTCAGGCGACCACGATTACGCGGTTGGGCGTCGCAGTGGGAACTGTGGGTTACATGTCCCCGGAACAGGTTCGAGGACAAATCATCGACCATCGCACTGACATCTTTGCCTTCGGTGCAATTCTCTGTGAGATGGTGATGGGACAGCGGACCTTTCAGCGGGCCACCGAAGCCGACACTGTCAGCGCCATCCTGAACGAAGAGCCCCCACCGTTTACCCAGCTCTCGCCCGACACCCCGGCGGGGCTCGAACGGGTGATTCGCCGCTGTCTGGAAAAAAATCCCGAGCAACGATTCCAGTCAGCCTCCGATCTCGCCTTCGCCCTGGAAGCTCTGTTGGATCCGGCCTGGAACATGAGCGGCACTCACGCGATTGCGCTCGAACCGCCAAAACCACGCCGGCTTCGATCCATTGCCGCGGCTGTGATCGTTTTCCTTATTGGTGCGCTCCTGGCATATCTCTGGCGGCAGCCGCCACAGCTGCCGACGGTGGCCAACTTTTATAGCCAACTCACGCATGACGGCCAGCCCAAGTCGCTCGTCGGAACCGACGGTTCTCGCCTCTATCTGGCGACAGGAGTTGGAAGTGCGGCGAGCTTCGTTGTTCACGGCATCGCGGAATTGTCTGTAGCGGGAGGATTACCGAAGAATATCGACCTCGCGACCTCTGCGAGCATGGTTCCACTCGGCCTCTCGCCGGATGGTTCGGAGATCCTACTGATCGACGGGCAGGGTGCTCCTCCCAAAGGACCTCTTTTCAGCGTTCCCGCGCTGGGCGGCGCACCACGCAGAATCGGAGACTTCGTCGCGGAAACTGCTGCTTGGTCGCCCGATGGAAAACTTCTGGCGTACTCCAACTTGGGCGACTTGCTCCTGGCCAAATCCGACGGCACCGAAAGTCGCACACTCGTCGGCATCAATGGAGACATTCGTAATATTACATGGTCTCCCGATGGCTCTCGTCTGCGGTTCGACTCCTCAGAAACTGCGGGAACCGTAGGGCTGCAGGTCGAACGCGAGGTTTCAGTCGATGGCACCGGCATGCGCTTTTTGCTTCCCGGCTGGCACAATCCTCCCGACGAGTGCTGCGGTAAATGGACTGTCGACGAAAAATACTTCGTTTTCCAATCGCAGGGCCAGATCTGGGCTTTGCCGAAGCGGGCGGGACTGTTCCAGGGCGCCCCCCAGCCAATTCAGTTGACGTCCAGCCCGATGACGCTTTCCTCACCGCTACCCAGTAAAGATGGAAAGAAACTGTTTGCGATCGGCCGCACCTACCGCGGTGAGCTGGTTCGTTACGACGCGAACAGATCTCAGTTCGTACCCGTTCTGGGTGGCATGTCTGCCGAATACGTCGATTTCTCCAAAGATGGCCAATGGGTGACGTACGCCTCTTACCCGGATGGCGCACTCTGGCGCAGCCGGATCGACGGCACTGAACGGCTACAACTTACGTTTCCACCGATCTCTCCGCTTCTTCCGCGTTGGTCGCCGAATGGGAAGATGATTGTCTTTTTTCAATTTGCCCAGGCAGCCGACAAACCCGCAACGATCTATGAGGTCTCTTCCGAGGGCGGAAGCCCGCGGCTTTTGTTGCCCAACGACCGTAACCAGCAACTCGATCCCAACTGGTCGCCGGATGGAAGTAAGATTATCTTCTCGGGTGAGTCGAACAACCCCTCTTCCTCCATTCGCATTCTCGACGTCTCCAGTCGCCAATTGTCGACTCTTCCTGGTTCCGACGGTTTATTTTCGCCGCGCTGGTCGCCGGATGGTCATTCCGTGTCGGCCTTTTCTGCTGATTCGAAGATTCTTCTGTTATTCGACTTCGGAACAAATCACTGGAAAGAACTCGCGAGAGGCTCGCTGGGCTGGCTCAACTGGTCCCACGATAGCCAATACGTCTATGTACTCGATATCCGGCAGAAAAATGCGGTGCTGCGTGTGCGAGTCAGTGATGGCAAAATGGAACAAGTTGCAGATCTCAAAGATTTCCCGACCACCGGCCGCTATGGCGCCGCTCTCGCCCTGACCCCCAACGATGAACCCATCCTCCTGCGCGACACTGGCGCCCAGGATGTCTACTCTGTCGATTGGTACTCCCCCTAGGTTTAGGGGCGTATACTCCGATGCCCCCACACGCCCCCGTGTTGCACGCAGAAGCTGCCGGAATTACCGTCTACACCATCAATTCGGCGAAGAATTTTCGACCTGCCAACCGACGCCAATCATGTATTGCAGGTCATCGCGCAGGGGAGCGGCTGCACATCGATCTATCCCCAGAATACGCGTGAGCCGGAACGCTACTTCCGGGAGCTGTCGGATGCGATTCGCAGCCATTACGTAATCGCTTACAAACCCGGAGCCATTCAATAACGACGAGCCCTTGGTTCGAGAATTTGGAGCGCGCGCAGTCACTGGCTGACTCGATGGCATGTCAGTGCGTTTCACAATGCGGCCACACGGCGCTGCATTAGCAGAAAATACAATGCAACTAGCACGAGCAAAAAGCCGTTCACGGCGAGCACTACGGGCGCTGTGTAAGCCGGTACCAGCCACCCAGACACCAGATTCCCGATCGGCATCCCGCCACGGAAGGCGAAGTTGTAGACGCTCATGACCCGCCCGCGCATTTCGTTCGTCACGATCAACTGGACTAGTGACGTTACAGTCGCGAACACGGCCATCATGGAGGCCCCTACCACGATCAGCATCGTGTAGGTAAAGGGTAGGAACTTCGATAGTGAGAAACCTGCTATGCCCGCCCCCAGCACCATCAACATCATTAGTGCGAAGCGCCCTTTCCTCGACATGTTGCCCACACTGGCCACGGCGAGCGATCCGCAAATCGATCCCACTCCCATCAGTGACAGCAAGGTCCCGTAGGTCTCCGGCCCGCGATGAAAAATGTCCTTCACAAACACCGGGATATACGTTCGCATCGGCATGCTCAGGAAAGTCATAGCGAACGCCAGGACGATAAGGGCCACCATCCCGCCCTGATGCCAGATGAACTTCATTCCCTGCACAAGACTGTGGAACATCGATTCCTTGGTCGCGTCAGGGACAAACTGTGCGGAGATAATCGACAGCGTGATGATCGGAGCCAAAAACGAAATCGCGTTCAGGCCAAAGCACCACTTCTCCCCTAGTCTGGCCAGCGTAATACCGCCCAATGCGGGGCCGATCGTGACCGCCAGGTTGAACTGGATCGAATTCAGGGCAATCGCGTTCGGCATATCTTCGCGATCGACCAGGGTGGGAATGAGCGACAGATAAGCCGGCCCGCCAAAGGCCTGTGCTAACCCAGAGACAAACGACAGGCACAGGATGGGCCAAACCTGACCCAGACCAAAAGCCACGAGAACCGTTAGCGTCGCGGCGCTCGCCATCTGAATGTATTGCGAGATCAGCAGAATCTTGCGCCGCTCGGTACGGTCTGCCACAACGCCGCCGATGATCGAGAACAAGAAGATGGGTATGCCCGCCAGGAATTGATCCAGAGCCAGCAGACGGGACGAGTGGCTAAGGCGATAAATCAGCCATCCCTGCGCGACGATCTGCATCCACGTCCCCACGCTGGACGTACATGCACCGATCCACATCAGCCGGAAATCGCGATAGTGAAATGCCTTGAAGACTCTACGGAACGTCGATGCCTGGATTTGGTCGGGCGCGGCCACGGTTCAGATCTATATCTTCGCACGGCGGTCGCTCTTCGTGCCCGACAAGGAACTACGTGGTTACACTTCCGCCTGCTTCGCCCCATTCTGCAGACAGCGCGTATACGAGACCCCGATGACCCTTGTACATCCATTTTCCGCACCGTTGAACAAGAAAAGAGCAGCGAACTTGCCTTCGCTGCTCTCGGCTTGTACCCTCCGCGGGTACTTCGTCAAACGGTTGCTTGCTGGTTGAGCGGGTTGAACGTTAGGATGCCCGCTTCGGTGTTGGAGCACAGGCCAGCTGGGTCGACGCGAACCACTGCATCTTCCTCAGCGCAGAAGGCGCGGATACCGGTCTGGTTAATTGTGATCGGAACGGCTGTCGCCATGTAACCAACGGCAACGGTACCAGTCATGGTGCCAGCAGCAGCCGTAAACAGGTACCCGCTTTTTCCGCTGCCGGCAGGGTTGCCGTTGTTCGCCAGAACAGCGTCAAATCAAGCAAGCATTTCGCCACAGCGGGAACGCAGGCCGCGCCGATCGGGTCACCAAGGTCCTTCAGGGTCGCAGCAATGCCGGTTGTCGGATAGGTCGCATTGTAGGTAACTTCGGCCGTGTTGATGGTACGCAGCGAAGAGACAGCGGACGACTCTAGCGGCCATACGGGCGCGCAGCAAGTTCGGAATCGCGATGGCTGCGATGATCAGGATGATTGCCACGACAATGAGCAGCTCGATGAGTGAGAAACCCTCTTGTTTCCGCATCTCGATTAGTCCTCTCATGATGGGGTTGAGTTCAGCACCACATTAACCACAAATCTCGTAGCATATCTGGTGCCAATACGGAGTGAGGTCTTTATGCTTGCCTGTCATCGTTTCCATCGCAATGTCTGGCGTCCTGGCGTACGTGTGTGACACGATGTGTTATCGCGATGATATACACTGGTATAACTATTAGTAAGATAATGTATGATAACAGGCATAAGTGTGATGCTATGGTGTAATCGATGTGATTGCAATCACATATGCGCATCAAGCATCGATGTTAGTGACGGTAAGTGTTGAGGTAAATGTAGCTAATATCGAGTGCAAAAGGGCAATCGGTCGGATTATGTTGTATGAAAGCACTCAGGGTGGTCATGTGAAGGTTCATGCGGCGAGCCGAGATCGTGAGGAAGACGCGGGAACCAAAAAGCGCGACCCTGCACGGCGTTATCAGTGCGAACCTTGCGAGGGGGGCGCGGAGACTTGTGCGGGTCGCATTGTTACACTAGGCCGTTCAGACAGTACTTGCTGTGATCCTGGTCCCATCACCGAGCCAGGGGTCTAGAAGGGGCACAGGGTGCGAGCGTGATTTCGCTCTCGACTAATGGCAACAGAGCGACTGCCGAGTCTTGCTTGTGATCCACTTCCGTTGATAGCTACTGTGTTCACAGTGCGGTGTCGATGCCGTGTCGACCCCGCCCGACTTTCGCGTCCGCCCTGCAATCATGTGATTCGATATCTGTTATCTGAATCACAGGCCTGCGCTTAAGGTGAGCAGTTTATGCGAGTGCGTCATGGCACCAAAAGACTCCACCAGTGGGTCCGCGGCTGGACTGCTCGGAAGGGTCTTTCACAAAAGTAACTGTCCGCGCGACGTGAAATCGCATCACAATATGGCGATGCGGGACCCCGCGAAATTCGTCCTGGCGGCTGTTTCCGCCATGGCTCTTTGGGGCCCCATTGTGTCCCATGCGCAGGAGGCTCCAAAGAGCTTGGCTCCGCAGCCCGGAATCCAGGCTCATAAGCCGCGTCATCCAGCCCGGCAAACGCTGAGCAAAAACGACCGTTCCTCGGTCGTTTCTGTTGCCCTGCATTCAAAGAAAACCCGCCATGCCGGACGCGACTGCTCCCATCTCGTGCACTCGATCTATCAACGTGCCGGGTTCCCTTATCCGTACGCCGACTCGGAAGATCTATACGAGGGGGCAAAAGGCTTTCAGAGGGTGGCGCACCCGGAAGCGGCTGACCTGGTCGTGTGGCACGGCCATGTTGGGATCGTCATCCGTCCTGGCCAACACCAATTCTTCAGCCTGCTGAGCACCGGGCCAGGGATTGACGATTACCGCAGCCACTATTGGAAAACCCGCGGACAGCCCCGGTTCTACCGGTACGTAAAGAGCGATTCCTGAGCGTCAGGGCCACTTTCCGAAGTAGATAAATTAAGAGATAGATCAAGGGGTGCGCCACTGTTGCCCTGAGCGCACTCGAAGGGTCTGGCCGGGCTTGCCAGAAGTGGGATTCTCGGTCGAAGGAAAGATCCTAAAACAGGAACGCGACTTTTGATTTCGGGGGGCTTGTAAGCCCACAAAAAAAGCCCCATCCTGCCCGGCAAGGAAGGCGGTCAGGATGGGGTCCACCCGACGGCAAGTGATGTCTCCGCCCTTCAGGTTCCCGGGTTTCACATTTACAACCACAATGTTAAATGACTGTAGCATGCTCCCGGTCACCCGCGCATACGGGAAATCCTGTAGGTTGGCGCACTTTGGCGCTACCCGCCTGGAAGCCTCTATGTTATGCGGTCATCGGCGGCTGGCAGTCGCCTGCTTAAACCAGTGGCACACCGGGTATGCCTTCACCACGGTTTCGGAAGCATTTCCGGTGAGCTTCAATGCAAACGGTCCGGCGGTGTTCATCGGGAAACAGAGCGACATCCGGATGCGCGTGCACGACGACACCAATGCTGGACAGATCAAGCTCTTCGCCGATTCGACGGCAGCCATCAATGCGTTGACGGGACCCATCGGCTTGAACGGACCGACGCGCAACAACCTGCGAGGGTCTAGATTTTCAGACAGGAACCTCTCGCTGAACAAGCCTTTTCAACTACACGAGAACTACGCACTGGAGTTCCGCGCCGAAGCCTACAACGTTTTCAACAAGGTGAACTTCCCTCTCCCGAAGGAAAGTGTGGCCGACATCAATAACCCGAGCACCTTCGGAGTGATCACATCAGATTCGGTACCAGACCGAGCCCCCCGAGTCATGCAGTTCAGCCTGGGTTTCGATTTCTAACCAGAATCGTGATTGTGCTCGAGGCCGGTCGACAGACTGGCCCTCGGACACCGCAGGAACTGTGTGCCCTTCATTCCTGAAGGGATTACCTCGGTGTGAGAAATAGTGTGATGTTGTTGTTCTGTCATGCAGAGCGGGGAACGAGGTCGCAAAGCTAACTCGTTCGGAGTCGAATCATCCGTACTCAAGAGGTACTGACGGGAGCGAAGGGTTCCTCGTTCTGCTCGCAGCGAACCGGCCGTAGAGGTTAGGACAACGTAATCCCTAAAGCGATCCGGTCTCGCTCTTCCCACTGCGGCTCATCAGTTCCTGAATCGCCTCGCGCGGGCTCTTTCCTTCCTGCAAAATGGCATGCATCTGCTCGGTAATGGGCATCTCCACATTGCGTGCGCGGGCTAAACCTACGGCCGCAGTTGTTGTGAACACTCCTTCAGCGACCATGCCGTGCATCGCCGTCATGATTTCCGGGAGTTTCTTGCCGCGGCCAAGTTCGACGCCGACACTGCGATTGCGCGAGAGCCCTCCAGTGCAAGTCAGGACGAGGTCCCCCAATCCAGCCAAACCCGCCATAGTTTCAGCGCGGCCTCCGCATGCGACGACGAGCCGGGTCATTTCCGCGAGACCTCGAGTGATCAGCGCGGCTACGGAGTTGTGGCCCAATCCGAGCCCGTCACAGATCCCAGCTGCGATCGCGATGGTGTTCTTCAGCGCGCCGCCGAGTTCCACGCCGACCATGTCGTTGTTGGTGTAGACACGAAACGCACCGTCGCTGAATTCCTTCTGAATGCTGCGGAGCAAGTCGGGACTGGGCGATGCGATGGTGATGGCAGTGGGATCGCCGCGGGCGACTTCCTGTGCGAACGAAGGACCGCTAAGAGCGCCAATCGCCGGCGGAAGGTCATCGTCGCGCTTGAGCACACCGGCAATCACTTCACTCATGCGCAGCAGTGATCCTTCTTCCAGCCCCTTGGTCGCGCTGACAACCCAAGCCTGTCGGGGGATCAAGTGCTGCAAGCGGGCGAAGAGTTCGCGGCAATGCTGCGAAGGCATCACGCTAACGATAATTTCAGCTCCGTCCACCACGGACGCCAGATCGTTGCTGGCAGAAACGGAGTCGGGAATTCGAGTACCGGGAAGAAATCTGTCGTTTACATGGTTCTGATTGATGGAGTCGCACACATCTGGTTCGTGCCCCCAGACACGGACCTGATGTGATCCTTTGCGACCAAGAACGACGGCAAGGCCGGTGCCCCATGCGCCCCCACCGATGATTGCGATCCGGCTCATTCCGGTGTCCTCACTTTGACATCCGTTTTCCGTGTGAATGAAAATCGCGGCTCTTCGCCAGCGAGCAGGCGCAGGATGTTTTTGTAATGCCGCGCGATGATGAGCAGTGCGGCCACGCCGATCAAGGCGAGGACGCCCGGATCACGCGAAAGGTCGAGTGCCCACACGGTTGCTGGAAAGAGCGCGGCGGTGACGATGGAACCAAGCGAGATACGACGCGTGATCAGCACGACGAAAATAAAGATGATGACCGCGACGCCCACGGCTAACGGAACGAAGCGGAGGAATGCTCCCAAGGCGGTGGCAACTCCTTTGCCGCCACGAAATTTAAGCCAGACCGGAAACATGTGCCCGACAACCGCAAACAAAGCCGCACCTGCCATCAACCGCGGAAGACCAGCATCCGTTGGAGCTAGACCGGAGTAAGTGGCCAGTTGAACTGCGAAAAGTCCCTTGGCCGCATCCAGGAGAAGTGTGAGTGCTCCCAGCGCAGGAGATTTGCGGGACACGTTGGTCGCGCCGATGTTCCCGCTGCCGCTCCGCCGGACGTCTTCCCCGCGAAAAATCAGCACCAACAGATACCCGAAGGGAATCGACCCCAAGAGGTAAGCGGTCGCCAGAATGAGCCAAAGTCGCGACATGGAATTCTGTCATGCTGAGCGGAGAACGAGGTCGCAAAACGAACTCGTTCGGAGTCGAAGCATCCCTACCTCAAGAAGGAACTGCCGGAAGCTAGCGATTTTTCTCTTGGCTCGGAAACGACGGCCGAATACTCTACAAGCTTTCGCACTACAGTAATCCCCAAACCGCTCTTTAAATCTCCTGGGACTCCAACCCAAACCTCGCCAGCTTCGTATACTTCGATCCTTTCGGTGAGAGATGGCTTTGATAAAGAAAGAAGTCGTGGGGAGTCATACTACCAAAGTCAGGAGTAGGCAGCGCGGCAAGCTTCTCCTGCAGAATCTGAAACACCCGATTCGGCCGATCTCCCTTGCGCCAGCGCGGAGCCCCAGAACCTCCAGCCGCACGTGCCAACGTAAGGTGCGGACTGAAAGGCCGACCTTCTCGGGGGACTCCCCGCGACGCCATTTTGTTATCTACCATCGCTGCAAGCTGCGCGAGTTGTGGCCCCGATTCCATCCCAACCCAAAACACCCTCGCGGATTTCGGCGTAGGAAAGAAACCATATCCGTGGAAGTGAGTCTCTGAAGTCGCCGCAGCAATACTTACCAGTTCCTGCTTGATGTTCTCAACGGCAGCATCCGGCTGCTCTCCGATAAATTTCAAGGTGATGTGCAGCGACTCCGGCTTGACCCAGCGCGCCTCAGGCGCAAAATTGCACACCCCTTCTACGAAACGTGCAATTCGCTCGCGAATTAAATCATCGATATCGAGTGCGACGAACAGACGCATAAACCGGCATGGAGCTATGAGCAATGATGAGTGAGCCCAGCAGAGAGCTCATCCCTCACTGCTCTACATCAGTTTCCTTCTCACCATATCCAACGCCATCGTCGACGCAAAGCGGCGAATGCGTTTGCGATCTCCCGGAAACTTACGCTGGATCACTTCTGTGCCTGCGTCGCTCGCCACGGCATGGAATACCAGACCAACGGGTTTTTCGGCTGTGCCTCCGCCGGGACCGGCCACACCCGTGATACCCACGCCCAGCGTCGATTCGCAGCGGTAGCGGATCCCTTCGGCGAGCGCCGCGGCTACTTCGCGGCTCACTGCACCGTGACGTTCGATCATCTCCGGCGGAACACCCGCGAGTTCTGTCTTTAGCGCGTTCGAATAGACGACAGCTCCGCCCAGGAAGTAACGCGAGCTGCCCGCCACCGATGTAATGCGCTCGGCGAGCAAACCGCCGGTACAGGATTCAGCCGCGGCCAGCGTGGCATTGCGCATCTGCAGCCAGTAGCCAACAATCTGCTCCAGCGACTGGCCATCACGCGAATAGACGGTGTCATCGAGTTCATCTTCTACGAGTCCCGCAACTTCATCGGCGCGGGCTTGCGCTGCGTCAAGCGTTGCGGCTTGAGTTTTGAAGTGGAGTTCGATCTCTCCGGCGCCCGCAAGAATCGTGGTGTCGACGTCCGGATAGCGCTTGTAAATGGGAGCGACCCGGGCGTCGACGGCAGACTCTCCCAGCATCGCGATCTTCAGAGTGCGCGTGAACAAGTGCGCCGGTGGAACTTTGCTTTGCAAGCGCTCGCGAACTTCATTTTCGAAAAGCGCCTTCATCTCGTGCGGAGGGCCAGGGAGGAGGATGACAATACGCTCGCGGCCCTCGAATTCTCCGCTGAGCCACTGGCCGGGAGCGGTGCCGTTCGGATTGGGAAGAACCAGGGCGCCTTCGAGGATATCGGCTTGTTTGGTGTTATTGGATGTCATCTTCCAGCCGCGGTCGGAAAAACGCTTTTCCAGCTTGGCGACGATCTCCGAATCGCGATGAAGACCGACGCCCAGGGCTTCGGCAACGGCTTCGCGCGTCAGATCATCTTCGGTGGGACCGAGGCCGCCGCTGAATACCACGATGTCTGATCGAAACAGTGCATGCTGGGCTGCGGCGACCAGATGGCGCAGGTTATCGCCGACTACGCTCTTGAAGATCACATCCACTCCGAGCAGATTGAGTTGCTCGGTCAGGTAGAGCGAGTTCGTGTCGAGGCGGTGAGGGGTGAGCAATTCCGTCCCCACCGCAATGATTTCGGCGTTCACGCGCTACGAGTGTAAATGAAAACCGCAGAGGACGCGGAGGATGCAGTGATGATAAAAGCGAACCAATCCACACAAAGTTGAGGGTGGTGATCTTTCCTCGGCCTTATTCGGGCAGCAATCGCAGGCCCTGGATATTCCACGAAAGATGATGAACCGCACTTGTGGTGGCGAGAATTACGCTGCGTCCCGGGGCGAATGCCAGCCCAACCAATCCCTGCCCAGCAACTTCCAGTTTTGCTTTGGCATCAGGTGTGATCTTCACGATGCCACGCGTGCCGCCGAGCGAGGCAGCTACGTAGACATTGCCATCGGCATCGAACGCCAAACCCTGCGGACGGCCTAATCCTTTGAGGAATGTGCTCACCGTGCCGCTGGGATCGATTTTGAAGACGCGGTCATTGGGGCCGGTGACGTAAAGATCGCCTTGCGGGCTGAAGGCCAGGTGATAGGCGGAGACGCTGAGTTCCAGAGTCGCGAAGACGAAGACCTGCTGGTCGGGGGCAATCTTAAAGATGGTTCCGTTGCGGTCGCCGACATACAGGCTGCCCTCACGATCGAAGGCGATGCCGGTCGCAACCCCCATACCCTCCGCGTACGTGGTCATCGTCCCGTTCGAAGCAACCCGGTAAACCGCGCCGTCAAAGCGAGAGGAAACATACATCTGTCCCTGGCGGTCAAAGGCGATAGCCGTCGGGTTCATCATCTCGGTGGCTAGCGGTTTCACGTTGTAGTTGGTATCGATCTTGAAGATCGAAACCGGGACTTTCTGCCCGCGCGAACCGGAGAACGTGACATAGATGTTGCCTTCGCCGTCGAGCGCGGGATTCGTCACAGGATGCAGATTCTCCGCGATGGAAACGGCCACCCGCACCGTTTGGGAATTGCTGATGTGACCATCGGTCGCGACCACCACGGGACCTGAGGTGGCACCTTCCGGCACGCGCGTAACCAGGAAGCCATCGGAACTGACGATAACCGATCCTTCAAAGTCACCGAATTTCACTTTCGGACGCGCGAGCTGGGATGGACGGAGACCTGAGCCGATGATCCGCACTTCGCCCCCCGTAAGCGCGGCAGAAGGGGTCACCGATTCGATGTGCGGAGCGCCATTGGCGTTCTTTCTACCGAGGATGCGATTGGAGAATCCCATGGACGAGTACCGAGCCCTGAGTTCCGAGTACCGAGAGGAATTGCTGCTCGGGACCCGAAGCTTGGGACTCACAACTATTTTAGTAGACCCCAGTGAAGGAGCAGTTGCATGACTGCGAGAGCATATATTCCGGCTGCAACATCGTCGAGCATGATCCCGCTTCCTTCTGGCAGTCGTTCGAGTTGTCGGACGGGAGGAGGCTTGAGGATGTCGAAGGCTCTGAAAAGTATAAAACCGGCAAGAAAAGTTTTCCACGCGAGCGGAATCGCAACGAGGGATATGAGTTGTCCCGCTACCTCGTCGATGACGACGAAGCCAGGATCTTTGATGCCCGAGGATCGGGCGACCAGCGTGGCGGCAGGAATCCCGATGAGGGTGACAACAAGGGCCAGCGCAATGGCGACGGGAATGTGAGCCGAAACTGGCAGAAAATCCGCCAACGCGGCCCAGAGAAGCGTCGTTACCGCCGAGGCCCAAGTTCCCGGACCAGGGCGCATATGGCCGATCCCGAAGAAGGTTGCGACCGGGCTGGCCCACGATGGTGCGCGGAGAGATCCAGAGTTGTCCATCTAGTGGTCTTTATCCTGGTCGTCGGGGCTGTGGTCCTGGATCAGTTCTTCGGCATCTTCGACCGGAGAGGAGATTACGTAAGCGCCGCTCGACCACTTGCCCAGATCGATCGTGCGGCAGCGCTCGCTGCAGAAAGGAAAGTCGGCGGCGGAGGGTTTGACCGCCTTCTTGCAAATCGGGCAAAAAACTTTGACGCTGCGCTTGCCGGGCATGAGCGTTGTTATTGTAGAAGGTCGATGTCAGATTGAGGATCGCAAAACAACGACTTCCGTCGCGATCAGATGATCCTGGCCACAAGGTCATAGTCATGTGCTTCGGTGATCTGGCAACGGTAGAACTGGCCGGGCTTCGGCTGAACGTCCTCGGGATATTCGTTCACGAAGACTTTGCCATCGATTTCGGGGGCGTGCATGGGGGTCCGGCCTTCGAGCAGAAGCTCGGTTTCTGCCGATTCGCCCTCCAAGAGGAAATCGCATTCGCGTCCGACCAGCGTTTTCCTTTTCTTCTTAGAAATCTGGCGCTGGATAGACATCAGGTGCCTGCGGCGGCGCTCGATCTCGCGCGGGGATAGTTTTCTCTCGAGACCATGGGCCCGTGCGCCTTCCTGGTCGGAGTAGGAAAATGCACCCATCCAGTCGAATTGAGCTTCGCAGGTAAAATCGCAGAGTTCCTGGAATTCTTTTTCGGTCTCGCCGGGGAAGCCGACAATAAACGAGGTCCGAAGCGTCAGGTCCGGAATTACGCGGCGCATCTTCTCGATCGATTTCAGGAAAACGTCGGCACCGCCACCGCGTTTCATTCGCTTGAGAACCGTTGCGGAAGCGTGCTGCAGGGGGACATCCATGTAGGAACAAATCTTTTCGTGCGCAGCGATCGTCTCCAGCAGCTTGGCGGTGATCTTGTTGGGATATGCGTAAAGAAAACGGATCCAACGAAGTTCGGGAATGGCGGCAAGCTTCTCGAGCAGGAGCGGCAGGCCATCTTTTAAATCGAAGTCCTCGCCGTAACAGGTGGTGTCCTGACCGATGAGGGTGATCTCGCGGACTCCGGATTGAGCCAGGCGCTCGGCTTCTGCGACCACGGATTCGAACCGGCGGGAGCGGAACTGGCCGCGCAACTGAGGAATGATGCAGAACGTGCAGGGATGGTCACAGCCCTCGGCGATCTTGATATACGCCATGTGGCCCGGTGTGGCGAGAACGCGCGGCGTGTCTTCGTCGTACAGATAGTTCGGGAGATCGCCAATAGCGCCGTCCCAGGACTCGCGCGAGAAACGTCCCTGGGCTGCGCGAGCCTGCCCCTCGGGGCGGGAGTTCAAGACAACCAGAGGATTCGCTGGCGAATGCGAGGCCGCAACCCCGGTCGCCGACAGAATGTTGACCAACTCCCCGGTGCCAACCACGGCGTCGACTTCGGGAATGTCTTTGCGAATCTGGTCGCGGAAGCGCTCGACTAGACATCCGGCGACGACGAGTTTTTTCGCCTTTCCCGTGGCCTTGTGGCCGGCCATTTCCAGGATGGTGTTGATGGATTCCTGCTGGGCGCTCTCGATGAACGAGCAGGTGTTCACCACGATGACATCGGCGTCTTCGGCACGGCGGGTCAACTCGGCACCGGCCTGTGCGAGCATGCCCATCATGACCTCGCTGTCGACAAGGTTTTTGGGACAGCCAAGGCTGACGAAACCGACTTTTTGCGGACGGGCCTCGGGGCTTTGCGTATTCTGCGGAGATTGTTTCTGATTCAACTTAGGGGAACCGCTAACAGTGAAGTCCTGTACTGGCATGCAATCTTTTTATTTTAGCATCCGGTGAAGTGGTTGTTTTCGTTCCTCCGCGTCACGTCGCCAAACTGCACTTGCGGTTGCCTCGGGCTTCGCAGGACGTGATTCTTTCGCCCCTTCGGGGCTTATTTGTTCTTTTTCTCCTACCCATGCCTTGCGGCATGGGCTGTATTCTTGCTCTCCTTCGGAGCTAACGTTGCGGACCGTGGGTTTGCGGGTTGCGGGCTTGGGAGTTTGTTGGAGTTCTGTGCGGTGTCGGCAGGGGTGGTCGTTTGTCGTGGGCACGCTCGCGGGCGACGAACGCCGCGGCTCGCGTCTTGGTGGAAGTAGCAGAATTGCTCTGCTTTGAGAGCGGGGGGCCGCAGCGGACCCCGGTGACTTTGATATGAGCCCAGGTTCCATTTTGACACATGAGGCCTTTCGCAAATTATTTGATAGTGAGGACGCAAAGTCTTGGCTCACGGGAGTTAGGGGTGTAATGAAGGACGACATCTGCGTAAGATCTTGGGAAGAAAAGATTTGTAAGGAAACAATTGTGGATTAAGGAGTTAATGCGGTTGTTTGGCGAGGGTGAAGTTTCGATTCGGGAAGCCAGGGGGAGCAGACGTCGGGCGTCAGGCTGTAGGCTTGGGGTCGCGGTAACGGATTCTGGAGATATCGAATTTTCGGACTTCGGCATGGAGATGAAGCCGAGGGCACTTGGGCGGCTAAAGCCGCTGGCAAAGTTGGCTGCTTATCACAGCGCTGAAAGCTGCGGCGGCCGGGTTGGTTGAGTTGGTGGTGGGACGTGGTGGCATCGTCCCACACTTGATCAGGTAGATTTCTCAGTCAAGGTTGTTCGTCACAATTAGAATTTCTTGGGGCGTGGAAAACTTTTGGGTGTCGCTAAGTGGGTTGGGGTGAGAGGGTTGCTGGCGTGGGCTTTTGGGAAGCGGAAGTAAATTTCTTGGGTGTTGATCGCCCTTTCGAGAATTCCCACTTCTGGCAAATTCAGCCAGATGTGGGGCCACCCGGAGTGGCCTGCTGAGGTAACGGGCGGCGGGCGTCAGGCGTCAGGAAATCTGAGGAAGTGGCGTCGTCGTCGATTTCGCGCCATCGGAATGTCCACTGGTGTTGAACAGAAGATTAGTTCTGCTTAGGTTCAAAATGGCTGGGTCGTGCTACGCTATGCCCTTACCGCTGTAACAATTTGGAGTAGAGCACCCGCTTGGAGGGGAAGTGTCTGTCAAACGGCTTTGTGCGGCGGGATTCGGCCATATCATGCAGAACGATCAATTGATGTGTGGTGGAACGAATCCAGGGAAATCCACTACCAGTGCCGTGATCGAAGCGGGAGTTCGATTGGACGTGAAAGGGTGGAGGAGGCTCAGCATCGGATATGAGGCGCGAGACTTCTGGGCCGGACAACCTGATTTCCCGCGGGCTCCGACCGGGAAAACCCGCCAGCATAACTATTTCGTCGCAGGAAGGAGCGTTCTGGCGTTTTTGAGCGCTGTTCTGCCCGGCTGGCAATGATCCAACTCTCCGACATTCACTCGGCGCTCAGCAGGATTCGTGCAGACATCCGGGTTTCGCCGTGCACGCACTCGGAGACATTTTCCGGGCTGACGCGGAACTCGATCTTCCTCAAGCTGGATAACCAGCAGCGTACGGGGGCGTTCAAAGAGCGCGGGGCGCTCAATAAGCTTCTCACACTCAATCCTGACGAGCGCGCGCATGGAGTGATTGCAGCGTCCGCCGGCAACCACGCGCAAGGTGTGTCTTATCACGCGGGGCGGCATGGGATTCGGGCGCGGATTGTGATGCCGCTGCCAACGCCGTTAACGAAAGTTTCGGCGACGCGCGCTTACGGCGCTGATGTTG
>Ga0126371_10002360_pt1 | contig 16258 bp, 27 predicted proteins | sample PanSoiMetaPlot_4_FD_110145 | JGI IMG/M metagenome (GOLD analysis project Ga0126371, IMG submission 110145) | Tropical forest soil microbial communities from Panama - MetaG Plot_4 | ecosystem: Environmental > Terrestrial > Soil > Tropical forest > Bulk soil | place: Panama | collected 2016-02-17 | reverse complement strand
TTTCGCCGCCGCGGGCGCGCCGAAGGCTTTCGCAGCGACTGGAAGAAGGCTTACGTCAAGCTCGCCCCGGGCGAGAAGATGATCGAGTACGCGGAGAATCTGTAATCCTGGCGGTATCGGAAGGCGCGGTTGCCTTTCGAAGGTTAGAGGCAATAAATGGCACTGAAAACATTTAAACCCTATACGCCGGCGCGGCGCTTCTTGACCATGCTCGATAAGGGCGAGATCACCAAGCAGACGCCGGAAAAATCGCTGACGGAATCGAAAAAGCGTACCGGAGGCCGCAATTCCCATGGTGAGGTGACGTCCTGGCACCGCGGCGGCGGCCATGCCCGCCGCTACCGCGCAATCGATTTCCGGCGCGACAAGACCGGAATCCCGGCCAAGGTGGCGGCCATCGAATATGATCCCAACCGCTCGTCTCGGCTGGCGCTGCTGCACTATGCCGATGGAGAAAAACGCTACATTCTTCATCCGGTAGGTCTCGAAGTGGGGATGACCGTGCAGAACGGAGAAGGTGCCGATATTTTGCCGGGCAACGCTCTAACTTTCCGGCACATTCCTCCCGGCACCATGGTGCACAATCTCGAACTCTATCCCGGCAAGGGCGGGCAGGTAGTGCGCGCTGCCGGGGGTGCGGCGCAGTTGTTGAGCAAGGAAGGTGAGATTGCCCTGGTGAAGCTGCCTTCTGGCGAAGTGCGGAAGTTCAGCGTCGATTGCATGGCCACCATCGGCCAACTGGGCAATCTCGATCACGAAAATGTGAGTTACGGTAAAGCGGGGCGCACGCGGTGGCACGGCAAACGGCCTACGGTGCGCGGCGTGGCCATGAATCCGGTCGACCATCCGCATGGCGGCGGTGAAGGCCGGGTCAAGGGGAACCACCCGCAGACACCGTGGGGATTTCCGACTCTGGGCGCTAAGACGCGGAAGAAGCGTCCGAGCGACCGGATGATCGTGGAGCGGCGCAAGCCGTAGCGGCAGCGGTAGAATCGGAGCAGTACAAAAAATGATCCCGGCGCGGCGGGGAACTGAGAGCGTTTATGAGAGCCACACGTACGTCTCGACGTGCACCACGCCGGAACGCGACTCCGCGCAAGGCCAGTTCCCGGAAAGCCGTTGCTGCGCCGCGAGTGAACAAACCAGCGGCCAAGCCTGTAGCCAAGCCGGTAGCGAGGGCAGGATCGAAATTCGCTCCCGCGCCCCAGGTTTTATTGCGCTTGTGCCGGAACGGATGGGCGGTGATTGTGGACCGGATACCCAACGCGCAAGGAACGCGTTTCGTATGCCCGTTCTGCCCTCTCTCGCACCGGGTCGCGGGCCCTGTCCGGGGATTTCGTAAGCTGCGCCGCGCCCAGTGGGTGAAGCTGCGGCGGGTTGAGGAGTGAACAAGTAGTAAGGCTGGGTGTGCAAGGAGTCGGAGAAACATGCCGCGTTCATTGAAGAAGGGTCCATTCATCGACGGCCATCTGCGGGTCAAGGTGGAAGCGCTTAACGCCCGCAACGAAAAAAAGGTAGTCAAGACCTGGTCACGGCGGTCGACTATCCTGCCGGAAATGGTGGGCCATACGATCGCTGTACATAACGGCAAAAAATTTATTCCGGTCTACATTACCGAGCAGATGGTGGGACACAAACTGGGCGAATTCTCTCCGACGCGGAGCTTCAAAGGCCACGCGGTGAAGGCCGCCCTGGAGAAGGCAGCAGGAGCGGCCCCCGCGGCCGGTGCCGCGCCCGCCGCTGGCGGAGCCGGCGCGGGCGCACCAGCCCCAAAGGCTTAAGCGAAGAACAGAAAGTGACGAAATGGCGACGCGACCACAAGCAGGAATAGACCAGGGACAGATTGAAGGATCGGCAACGGCGCGATTCGTGCGCGTGTCTCCGCAGAAAGCGCGCTTGGTCATCGACTTGATTCGCGGCCAGCGTGCGGAGGAAGCCCTGCACACACTGCAATTCACCAAGAAGCGCATTGCCAAGGATATTGAGAAGACCTTGCGCAGCGCCATTGCGAATGCCGAGCGCAAAGCGGACGATTCCGGCGCATCGCTCGATGTCGATGCGCTGTATGTGACGCGCTGCTATGTGAACGAAGGGCCGCGCTGGAAGCGCATGCGCCCGGCGCCCATGGGCCGCGGATTCCGCTATCAGAAGCGCACCAGCCATATCGTGGTGGGAGTTTCCGAGCACCTGCGCGCGGCAGTTGACCGCGCCGCGGCGGCTGCCGCCGAAGCGGAAGCCTCCAAGGGACTCCGCGGGGCCATGCGCAAGGCTCGCAAGGCCGTCGAACAGCGCGCTAGGGAATCTCAGAAGCAGCAGAAGAAGTAGGAGGCGAATTTTGGGGCAGAAAACACATCCGTACGGATTTCGGCTGGGCTACAACAAGGGCTGGAAATCACGCTGGTTCGCCAAGCGCGAGTATGCCGACCTGCTGCACGAGGACGTGATCCTGCGGGGCCAGTTGAAAGACCGGCTCAAGTCGGCGGGCGTCGATTCGATCGATATCGAGCGCGCAGCCAACAAGCTGGTGGTCCGCATCTACACTGCGCGGCCGGGCATCATCATAGGACGCAAGGGTTCGGAGATCGACAAGCTCAAGGGCGAAGTACAGAAGCGCACCAAGCGGGAAGTGCACATCGACATTCAGGAAGTGCATCGTCCGGAGTTGGCCGCGCAGCTCGTGGCGGAGTCGATTGCCCTGCAACTCGAAAAGCGCGTGGCCTTCCGCCGGGCCATGCGGAAGGCGGTTGATTCCGCGCTGCGTTTCGGTTGCAAGGGTATAAAGGTGCACGTCGGGGGCCGGCTGAACGGCGCGGAAATCGCGCGCAAAGAGTGGTACTTGCAAGGCCGTCTGCCTCTGCAGACGCTGCGCGCCGACATCGATTTCGGATTCGCGCAAGCCTACACCACTTACGGGATCATCGGCGTGAAGTGCTGGATTTATCAGGGCGAGAAAATACCGCCGCGCGGAAAGCGCGGCGCAGCTGCCACAGCGGGCGTCACGGAAGCTTAGCGTCGGACAATAAAAACAACGGGACGGATTATTTGTCATGTTGATGCCGAAAAAAGTCAAATACCGCAAGCAACAGCGCGGGCGGCGTACGGGAAGAGCCTGGCGCGGCGGTTCTCTGGCGTTTGGAGACTACGGGCTCAAGGCGCTCGAGCCGGCCTGGATTACCGACCGCCAGATTGAAGCGGCGCGCGTTGCCATTACACGGTTCATCAAGCGTGGCGGCAAGTTGTGGATCCGCATTTTCCCGGACAAACCCTTTACCAAGAAGCCTGCCGAGACGCGTATGGGCAAGGGCAAAGGACCACCAGAGCGCTGGGTGGCGGTGGTCAAGCCGGGACGCATCATGTTCGAGATGGCTGGGGTGGATCTGGCCTCGGCCACGGAAGCCTTGGAGCTCGCCGCGCACAAGCTGCCCATCAAAACGAAGTTCGTGACGCGCGCGGAGGAATTCTGATGGCGGCCCGTGCGGAAAAGATGGAGAAGTACCGCAACATGAGTCAGAACGAGCTCGAGATCCAGGAACGCGATCTGGGCGAGCAGATTTTTCGCCTGCGGTTCCAGCTGAGCACCGGCCAGGCCGAAGGCTTGAAGAGGCTGCGGCAGGCTCGCAAGGATCTTGCGCGTGTGAAGACGCTGTTGCGCGAAAGCGAGTTGAGGAAAAAGTAATGTCCAACGAAGCAGCGGCGGGGAAACGCGACGCGCCCGAACGCGGTGCGCGCCAGGAACTCACCGGCGTGGTGACCAGCGCCAGGATGCAGAAAACCATCGTGGTGCGGGTCACGCGCACGACGCAGCATCCGCTTTATCGCCGCGTGGTTCGCTCGGGAAAGAAGTACTACGCGCACGATGAAACAGGCGAAGCGCGCGTGGGCGATACCGTGCGCATCGTTTCGACCCGGCCGCTATCGAAATTGAAGCGCTGGCGGCTTAAACAGGTCATTTCGCGCTCGACGCGCGTGCAGTAATTTTCAGGAGAGCACGATCATGGTGCAGATGCGAACATGGCTGACGGTCGCCGATAATTCCGGCGCGCGCCAGATCACCTGTATTCTTCCGGTAGGCGGAGACGCCGGGTTGCGGGCCGGCCTTGGCGATGTGATAACCGCGGCGGTCAAAGAGGCTACTCCCGATGGTCAGGTGAAGAAAGGGAAAGTGGTGAAAGCGGTGGTGGTGCGGACGCGAAAAGAGCAGCGGCGGCGCGATGGGAGTTATATTCGTTTCGACGACAACGCCGCGGTAATCATCAACGATGCGGGCGAGCCGGTGGGAACGCGCGTGTTTGGTCCCGTTGCGCGCGAACTCCGTGACAAGAAGTTCACCAAAATCATCTCGCTGGCCCCGGAAGTGTGGTAACCATGCCGAAAGCACAACAAGCGCCTGCGCCCATGGGCATTCGCCACGGCGACACGGTGAAAGTGATGACGGGCCGGGCCAAAGGCCGCACCGGCAAGGTGCTGAGCGTTGATCCGCTGAAAGGCACCGTTACGGTCGAGCACGCCAACATCATCAAGAAGCATACGCGGCCGAACCCGTCGAAAAATGTTCGGGGCGGCATTCTCGATAAGGAAGGCCCCATTCACGTTTCCAATGTAATGCTGGTTTGTCCGGGATGCGGTAAGCACGCGCGCACAGGACACACCGTCCTGCCGGATGGAAGCAAGGTGCGGGTTTGCCGGCGTTGCAATACGACGTTCGAGCACTAGTTCGAAGCCGCTCGCGATATACGACGGAACGGCGCGAGGAAGCACAAAGGAAGCACAAAGGAAGCACGAGAAAATGATCAGTCGTTTGCACGAAAAATACCGCAAGGAAACGGTTCCGGCGCTCACCAAGCGCTTCGGATACGCGAACGTGATGGCTGTGCCGCGCGTTTCGAAAGTTACCGTGAACATCGGCTTGGGTGAAGCCAGCCAAAACGTGAAGCTGCTCGATACGGCTGCTCAGGAGCTGGGACAGATTGTTGGGCAGAAGCCGGTGATTACGCGGGCTAAGAAGTCGATTGCGAATTTCAAGATTCGCAAGGGTATGTCCATTGGGTGCATGGTTACCCTGCGCGGCGAGCGCATGTACGAATTCCTGGACCGGCTGACGAGCGTGGTGTTTCCGCGCGTGCGCGACTTTAAAGGCCTTCCGCCCAATTCCTTCGACGGCCGGGGAAACTACACCTTGGGGTTGCGAGACCAGTTGGTCTTTCCGGAAATCGATTACACCCGCGTGGACAAGATCAAGGGCATGAATATCACCATTACCACCACGGCCCGCAACGACGAGGAAGGGCGCGAGCTGCTGAGGCTGCTCGGCGTTCCTTTCCGGACCTAAGGAGAAGATTCGATGGCGCGCACCAGCCAAATGGCCAAGTTGCGACGAAAGCCGAAGTACAAGATTCGCAAGCGCAACCGCTGCCGGATTTGCGGCCGCTCGCGCGGGTTTCTGAGAAAGTTTGAAATGTGCCGCATCTGTTTTCGCGGTTTGGCGCTCAAGGGAGAAGTTCCGGGCGTCGTCAAAGCCAGCTGGTAACGAGGGTTGCTGAGGAAAGAAAAGAATGACTACTGATCCCATTGCTGATTTGCTGACGCGCATTCGCAACGCCACGCGGGCCAAGCACCCGCGCATCGATCTGCCCTCATCCAAGCTGAAGCTTGAAATCACCCGCATTTTGAAGGAAGAAGGCTATCTGACCAATTACAAGGTGGTGGACGAAAAAGGCCGGAAGACGCTGCGCATCTTCCTGCGCTACACCCCGGACCGCCGCAGCGTGATCACCGATCTGCGCCGCGTCTCGCGGCCCGGCTCGCGCCGCTATGTGGGGAAGTTTGGAATTCGTCCGGTCGTCGGCGGCATGGGCGTGGCTATCGTTTCCACTCCCCGGGGATTGATGACCGGAAGCCTGGCTCGCAAAGAAGGGCTGGGCGGCGAGTTGTTATGCGAAGTGTGGTAAAAGCTCGGGCGAAAATGAGGGTCTGAGATTTATGTCGCGTATCGGAAACAAAATCATTCAGGTTCCTTCCGGCGTAAAAGTGCAACTGAAGCCGGAAGTGGTGGAAGTACAAGGTCCTAAGGGCAAAATGACCGTGGCTGTTCCTCGTGGGATTAGCTTCGAGCAGAAGGACACCACTCTCGTGGCCAAGCGCGCCACCGAAGAGCATCGCGCGCTGCACGGTCTGGCCCGCGCGTTGGTGGCTAACGCGGTCACCGGCGTAACCCAGGGTTTCAAGAGAGATCTCGACATTGTCGGTGTTGGATATCGCGCGGAAGTGAAAGGCAAGAACTTGGTCTTGGCGCTCGGCTACTCGCATCCGATTCAATTCCCGATTCCCGAGGGCATTCAAATCACCGTCGATAAGCAGACGCACATGACCGTATCGGGAGCTGACAAAGGCCAGGTGGGACAAGTTGCCGCAAACCTGCGCGCTTTGCGTCCCCCTGACCCGTACAAGCAGAAGGGCATCCGCCTCACGGGCGAGCGCCTGAAGAAGAAGGCTGGCAAGGCTGGAGCCAAGACCACCGCTTAGCGGACAAGGAGAACCAGAGTGGCAGCACCGGTTCGAAAACTATCGCGGCAGGCGCACCGCCGGCGCATTCATGTGCGTATGCGCAAGAAGTTGGCTGGCACCGCCGAGCGGCCGCGCCTGTGCGTTCATCGCTCGAGCAAGCACATGCGCGCGCAGGTTGTAGACGATCAGACCGGGCGCACCCTGGTCTCCGCCAGTTCGCTCGACGCTGAAGTCAAGTCTGCCATTAAGGGCGGAGGCAACATTGCCGCATCGAAAGTCGTCGGCCGGGTCATCGCCGAGCGCGCCAAGGGAAAAGGAATCGAAAAAGTGGTGTTTGACCGCGGAGGATATCAATATCACGGCCGCGTGCAAGCCTTAGCCGAAGCGGCCCGGGAGGCGGGCCTGAAGTTCTGAAACCTATGCCCAAACAAGAGCTCAAAGATACGCTTTCCGTTCGCCGCTTGATCGAAACCAACCAGGCCAACCTGAAGGACCAGGTGGTTTCCATCAATCGCGTCACCAAGGTGGTCAAGGGTGGCAAGAACCTCAGCTTTTCCGCGCTGGTGGTCGTAGGCGACCAGGGTGGACACGCTGGATTTGGCATGGGCAAAGCCCGCGAAGTGCCCATGGCCATCCGAAAGGCCATCGAACAAGCCAAGAAGAATATGGTTCGCTTGAACCTGAAGGGCTCGACCATTCCGCATCAGGTGATCGGATACTACGGATCGGGGCAGGTGCTGCTCAAGCCTGCGCCCGAAGGAACCGGAGTCATCGCCGGTGGGCCAGTGCGCGCGGTGATGGAAGTGGCGGGAATTCAGAACGTGCTCACCAAGTCGATCGGCACCTCGAACCCGCACAACGTGATCAAAGCGACCTTCGATGCCCTGCTGCATCTAAAAGACGCGGCGCGGGTTGCTGAATCGCGCGGCCGCGGAGCGGAGGAGGCGGTCGTTTCCTGAGGATTCCGCGAACGAAAATGGCCAACGCAAAGAAATCGCCCGGGACATTGAAAATCAAGTGGGTGCGTAGCTTCATTGGGTGCCCCCGCGACATGCGCCAGACTATTCGCGGTCTGGGATTTCGCCGGATGCAACAAGTCGTCGAACGGCCAGACACGCCCGCAGTGCGCGGGATGATCGCTAAGGTGCATCACCTGGTGGAAGTGCAGGACTAAGGAATACAAGGTCAGGATGGCTATGGAACCGACATTATCGAATTTGAAGCCGCCCCGCGGCTCGCGCCATCGCAAAGTGCGCGTCGGTCGTGGCATGGGTTCAAAGATGGGAAAGACGGCGGGCGCCGGCAACAAGGGACAACAGTCCCGCCGCGGATATTCGCGCCGGCCAGGATTCGAAGGCGGGCAGATGCCGCTCCATCGGCGTCTGCCGAAGCGCGGCTTTTCGCACCCGTTTTCCAAGGTCTTTGCGGTCGTGAATGTCGATAGCCTGAACGTCTTCACGGCCGGCGATACGGTAACACCCGAATCGCTCGTTGAGCGTGGTATTGTTCGCTCCATGCGGGATGGCGTAAAGGTTCTCGGTGATGGCGAATTAAAGGTGGCGGTTACGGTTCGAGCGCAAGCGTTCAGCAAATCGGCCGAAGAGAAGATCGCCAAAGCCGGGGGGAAGGTCGAACTCCTGTAATGCGTAAGTTGGTCGAAGCGTTTCGCAATATTTTCAGCACCCCAGACCTGCGCAACCGCGTTCTGTTTACGCTGGGCTTGTTGGGCGTGTATCGCCTGGGCGCGTTCATCCCCACGCCCGGAATCAATACCGACTTGTTGCAACAGCTTTTCGAGCAGAGCCGCGGTTCGGTTCTCGGCATCATCGACCTTTTCAGCGGCGGCAACTTCCGGCGGCTTACCATTTTCGCCCTGGGCATCATGCCCTACATCACCGCCTCGATCATTCTCCAGTTGTTAGTAGTGGTGTGGCCCTACCTCGAGCGCTTGCAAAAAGAAGGCGAACTGGGTCGCCGCAAGATTACCCAGTACACCCGCTACCTCACGATTATTCTGAGTGCGTTTCAATCTTTCACGATCGCTCTCACCCTCACGCGCCAGAGTTTTTCGGGCCAGGCGCTGGTCTACAATCCAGGAGTTCGTTTCATTCTCATGACCATGCTGACCCTCACCACCGGCTCCGCCTTCATCATGTGGCTGGGCGAGCAGATCAGCGACCGGGGAATTGGCAACGGCATGTCGCTGATCATTTTTGCCGGAATTGTGGTGGGCCTGCCGCGCGCCATCGGCGACCTGTGGGACAAGGCGAAGACGCAGCAGTGGGGTTCGTTCACTCCCATTGCTCTGATTGGTTTGCTGGTGCTGATGGCCGGAGTGATCGCCTTTATTGTCTTCGTTGAGGGTGGCCAAAGACGCATCCCGGTGCAATACGCCAAGCGCGTCATGGGTCGTCGTGTCATGGGTGGCCAGATGACCTATTTGCCGCTCCGCGTCAATTCCGGCGGCGTGATTCCGCCTATCTTTGCCAGTTCGCTGCTGACCTTTCCTCAGACGTTGGCGTTAATCTTTCAGAACAAGTCGCCCTTCTTCGATCGGTTTGCCAAGTCGATCAGTTGGGGCGAGCCCTTGTACACGCTGATTTATGTGGCCTTGATCATTTTCTTTGCCTTCTTCTACGTGGGTATCATTTTCAACCCCACCGAGCTTGCCGACAACATGCGCAAGTATGGCGGCTTCATTCCCGGCATACGTCCGGGCCGCAATACCTCCGAGCATATCAACCGCATTCTTTCCAGGTTGACGCTCGTTGGCGGTGTCTATCTGGCGATCGTCTGTTTGTTGCCCGAATGGCTGATTTCCGGCATCCACTTGCAGCATTTGCCGGTTTGGTTGGGAGGCAACTGGTTTGACCAGCACATGTGGCGCTTCGTGCTCGACGGGCTCGGTGTGCAGTTTTATTTCGGAGGTACATCCCTGCTGATCGTCGTGGGTGTGGCCATGGATACCGTGCAACAACTCGAGGCCCAGCTGGTGATGCGGAATTATGAGGGATTTGTCACCAAAGGCCGCCGTGTGCGAAGTCGCCGAGGTTGATACCACTTGGCGGTGGGCATGGAGCTTAATCGCGCTCTGGTGCTTCTTGGACCCCCGGGAGCGGGAAAGGGCACCCAGGCAAAGCTGATTGCGCAGCGTTTTGGTATTCCGCATCTCTCGACGGGTGATATGTTTCGCGATGCGGTCCGTCGGGGGACGCCAACAGGGCGAATAGCGAAGCCGATTATGGAAAGCGGCAGGTTGGTGCCGGATGAGATTGTCATGAAGGTTGTGGAGGAGCGCCTGGCTCAGCCGGACTCAGCGCATGGTTTTATTTTTGACGGGTTCCCGCGCACGCTGCCGCAGGCCGAACAGCTCGATGGCCTTCTCGGTCGGCTCGGTTTTGGCAAACCCGTGGTGATCGACATTCAGGTGAGTCCGGAAAACCTGATGCGGCGCTTAACCGGCCGCTGGACCTGTAGTGTGGGCGGGGAGATTTACAATATTTATGACCTGCCTCCCAAGGTGGATGGTATTTGCGATAAGGACGGCGGAAAGCTCGTGCAGCGGGCTGACGACCGGCCGGAAGTGGTCAAGCAGCGGCTGGAGGCCTATGAGCGGCAAACCAAGCCGCTTTCCGACTACTACCGCCGCCAGGGAGTGCTCGAAGTGGTGGACGGGTCCGCCAGCATGGAAGATGTCAGCCGCAAACTGACAAAGATTGTCGACAATGCGGCCAGCCGAGATGGTCATCTGTAAGTCGCCTGCGGAACTCGAGAAGATGCACCAGGCGGGTCTGATCGTCTGGGGTGCGCTCGAAAAAATGCGAGCCATGGTAAAGCCCGGCATTTCGACCAAGGAACTCGATGAGTTTGCCGAAGGCTATACCGCCAGCAAACATGCGCGGCCGGCCTTCAAGGGCTACCGTGGATATCCTGGATCGGTTTGCACTTCGATCAATCAGGAGATCGTCCATGGTATTCCGTCGCCTTCCAGAAAGCTTCACGAAGGCGACATTCTGTCGATGGATTTTGGTGTCGAGTTGAACGGATACTTTGGAGATGCTGCGTTGACGGTTCCGGTCGGCCAGATTTCTCCGGAGCGTGAAAAACTGCTGCGTGTGACGCGCGAATCTCTCGACCGGGCTATCGAGAAAGTGCGTCCCGGCAACCGGATCGGCGATATTTCGGCTGCCGTGCAACACTGGGTGGAAAAAAACGGCTACTCGGTGGTGCGTGAGTTTGTGGGCCACGGTATCGGCACCAAAATGCACGAGGAGCCGCAGCTTCCCAATTACGGCGCGCCCGGACACGGGCCACGGTTGCAGGAAGGGATGGTTTTGGCCATTGAGCCCATGGTGAATTCGGGCGGCCCGGCCGTAAGGGTGCTCGCCGATGATTGGACCGCGGTAACCGCCGACGGCAGCGATTCGGCCCATTTCGAGCACACTGTCGCGGTCACCGCCAATGGACCTTGGATTTTGACCCGGCCTCGCGACGCGCAGGGATCGTGCTGGTAGCGGAAAGCGATTTTCGATAGGAGCACATGGCCAAAAAGCCGGAGCCGGAAAAGAAGAAACCAGGCGAGGGAAGCGGCAAAGAGGATGCCATCGAGGTGATGGCCACCGTCATAGAGCCTCTACCGAACGCCATGTTTCGCGTCGAACTGGAAAACAAGCATCAGGTTCTGGCGCACATTTCCGGAAAAATGAGGAAGAATTTCATCCGTATTCTGCCCGGAGACCGTGTCGCGGTGGAGCTTTCGCCCTACGATCTCACGCGCGGGCGCATCGTTTACCGTTACAAGTAGCGCCGCGGGGCGGGCAGGAATTCGGAAGGACGGAGTCGCATGAAGGTTCGAGCATCGGTAAAGAAAATTTGCATGAAGTGCAAGATTGTCCACCGGCGCGGCGTGGTGCGCGTGATTTGCGCCAACCCGAAGCACCGCCAGCGCCAGGGATAAGGAGAAAAGCATGGCACGCATTGCAGGTGTGGATCTTCCGCCCAACAAGCGCCTGTGGATTGGTCTCACCGCCATCTACGGCATCGGACAAAAGCGCGCAGTTTCGCTGGCTGAAAAGGCCGGCGTCGATCCTGTGAAAAAGGTGAAGGACGTCACCGAAGAGGAAGTGACGCGCCTGCGCGCGGCCATCGAATCGGAAGGCCGCGTGGAAGGCGATCTGCGTAAAGAGATGCAGATGAACATCCGCCGGCTCATCGAAATCCAGTGCTACCGCGGATTGCGGCATCGCCGTAATCTTCCGGTGCGCGGGCAGCGCACCCACACCAACGCGCGCACGCGGAAAGGTCCGCGGAAGGGCGCTGTGGCGGCCAAGAAGAAGGTGATGGCGCGCAAGTAGCCGGAAATTGCACCCGCGTCAAAAATCGGCGCGGCACAAAACAGGAGACGAATCACCGTGGCCAAAGAACCGAAGGACGCAGCGGCGCCGGCAGCGCCGGCAAAGAGCTCTAAGCGCAAGAAAGAATTTCGCAAGAAGCGCGAGAAGCGCGTCGTGCCGCATGGGGTGGTGTGCATCCAGGCGACCTTTAACAACACCATCGTCACGCTGACTGATCCCGAAGGGCGTGCGGTGAGTTGGTCCTCGGCAGGCTCGGTCGGATTCAAGGGCTCCCGCAAGGGCACGCCCTACGCCGCCCAGCAAGCGGCCATGACCGCGGCGGGCGTCGCGCGCGACCAGTACGGGATGAAGTCTGTGGAAGTGCGCGTAAAAGGGCCCGGCGCAGGCCGTGAGTCTGCGGTACGTGCGCTGGCATCCTCTGGCCTGCACATCAACGCTATCAAGGACGTTACGCCTGTGCCACACAACGGTTGCCGTCCACCGAAGCGCAGGCGCGTTTGATTCGAATTGCTTTCTGAGTGGGATAAAGGAGAGAAGCACTTGGCAAGACATCGTGAAGGAGTTTGTCGGCTGTGCCGCCGGGAGGGGATGAAACTCTTCTTGAAAGGCCTGCGTTGTTACACCGAAAAATGCGCCATCGAAAAGCGGAATTTCGTTCCCGGCCAGCACGGGCAGGCCCGCCGCGCCAAGATGGTTGGCTACGGCATCCAGTTGCGCGAAAAGCAAAAGGTGAAGCGTACCTATGGACTGCTCGAACGGCAATTCCGTTCCTATTTCGAGAAGGCCGTCCGTGCCAAGGGGCCTACCGGCGCGAACCTGGTGATCGCTCTTGAGCGCCGGCTAGACAATGTGGTCTACCGGATGGGGCTTGCGGGCTCGCGGGCGCAGGCGCGCCAGTTGGTGCTGCACGGGCACATTCGCGTCAAGGGAAACAAAGTCAACATTCCGAGCTATCTGGTCCAGGTTGGCGACGAAGTGGCGCTTAAGGAAAACATGCACGACAACGCCATGGTGCTCGAGGCGCGCAATCTGGCGCAGAGCCAGGGCGTCGCTCCCTGGCTCGATATCGACCGCCAGGCCTTCAAGGCTCGCGTGGTGGCTTTGCCTCGCCGCGAGGATGTCTCCACGCCGCCGATGAACGAGCAATTGATCGTCGAGCTTTACTCGAAATAACCGGATCTTTTTTTTATTTCGTCCGAATTTTCTGGTGTCCGCTCAGCGCGGACCGGAAGGAGCAGCAATATGTGGAAAGGTTTTCAGAAACCGAAGCGGCTGGCCGCAGAACCCGAAACACTTACCGACAAATATGGGAAATTTTCCGCGCAGCCGTTCGAGCGCGGTTGGGGCACCACCGTGGGCAATGCTCTGCGGCGCGCCCTGTTGAGTTCCATTGAAGGCGCGGCCATCACCGCGGTGAAGATCGAAGGCGTACTGCACGAGTTTTCGCCCATTCCTGGGGTTGTCGAGGACGCCACCGACATCATCTTGAATTTGAAGCAGGTGCCCCTCAAGTTGAATACCGATCAGCCCAAGACCATCACCTTGAACGTCGATACCCCTGGCCCGGTCACTTCCGCCCGCATTGAGGAAGATGCCAACATCGCCGTGCTCGACAAGAACGTCTACATCGCCACGGTAAGCGAAGGCGGAAAGCTTGAAATGGAGTTGCGCGTCAAGAACGGCCGCGGTTATGTTGCTGCTGACCGCAACTTCGACGAGGACCTGCCCATCGGCTATATCCCCATCGACTCTGTGCACTCGCCCGTGCGCAAGGTCAACTATTCAGTCGAAGCGGCGCGCTTGGGCCAGATGACCGACTATGAAAAGCTCACCTTGGAGGTTTGGACAAACGCCGCTATCACCCCGCAGGACGCTATCGGCTTGGCTTCCAAGCTGGTGAAGGATCACATGAGCATCTTCATCAACTTCGAGGAAACGCCGGAGCTTCAGGAAGAGGCGGTCGAGAATTATGCTGATCCACGCCTCGAATTTCTGGATCGCTCCGTCGAGGAACTCGAGTTGTCCGTCCGCTCCTATAACTGCCTCAAGAATGCGAATATTCAGAACCTTCGCGAACTGGTGCAGAAGACCGAGTCGGAAATGCTCAAGACCAAAAACTTCGGCCGCAAGTCGCTCAACGAAATTAAGGACATTCTGCACAAGATGGGCCTGAGCCTGGGTATGAAGTTCGACGAGCATGGCCGCATTATCTGGCCGCCTTTGCCGAGCCAGACCGCGCCTCCTGCTTCGGAGGAAACGACTGCTCTGTAAAAGGGCTGCGAAGGCGAACAAATGAGACACCTCAATTCAGGCTCGAAGCTTGGAAAACAACCCGCTCACCGGCGAGCGGTGCTCCGCAACCTGGTCACCAATCTCGTCGAGAAAGAGCGCATCCAGACCACTCTTCGCCGCGCGAAAGCTGCTCGTCCTCTTGCCGAGCGCATGATTACTCTCGGCAAGCGGGATTCGCTGCACGCCCGCCGTCAGGCCGCTTCTTTCTTGATGACCATGGCCGCGACCAAAAAACTCTTCGGCGAACTCGCTCCCCGCTTCGCGGACCGCCCAGGCGGATACACCCGTATCGTTCGTTCAGGTTGGCGAATCGGCGATGGCGCCGAACTGGCCATCCTCGAATTCATCGGTTCGGAGCTTAAGAAAAAAGAAAAGAAGCGGCGAAAAGCGGCGGCTGCCGAGGAGCCGGAAGAGAAGGAAGCAGCCGTCAACAAATAATTTTCCAGCCGTGCCAGGAGCCCATCCATCTCACTGTGGCTGGGCTTTTTTGTGGCCTGCTGGGCGGCCCCTGGCTAGCCGCTCCCCTGCCTCCGCAAGTGTCCGCGCGCCAATACGAACGCTGCCACAATTTGGGCGGCGATTCCGCCTATGGTATCCAGAAGCACGTCCGTGACTAAAGGCACGCGTCCCGGAACCAGCGATTGATGGAATTCGTCAATGGCCGCATATCCCGCGACGATCGCGACTGCCGCCAAAGCCCAAGTAAAGCGTGTGGTCCGCCGCCCGGCGCGAATTGCTTGCAGAATCAGAAGGCTGAAGACGAAGTATTCTACGAAATGGGCCCCTTTGCGAACGTAGTGATGCATTGATAGCAGCGTTTGGTCGGAAGCCTTCGGAAATAGCCAGTGAAGCATCGGAAGAATTACCGTAGAAGTGCGGTCATCTTTGAAGAATGCGGTTGAGAAAATAAAAATCACCGCCGCCCAGGCCAGCGCGGGCCACCAGCCTGCCATGCGGCTCTTGGATCCCTCCGTCGGGGGTTGTTGGTTCGCTTGCGTCGTTTTTAGAGACCAGGCGCCCAACTATTCCAGCCGGTAGTTCGGCGCTTCTCGCGTAATGATCACGTCGTGGACGTGGCTCTCGCGCAGTCCTGCCGAAGAGATGCGGATGAATCTGCTGCGTTCCTGCAATTCCTTCAAATTCGCGGCGCCGCAATATCCCATCCCGCTGCGAAGCCCTCCGACAAGCTGCTCGACCAGCCCCGACAGCGGTCCTTTGTAGGGTACCTGGCCCTCTATGCCTTCCGGTACTGACTTCCCTCGTTCCGCTCCTTCCTGGCCGTAGCGGTCGGCCGATCCGGCCTCCATGGCGCCAATCGATCCCATGCCGCGGTACGCCTTGAACGTGCGGCCCTGGTAAAGAATCGTTTCCCCCGGTGACTCCTCGGTGCCCGCAAAAAGGCCCCCAATCATTACTGCTGCGGCGCCTGCGGCGATGGCCTTAGTGATGTCGCCCGAAAACTTAATTCCGCCGTCCGCGATTACCGGTACCCCGCTTCCTTGCGCCGCTCGCGTGGCTTCCAAAATGGCCGTAATCTGTGGTACGCCCGCGCCGGTCACCACCCGCGTGGTGCAGATCGATCCGGGGCCGATGCCGACTTTCAGCCCGTCGATCCCCAGCGCGATAAGATCGCGCGCCCCTTCGCCCGTGGCCACGTTGCCGGCAAGAAGCTGTAGATCCGGCAGCCTGCGCTTGACGCTGCGAATCGCCTCCATCACCCGGGTGGTATGGCCGTGGGCCGTATCGATGGCAATGGCGTCCACATTGGCTCGCGCCATTTCCTGTGCTCGTTCCAGATAATCGCCGGTTGCGCCGATCGCCGCGCCCACTCGCAGCCGGCCGTGCTCATCCTTGGTGGCGTTCGGGAATTCAATTTTCTTTTGGATGTCCTTTACGGTAATCAGCCCTTTGAGATTGAAATCTTTGTCCACCACCAGCAGTTTCTCGATGCGATGTTGCTGCAACATGTGCTCGGCGTCTTCCAGCGTGGTTCCCACCGGCACGGTGATCAGATTCTCTTTCGTCATCACGTTGCTGACGGGCTGGTTGAGATTCCGTTCGAAGCGTAGGTCGCGGTTCGTCAGAATGCCCACCAGGCGCGTTCCGCA
>Ga0126371_10002359_pt1 | contig 16262 bp, 16 predicted proteins | sample PanSoiMetaPlot_4_FD_110145 | JGI IMG/M metagenome (GOLD analysis project Ga0126371, IMG submission 110145) | Tropical forest soil microbial communities from Panama - MetaG Plot_4 | ecosystem: Environmental > Terrestrial > Soil > Tropical forest > Bulk soil | place: Panama | collected 2016-02-17 | reverse complement strand
TTCAGGACACCCAATGACATATTCGTTGTGCTCCTCTTCGATTGATTTAGGTTGCCCGCTTCGGGTGCCTGACCGGCGCAGGAACAAGATGTTCGTGACCGGGTCACCGTTTCCACAGGAACCACGTTACCCACAGCATTCATCGGCCTGTCGCAAAAGCACTTTATAGGTGAAACGAACCAGGCCGATGTTTGGCACGTAAAGTGCGCGTGGCAGGAAGATCAACTGCGCATCATTTCAGGAGGCGTCTATTTATCAATTTTTCTGCCCCACCGCCGATAAGCCAGACAGTATTCATCGGAGGATCTCTGGACATGATTGTGCTCACACGGCTCAATGGGCAGGCCATGGTCGTCAACAGCGACCTGATTAAGTATGTGGAGTCTTCTCCGGATACCACGCTGACGCTGATTCACGGCGAAAAGATCGTTGTCTCGGAACTGTGCGAGGAAGTTTTACGGCGAATCACTGCATATCGATTCACGCTTCTATGCAGCGTCGCAGCGCAGCTCTCAGCAAGCAGCACTGTAGACCTGGCAAGCGTTGCTGCGAACGCGGCGGGGCAGCGCGCCATGGCGGTGGAGCAAGCCATACATTTAGGAGAGCTGCCTGACGAATCCGACGAACTCGCGTTGCAACGCCGGCGCCGGAATGATGCCTGACGATCTGCGCCTGCAATTCCACTTTGGAATGACTCATTGGAAAGAAATTCATCATGGATAAGAGCAGCTTTGGTGGAGTAATACTTGCGCTGGCTGGAATTCTGGCTGGCCTGTTGATGGAGGGGGGCCGTGTGGGCCAGATTCTGCAGCCTACTGCGGCCATGATCGTTCTCGGTGGAACGCTCGGAGCTGTCATGCTGCAGTTTCCGCTGGCGACTGTCGGCGCGGCATTTAATCGTCTGGCAAGCGTCTTCGTCTCAAAGAAAGTCGACAGCGAAGCCACCGTCCAGCTGCTGTTGAGCTTCGCCAACAAGGCGAGGCGCAGCGGCATCGTGTCGCTTGACCAGGACCTGCCCACGATTTCCGATGGTTTTCTCAAGCAGGCTCTCACGCTGGCAGTGGACGGCACCGAGCCAACTGAACTGCGCAAGATCATGGAACTTCAGCTAGACAATCATGCAGAAAGAGAAGAAGCCATTCCATCTGTCTTCGAATCTGCCGGCGGATTCGCGCCCACCATTGGCATCATCGGCGCGGTAATGGGCCTCATCCAGGTCATGCAGCATCTTGACCACATCGACGAAGTGGGCCGTGGCATCGCCGTCGCCTTCGTCGCGACGATTTACGGTGTCGGCTCGGCCAACATTTTCTTCCTTCCTTCGGCGGGCAAGCTCCGTTTTCACCTGAACGAAGAACAACGCATCAGGGAAATGACGCTCGAAGGCGTCATCTCGATCATCGAAGGCATGAACCCGCGCATGATTGAGGTGAAGCTGCAAAGCTTCATGGCAGAGCGCCGAAAAAAGCCGGAAGGACAGGAAGCATGAAACGACGCCAGGGCAAGCACAGTTTCAACCATGAGCGCTGGCTCATATCCTATGCTGACTTCATCACTCTGCTCTTTGCCTTTTTTGTCGTTTTGTATGCCACATCCAAGGCCGACCAGCGGAAACAGGCCGAGGCTGCAGCCTCCATTAACTCGGCTTTTCGGGCACTGGGATTGTTTCAGTCGGCATCCCCGGCAAAAGGCAGCCTGACGGCCGCTACAGCCCTTGCAACATCGCAGGAAGTTCCCGTGACTCCCATGAATGTTGTGATGGGCGACGAGATACTTGGCTCCCCGGAAGTTCAGCAGGACTTTGAGCGCATCAAGCGCGACCTGGAAGGCCGTCTCTCCAACCAGATCGCCCGCCACGTTGTTGCGCTTCGCATTGGTCGGGAAGGGCTCGTCATATCTCTGCGGGAGGCAGGATTTTACGACAGCGGCTCCGCCGTGCCTCGCCCTGTGTCCGTCACAACTCTCGGCCAGATTGCCGATGCCCTGCGCGCCACCCCATACGATGTCCGCATCGAAGGCCACACCGATAATGTGCCCATTCACACTGGGCAGTTCGACTCCAACTGGGAGCTCTCGACGACCCGCGCAACGCACTTGGCGCGCATATTCATCGTCGGCCATCAATTCGCCCCGGCACGGCTCTCCGCATCCGGTTATGCCGAATACCATCCCGCAACGACCAATGCAACTGAAGAAGGCCGCGCGCAGAACCGCCGTGTCGACATAATCGTGCTGCCGCGGATAACCGTGCCGCAGGCACCAGTCATACCTGTTCCCTTAACCAAGCCTGCCGCAATCGCAGCCGTGATTCCAGCCTCGACTGCAACAGCAAAAGCTACAACTAAGCCGCTCCCATAAGCTTCACAATGACGCTCTTGCGCCGCTGCCCATCGAACTCGGCATAAAAAACCTGCTGCCATGTCCCAAGATCAAGCCGGCCATCTGTAATGGGCAGAGTCACCTCATGATGCAGGAGCAACGCCTTCAAATGCGCGTCCGCGTTGTCTTCACCGGTCTGATGGTGACGGTAGTCAGGCCGCGCCGGCGCCAGTTTTTCCAACCACTCCTGAATGTCAGCGATCAAGCCACTTTCTAAGTCATTGACATAGATGGCAGCTGTGATGTGCATGGCGGAGACAAAGCAGAATCCGTCGCGGATTCCGCTGCGCGCAACGATCTCTTCGAGTTGAGGCGTCAGCGGCACAATTTCCCGCCGCTTTTTTGTATGGAAAAACAGATATTCCGTATAGGTTTTTACTGCTCCCGCGATGCTACTCATGAAAATTTCCTTTGCCTTTTTAGCAAAGCTATCATTGTAGTAAGTATGAATGCGCGTCTTTCGCCGGAAGATAAGTATTACGACGCCATCGATAAAGTCGCCAACGGCGATCTTACCGGTGCGGTAGCTGATTTTCGCTCCTGCCTTGCCGCTGATCCTTCGATGCTCGACGCCATGCACGGGCTGATTCACGCGTTCAAAGACCTGGGTGAACTGGATGAAGCCATCAGCGTCGCACTGCGGTTATCGGAGATCGATCCCGATGACGTTCTCGCGCACACCAGCCTGTCCATTTTGTATCAAACCAAAGGCATGGTTCCTGAGGCCGAAGCGGAAGCCACGAAGGCCAAGCTGCTCGGATGGAAGCTTCAGTTGCGCCGGCAACGTGAGGACGCGGGTGCTGTGTGACCTCTGAACTTCACAAAAAGCCTGATACATTGCTCCGACGCATGTACACTGCGCTCACAGAAGCTTATGGGCCGCAGCATTGGTGGCCGGCAAAGACCAGGCTTGAAGTCATCGTAGGAGCCTATCTCACACAAAACACCTCGTGGCGGGGGGTCGAAAAGTCTATCGAGAACCTGCGGGCACGAGACATTCTCAACCTCGATGGCCTGCGCGCAATCTCACAAGCAGAACTGCAGACGCTCATCAAACCGTCAGGCTTTATGCAGCGCAAGGCTTCGTCGATCAAAGCCTTTATCGAATTTCTGGACCGGGAGTACGATGGATCGATTGTTCGGCTTTCTTTGCAGAACGCGACAACGACATGGCAGCAGTTATTGGCCCTTCCCGGTGTTGGACCGGAAACTGCGGACGCTATTCTCCTCTACGCTCTCGGCCAGCCAGTTATGGTGGTTGACGAATACCTGCGAAGGCTCGTCACGCGTCATGGGCTGGCGCCGGAAAAAGCACGCTACACAGAAATTCAGCAGTTAGCAGTCAAGGCGTTTTCTGAAGAAGATGCAGCTTCGCTCACGAAATATTACAACGAGTTCCATGCTGTGGTCGTTGAACTCGGTAAACGTCACTGCAAGCGGAAGGCGGAATGCGACGGCTGTCCACTGTCGAAAACCGAATTCCATCCACCAAGACTGCTTTTCAACAAAGCTATGCAACGCTAGACAACGGCAGCCAAAACGTGAATACCGACCCATGATCTCGTTGGCTCTTCACCTCGATACCACCGCCATGGGCTATAAGAATTGCCTTAACAATTGCCAGTCCCATACCGCTTCCTGCGACTCGATCGCGCTGACTGCTGCCGCGGAAGAATTTATCGAAGATAAACGGCTGCTCAGCCTCATCGATGCCGGTTCCGTGGTCTGCGATATGAATCGACAGTCTTTCATCCTTTACTCCAGCGACGATTTCAATGGAGGATTTTGCAGGTGAATACTTCACGGCATTCTCTATGAGATGACGCAGGACCCGCCGCACCAGTTCGCGGTCCAAGGCTATCTGCGGGAGCGGCTCCTGGATTTGTACTTCTACCATGCGCCCGCGAAGCCGTGGCTGCTCTTCCTGCAAGACTGCGTCAATCAAGTCGCGCACATTTTCAAGTTCCGGGTGCACATGCAAGCCGGCTGTATCCAGTTGCGCCATTTCGACTGCTTCGCCAATGAGACGGTCCAGCCGTAGACTCTCTTCATCTACAACGGCGTATAATTCGTCCCGCTCAGGGTCCGGAAGCGGCGGATGGGCAATCAGCGCAGTCGCGGCGGCGCGAATTGCCGTCAATGGAGTTCTCAGTTCGTGCGTCACCGAATCGAGCAACGCGTGGCGCAGACGTTCTCCTTCCTCCATTGCTTCCATGTGGCTTGAGCGCTCAAGAGCCGCAGCGCGCTCGAGCGCAATGGCAACCAACCCGCCGATGGCCTCATACATCTCCTCCGAATACGTTCCATTCATCACTGCAAGCGCTCCGGCAGACTGCATTCCGAGAAGAAGCGGAATAAGGTAAGCATCATCCATGCGGCGAACGCCCGCTTCAGCATTGCGGGCGGCCATCTTTAGCTCGGCCGTGGGGAACAGTTCATTCTCAGGATCGGAGTAGTATGCAGCATCTTGTCCGGTAACATAGAGCGCCACGGCTCGCATGCCAAAAACCCTGGCTGCAATGGAAGGCGTGGCGCGTGCCAGCCCGCGCAGGTCCTCATATAGAAGTAGTTGCTGGCTGAATTCGTACAGGCGCTCCACCTCTCTCCTCCGTCGCTCCGATAGTTCGCTTTGTCGGCGCTCGCTCTCTGACAAATGGCTGACCAGGACGCTGGTTCCAAGAAAGACGGAAAGCGTTACCCAGTTCTGAGGCTCGGCGATTGTGAGCGCCCCAATGGGGGGCAGGAAAAAGAAGTTGTAAAGCAGCGTACAGAGAATCGAGAGATACACAGAATGGGCCAGCCGCCATCGCGTCGCCACAATCAGCACCAGCACAAGAAAACACAACGCTACTGTAGTCACGTTCACATGGACCACTCGCCGGAACAGGACAACCAATCCGCAAGCTGCCGCAGTGGATGCTGCATAGTGCAGAATCTCTGTCCCGGCTTGCTTGTTGTGCTTCAGCATCTCAAGCGCGATGATACTGTATCGAAGTATGGCTGAACGAGTTCTGGTCATTGATGACGAAATGCAGATTACGCGGGTTCTACGTGCCGCGCTTTCCGCTCATGGTTATGATGTGCGCACTGCCAATGAGCCCGAAGAGGCACTTCGCCTGGTTCAGGACTGGACGCCGGATCTGATCATCACCGATCTGATGATGCAGGGCATGACCGGCGTCGAGCTTTCCCGCACAGTGCGCGCAAAAAGCGACGTGCCAATCCTCGTGCTTTCCGTTCGTGACCAGGAGCGCTCAAAGATCGAAGCGCTGGATGCGGGCGCCGACGATTATGTAACTAAGCCGTTCAGCACACAGGAATTGCTTGCACGTGTGCGAGCCCATCTGCGCCGGGCGCCGGAGCGCAACACGAACGCGCCAATTGAAACCGGTGACTTCATTGTGGACACAGCCGCTCACAGCGTCACAGTTAAGGGCCGACCCGTCCATCTAACACCGAAAGAGTTCGAACTGCTCCTTCATTTCGCGCGCAACGCTGGCAAGGTCATAACACATCGAGCGCTGCTCACTGCTGTCTGGGGAGCGCAGTCTGCGCAGCAGCCAGAATATCTGCGCGTGTTTGTAGGCCAGCTGCGTAAGAAGCTCCAGGGCGATTCAGACAAAGAATATATTCAGACTGAACCTTGGGTCGGTTATCGTTTTCTCCCGGATGGCGGATCTGAGTAATTTCTCCATTTACGGCTTCCTTATAAATCCCTTACACCCGGTTTAGCGTGTAACCCATTTACTAAGTAAAGGCTTGCTGCGACAAGTTTCTGAAAAGGGCGCGCTATGTGGGATCTCTTAATGCTTGTATTCACGATTATCTTTTTCGTCGTTGCCCTGCTGTATGTGGGTGCCTGCGAGCGCCTGAGGTAGGCAATACATGAGCATGCTTACTCTGGTCATCCTCGCCGTCACGGTTCTCATGATGGTCTATCTAGTAGTGACCCTGCTCTATCCGGAGAAATTCTGAAGATGACAGCTAACGGCTGGCTCCAGTTCCTTGTTCTTTTTATCGCACTGCTGGTCTTTATGCGCCCGCTTGGTGTCTACATTGCCCGCGTGCTCGAAGGCGAGCGCACGTTTCTCTCCCCGGTTCTGCGGCCTGTTGAGAGACTGATTTACCGGGTCTCAGGCATACATCCTAACGAAGAAATGACCTGGCGCGAGTACTCCGTCGTGCTGCTTCTTTTCAGTTTCGTTTCCATGCTGCTTACATACGTTATTGAACGCGTGCAGCATTTTCTTCCCTGGAACCCACAACGCCTTACAGCGGTGGCGCCCGATCTAGCCTGGAATACCGCTGCTTCATTCACTACGAACACCAACTGGCAGTCTTATACGCCGGAAACCACCATGAGCTACTTCACCCAGATGGTTGGCCTCGCGTATCACAACTTTCTGAGCGCCGCAGTCGGCATCGCCGTTGCCATCGCGCTGGTTCGCGGCATCGCACGCAAAGAGTCGAAAACTATCGGGAACTTCTGGGTGGACGCTACCCGCTCGGTGCTCTACATCCTGCTGCCCATCTGCCTTATCTATGCAGGCATACTTGTCCAGCAAGGAGTTGTACAGAACCTCAAGCCTTACACCAGCGTTGCGACCCTCGAACAGCACAGCCAGATCCAGACCATCGCGCAAGGTCCGGTAGCCTCGCAGGAAGCCATCAAAATGCTTGGCACAAATGGTGGCGGTTTCTTCAACGCGAACAGTGCGCATCCGTTCGAGAACCCAACTCCATTCACTAATTTCCTGGAGATGTTTTCGATTTTCATCATTCCAGCAGCCCTGACCGTGACGCTCGGCAGGATGACGAATTCGAGAGGCCATGGATGGGCCGTGTTCGCCTGTATGTCCGTGCTTTTCATCGCCGGATTCATTACTGCCTACTGGGCAGAATCGCAGCCTCATCCATTGCTTCATGGCGTAGACCAGCGCGCAGGCAACATGGAAGGCAAAGAAGTACGCTTCGGCGTCTCACAATCCGCCCTGTTTGCCACAGTTACGACCGATGCCAGTTGCGGCGCAGTCAACTCCATGCACGATTCCTTTACGCCTCTCGGCGGCATGGTGCCACTGGCCAACATCATGCTGGGCGAAATTGTCTTCGGCGGCGTCGGCGCGGGGCTTTACGGCATGCTGATCTACGTAGTGCTTTCAGTCTTTATCGCAGGACTGATGGTCGGGCGCACGCCTGAGTATCTCGGCAAGAAAATTGAATCCTACGACGTGAAGATGGCCATGCTCTATGTGCTTATCTTCCCACTCATCATCCTCGTGCTCACAGCAATCTCTGTGCTCTCACCACAGATGGGCCTGAGCAGTTTAACAAACAACGGTCCACATGGTCTGAGCGAGATTCTATACGCCTTCACTTCAGGCGCTGGAAACAACGGCTCGGCATTTGCCGGCCTCACCGCCAATACGCACTGGTACAACCTGAGCCTTGGATTCACGATGCTCATCGGCCGTTTTCTTATGATGATCCCGATGGTAGCGCTGGCCGGCAATCTGGCGCAGAAGAAGAGCGTGCCTCCCTCTCCCGGAACGTTTCCGGTAAATACCGGCCTTTTCACCGTGCTGTTGACCAGTGTCATTCTCATTGTCGGCGCGCTAACGTTTTTCCCGGCGCTAAGCCTGGGACCAATTCTTGAACACCTGCTGCTGCATGCGGGACAGCTTTTCTAAGGCAGGGAGATAACAAATGGCAGAGAAACAGAGTCTCTGGAACCCGGTCATTCTGCGCCAGGCGATTGTCGCCGCTTTCACCAAACTCAATCCACGAGCCATGGTGAAGAACCCAGTCATGTTTGTCGTGGAAATTGGAAGCGTGCTTACTTCAGCGCTGCTGATTGCGGACCTTGTCCGGCGCCAACCCGGCTTCCCATTTGATCTGCAGATCACACTGTGGCTCTGGTTTACCGTTCTCTTTGCCAACTTTGCGGAAGCAATGGCGGAAGGCCGTGGCAAGGCGCAGGCAGACACCCTGCGCAAAGCCAAAGGCGAGACCATGGCTTATCGCTATCGTAAAGACGGCAGCCTTGAAGCTGTGTCCAGCTCACAACTACGCATCAACGACACTATTAAGGTTGAATCTGGGCAATTCATCGCAGGCGATGGCGAAGTCATCGAAGGCGTCGCATCTGTTGACGAGTCTGCCATCACCGGCGAATCCGCTCCCGTCATTCGAGAAGCTGGCGGCGACCGTTCCGCGGTCACGGGTGGAACGCGCGTTCTTTCCGACTGGATCAAGATTCGCATCACCTCAAATCCCGGTGAAACCTTTCTCGACCGCATGATCGCCTTGGTCGAAGGAGCCCAACGGCAAAAGACTCCAAACGAAATAGCGCTCAGCATCCTCCTCTCAGGACTGACAATCGTCTTCCTCCTCGCCGTTGCGACGCTGCAGCCTTTCGCGATCTACTCGCATGCGCCACAGACAATCTTTGTTCTGGTTTCATTGCTCGTCTGCTTGATTCCCACGACCATCGGTGGGTTACTCTCAGCCATCGGAATCGCTGGCATGGATCGGCTGGTGCAATACAACGTGCTCGCGATGTCCGGACGCGCCGTGGAAGCTGCGGGCGATGTAAATACCCTTCTGCTCGACAAAACCGGAACCATAACTCTTGGCAATCGTCAGGCGGCAGAGTTCCTGCCCGCCCCCGGCATCAGCACGGAGCGCCTTGCCGATGCAGCACAGCTCGCCTCGCTCTCCGACGAAACGCCAGAAGGCCGCTCCATCGTCGTCCTCGCAAAAGAAACATACAATCTGCGCGGACGCGACTTGACCGGCATGCATGCCGAGTTCGTTCCCTTCAGTGCCCAGACCCGTATGTCAGGCGTCAACCTGCCGGGAACCATGGTTCGCAAAGGCTCCGCCGACGCAATTGCGCGTCATTTGGAGCAACACGGGTCGAGCCTTCCTCGAAAAGTGACAGATAGAGTCGAGGAAATCGCCCGTCTTGGTGGAACGCCATTGGTGGTATCAGAAAACAGCACCGCGCTCGGCGTCGTCCACCTCAAGGACATCGTCAAAGGCGGCCTCAAGGACCGGTTGGCGCGCCTGCGCGCGATGGGGATTCGCACCATCATGATCACCGGCGACAATCCACTCACCGCCGCCGTCATTGCCCGTGAGGCTGGCGTTGATGATTTTCTCGCTGAAGCAAAACCCGAAGACAAAATGACCCTGATCAAGTGCGAGCAGGCAAAAGGCAAACTCGTCGCCATGACCGGAGACGGCACTAACGACGCGCCCGCGCTCGCTCAGGCCGACGTAGGCGTTGCCATGAACTCCGGCACGCAAGCCGCCAAAGAGGCTGGCAATATGGTCGATCTTGACTCCAACCCGACCAAGCTGATCGAGATCGTCGAAATCGGCAAACAGTTGCTTATGACGCGCGGCGCGCTGACAACTTTTTCTATCGCTAACGATGTCGCCAAGTACTTCGCCATTATCCCCGCGATGTTCGCAGGCGTCTTCCCGGTGTTGAATGCGCTCAATATCATGCATCTCAAGACGCCGCACTCCGCCATTTTGTCGGCAGTCATATTCAATGCAATCATCATCATCGCGCTCGTGCCAATCGCGCTGCGCGGCGTCAAATATGAGCCGAAATCCGCACAGGCCCTGCTCCGGCGTAACCTCATCATTTATGGGGTCGGCGGCGTGATCGTCCCCTTTATCGGGATCAAGCTCATTGATGTTGTCCTGAACGGCCTGCATCTGGTCTGAGAAAGAATATGGGAAAAACACTGATCATTTCTCTCCGCTACACGTTAATGACGACTGTAATTTTGGGAATCGTCTATCCTCTCGTCGTAACTGTCTTTGCACATTTTGCATTTCGAGATAAAGCTAATGGGCAACTTGTCTCAAGAAGCGGCCAGGTCATCGGCTCCAGAATCATCGGGCAGGGTTTCACCAGCGACATGTACTTTCATAGCCGCCCATCCGCTGCAGGCAACGGCTATGATGCAACCTCATCCGGCGGCTCGAATCTTGCCGCGTCAAGTCGGAAGCTTGTCTCGCGTATTGAAGGCGACGTCGCAAAATATCAGCAGAATGGAAACAATCAGCCGGTTCCCATTGACCTGGTCACAGCCTCCGGCTCTGGCCTCGATCCTGACATATCGCCCACAGCCGCATACTTTCAGGTTGTGCGCGTGGCTCGGGTGCGACATCTCAACCAGGAGGCAGTGCGCAATCTCGTTACAGCCCACATTCAGCCGCGCCAGTTCGGCATCTTCGGAGAGCCCCGCGTTAACGTACTTGAACTGAATCTCGCCCTCGATCAGATGCAATAGCGCATCTGCTCCAGCACCTGTACGAGCTTAGCGGCAGCCATCCGAAGCTCATTATCCGTTGTCAGACAGTCTGGACAGAGACGTAGCCACGGCCCGCGCGCGTCTGTGATCACACCACGCTCTGCCAATTTCTTGGAAATGGCGGCGGCATTATCCAACCGTACTGCGAGAAACGCCCCATGCTCAGTATCACCGCCGACAGCCTTGACGCCGATGTCGATTAGGTAGCTCTTGAATCTCGTCAATAGATCCAGGCCATAGGCGCGTAACCTTTCGACGCCCATAGCCAGCGCGAATCGCTGACCGCTCCGCGCCTGATAGTACGTCAGCACCGGTGGCGTCGATTCAAGAAACGCATCGCCGCCGAATCGCAACTTCGGCGGATCAGGACGTTCATAGCCGAACATGTTTTCGCGTGCAAACCACCCTGTATCCAGCGGGCGCAGACCGCTACATAGAGCTTCCGGAGAAAGATACAGGAAACACGCACCTGGGCCACCGCGCAAATATTTGTAGCTGCCGCCGATCATAAAGTCAGCCTGCATTGCAGCCGCATCTAGAGGAAAGACCCCGACGGCGTGATAAGAATCCACCAGTAATCTGGCGCGGATCGCATGGCAGGCCTCGGCCAGGGATGGCAGATCGTGGATGATCTGACCGTCCATGAACATGACCTGCGAAATCACAACCAGATCAACGCCAGAACGCAAATGCTCGCGCAGCCGGGCCACGGTAAAACGGCCGTCCACATCCGGCTCAACCCACCGCATCTCGATGCGGTCAAGCGCAGCATATTGCTTGAGAATCAAATCGATGGAATCGAATTCGCCGCGTGTGCTTAAAACGCGAGGTCTGCCTGGAAGAGCATTCAGAATCGTCCGCAATCCCTGACCTGCTGAGGTCTTAGGCACAACGGAGTCGGCGCTAGGCGCGCCAATCAGCTTCGCAATCCGCGAACGAAACGCCTCCTGTTCGGCCAGCCACTTGTCCCAGGCATCACCCAGCTTTGTTTCCCACAGAGTTATCCCTTCGCGGACATCCTCTGCCATCTGATCCAGCGGCCTTCCGAGCGAGTGGTTTGCCAGATATATATGACCATTCGCGAGCGTGCGAGAAAACAGCGGCGCTATGCAGCGTTTAATCGCTTCTTCGCGCAGCGGGCCAGACGGAAGCCTATCCACAGCCTCCTGAATCAGGCAACTCATCGCTGCGTGAGCCCGGTTCGTATGGCAAACAACTCAGGGAAAAAGGTAAGATTCAATGCCTGCTTAAGAAACGCCACTCCTGAAGAGCCTCCCGTCCCAGGCCGGAAGCCAATGATGCGCTCTACCGTCTTCATGTGGCGAAAACGCCAGAGTTGAAAATACTCTTCTACATCAACGAGCTTTTCGCACATTTCGTAAGCGTCCCAGTGCTCACGCGGGTGCTCATAAATTTGTCGCAGCACATCAACCAGTTCATCGTTCTTTTCATATGGCTCTGACCAATTGCGCTCTACGCAAGCATCCGGTATCGCAAGTCCGCGCCGCTTGAGATGGCGCAGGAATTCGTCATAGATGCTCGGCGCTTCCAAGACTACCCGCAGGTCTTCGTGGATCTGCGGAAGATGTTCGAAGACTTTCAACGCCTCGCGGTTTTTGTTGCCCAGCAGAAACTCCAACTTGCGGTACTGGAACGACTGGAAGCCTGAGGCATGCCCGAGCACACCGCGAAATTCCATGTACTCCGACGGCGTAAGCGTCTCCAGCACTGCCCATTGATCGAAGAGCTGCATCTGTATGAGCTTGACCCGCGACAGAATCTTGAAGCAGGGATCAAGCTGGTCACGCTGCACATGCCTTATCGCGGCAGAGAGTTCATGTATCAGCTGCTTAATCCAAAGCTCAGATACCTGATGCTGAATAATGAACAGCATTTCGTCATGATGCTCAGGATGGGAGAGCGGATGCTGCTGCGCCAGCAGGCCATCCAGACACAGATACCCTGCATAGCTCATCCGGTCGCGAAAATCAGTGAAGATGCCGGATTCCAGTGGCCTTATGTTTTTCTCAATCGACGACATCACCCAGAATTATAGGAGTCCAGCAAAAAGAAAGCCTGACGGAACTGTGCCCGCCAGGCAGGGAGGCATACACCATTGAGAAAACGGAACAGAATGCCTGCTCATCACAAGGTTTGTCAAATACAAATTTGACAAGGTTCTACGGACAAGCGATTTCAGGTCATGTATCTTCGGGTTCGAACAGATTTCGGGATAGAAATGCAGGACATATTTATATAATCTGCCCCTGGGGCCAGCCGAAGCTCACTTGTCGATTCCCGGCTTGCGCGAACCGAGAATGAGACATGCTTTCAGTTCCTCCAATTCCTTATGAAGTATTTGACGGCTCCCACAAATCGAACGGAGTCATCGCTCACTCACCCTTTACTGTCGGACGGCTTCCGGGGCGTGACCTGGTTCTTGAGGACGTCCACGTCTCGCGCAAGCATGCTGAAATCATCTATGAAAATGCCGCCTTCCATGTGGTGGATATGGAGAGCCGCCACGGCACATTCGTCAACGGGATTCGTATACAGCGGCAACGCCTCTCCCCTCAGGACCTTCTTCATTTTGGGTCAATGGACGGCCCCAGAATGCGGTTCGGCATTGCGGACGCCACATCAACCTCCACAATTCGCGAACTGCTGGTGCAACTCCCCGCAGCTTCTAGTACTGGCAGCGGTTTAGAAAAGCTTAGCTGGTTCCTTGAAGCAGCACGGCGCTTGAATGCCGTTGGAGCAGTGGACCAAATCCTTAGTTGCCTGGTAGAAACCACGCTCGATCTCACAAAAGTGGAACGCGGCTACTTTTTCCTCTGCGATGAAACTGGACGGCTGAAGCTGGCTGCTGGCCGCAGCAACAAAGGTGAGACCCTCACTGATGACTCGACTCTCTCCCGAAGCGCCATTCAACAGGCCATGTCATCGGCGGGTGAGTTTATAATCACGGACACTCTTAAGGCGGAATCTGCGGTCCGTTCAGAGAGCATGATCATGCAGAACATTCGCTCGATCATTTGTATTCCACTACGCAGCCGGCGTGCGCAGTCTTCAAACAAAAATGATGCAGCAAGAAACAACTTGCTCGGCGTGCTTTACCTGGATAGCCGTTTGCACGCTGGCAATCTGACGCAAGTAGATAACGAAATGCTGCACACGATCGCATCTGAAGCTGCGGCGCTCATCGACAATGCCCAGCTCGCAATTGCGGAAGAACAGGCCCGCCGTTATCGCGAAGAGCTTGATATTGCTGCGAGTATTCAGCAGGGCCTTATGGCTGTGCAGATACCTGAGCTTTCTTATGCCAAAGTTTCGGCGCGCTCCATTCCTTGCAAGGAAATCGGAGGCGACTTCTATGATGTGATGACCGACAATGACCATCTCTATCTTGTTATCGCCGATGTCTCAGGAAAGGGCGTCTCTGCGGCGCTTCTGGCCTCAACACTCCAGGGACAGATTTATTCACAATTGAACGCCCATCACTCGCTCGATACCATCGCTACGCTTCTTAATCAGTACATCTGCGCAAAGAACGTAGGCAAATATGCAACTCTGTGCATACTACGGCTCAGCAAGACGGGACAACTTGATTACATTAACTGCGGTCACCCCGCTCCTTTGGTTTGCGATGGTAGAAGCGTAGTTCAACTTCAAGGGCTGAATCTTCCGGTCGGTTTGATTGATCGTGCTGACTTCAGCGCGCACACAACAACGTTAGAGCCAGGAAACCGCGTCTTTCTGGTAACGGACGGGGTGACAGAAGCAGAGAATGCAAAGGGAGAATTTTTTGGTGACGTGCGTTTACAACACGCATTCGGCTCAAATACCAATCTGGACGGCATAGCACATGCTGTTCAGACTTTCTGTGAAGGCACGCCAGCCAATGATGACTGCACAATGCTGGAGTTGCGCTTCCACTGAGTGATATTTTGTGCTCATGCACAAACTTGCTTGCCTTCTTCTCTTCGCCTCGATTGGCAGTTCTCTGTCTGTCATTGCTCAGACGCAGCCGCCAGAGCTTTCGGCAAAGGACGACCCGGCGTCTCAGGCTGTGCTCAGTCTCGAACGCTGGCGTGAGAGCCGCGTTTCCACATACATGAGTGACTTTGGCGAGCTAGATCGGTATCGCGAAGCGAATGCAGAACTCAAATCATCGGGCCCGAGCGAAAATCGTGTCGTCTTCTATGGCGACTCCATCACTGACGGCTGGATGCTGGATACCTACTTCCCCGGCAAGGGCTACATCAATCGCGGCATCAGCGGACAGACAACGCCGCAAATGTTGGTGCGCTTTCGGCAGGACGTAATAGACCTTACGCCGAAAGTCGTCGTCATTCTTGCTGGAACTAACGACATTGCCGGAAATACTGGACCTATGACGGTGGAACAAACTGAGGCAAATTATGCGTCATTGGCGGAATTGGCCCGCGATCATTCCATCCGCGTGGTCTTTTCCTCAGTCACTCCAATCCACGATTACATTAAGCAGCGGCAAGCATTCTTTCTGCAGCGCTCACCGGAAGAGATTTTGCAACTTAACCAATGGCTGCGCCATTACTGCGAGCAGAACAACCTCGTGTATCTCGACTACTACGGCGCGATGGTGGACGACCGCGGCATGATGAAAGAGAACCTGGCCAACGACGGATTGCACCCCAATGACGCCGGATATCGCATAATGGCCCCGCTCGCGGAAGCGGCCATAGAAAAGGCTCTCTCACAATAGCGCCATGGAATTGAAAGAGGCTACAGAGACAGAGCTTTCCTTTATTGTCGAGACCGAGCACTTGCCGGCGTTTCCAGGAGTACATTGGCAGAGGGACAATCGAAGAACAGGCTACGGCCATGTGCGATTCATATCCTCCACCTGATCGCGTTTGACCCTTTCGGGAAAAAGCTTGGATATACGATCCGCCGCGGGCTTCAACCGTCTGTATTAGCCAACCGGAACCTAGCCCAACCTCAGTCATGGATTTGTGGGGAGTCCCTTAACATGCAGCCGAACCGCGGTGAGATGAGGCGGGAAGATCGAGATAGCCGTGACAGTCCATTCGACTTTGACAATTTGACAATCTGATAGACGGCCGCCTTGCCCCGGTCCTGATCGATCGAGATTATCTCGCCAACAGCAGGAATGCGTTTTTCCCAATGGATTTGCAGCGGTTGACTTGTCTCTTCCGGAACGATGCTGACTTCAATGATGTGGCGCTGCGCTGCCACGGCCCTGCTCTCGACGTTCGTAGGGTCTCCTGCATGCGCGCTCTCTTTGGCTATGGTCTCGCGCACTATATTGATGTCTATGCCATGGCCGATGAGTATTTTGCCTGTATTGGAATCCGGGCTCACGCAGCAGGCCGAGGAACAAGTGCTCTGTACCAATGTGCTGGTGCCCGAGATGCTCAGCTTCCTCGGCGGCATTAGCCAGCACACGCTTGACTTCGTTCGATAGAGGCAAATCGACTGAAGTAGCAGTCTTCGGTCTCAGATCGACATACTTCTCAACCTCTTTGCGCAGAATCGCCGGCCAGTCTC
>Ga0126371_10002358_pt1 | contig 16262 bp, 18 predicted proteins | sample PanSoiMetaPlot_4_FD_110145 | JGI IMG/M metagenome (GOLD analysis project Ga0126371, IMG submission 110145) | Tropical forest soil microbial communities from Panama - MetaG Plot_4 | ecosystem: Environmental > Terrestrial > Soil > Tropical forest > Bulk soil | place: Panama | collected 2016-02-17 | reverse complement strand
CTGCCGCGCGTCACTTCGACCAGGATGGGATTGGACATGATGCTCTGATTCCGAAGTTAGTCGTTACGGGCACGGCGTCTGCTCTCCTTCTCCCCCTTCAGGGGGAGAAGGTCGGGATGAGGGGGCGCCTCAGCAAACTCGGTCATAGCAACTCGCGGCGACGCCCCCTCACCCCGACCCTCTCCCCGCGAGCGGGGAGAGGGAGCGCTCGCGCCCTGCTCACCCCACACTCTTCCCTCGCGACGAAATTACCGCCACATTTCGGCTCGGGATTCCCGCTTCACTTGCCACGCCATGGCCGTCCGCCTCAAGACGCTTCGAACCGCGATGCTGGTCGTGTTCGTGCTGCCGATCGCGACGCGCGCGGGGCTGTACGCGGTCGCGGATCACCCGCGCAGCTGGCGCGACGCCGACTGGTCGAGCACCCACATGCTGCCGGAGGCCGCGCGCGATCCGCCGGCGCGCGTCATGGTTTTCGCGGCGCGCCCGGGCGGCTGGAAGGGCATTTTCGCGGTCCACACCTGGGTCGTGGTGAAGCCCGCGAACGCGACACAGTACACGCGCTATGACGTGATGGGCTTCGGCCAGCCGGTGCGCATCAACATTCACGCGCCGGATGCTTTCTGGTTCAGCGACCGCCCGCAGCTCGTCGCCGACGTGCGCGGCGCGCGCGCCGCGTCCGCAATCCCGAAGATCGAGGCGGCCGTGAGGGCCTATCCTTATGCGACCTACGGCTCCTACCGGGTGTGGCCGGGGCCGAACAGCAACACCTTCACGGCGGCCCTCTTGCGCGCCGCGCCGGAGCTCGAGGCCGCCATGCCGTCCGAGGCGGTCGGCCGCGACTGGCGCGCGGATGGCGCGCTTTTCGGCCTGACCCCCAGCCATACCGGCGTGGAAATGAGCCTCTACGGCGTGCTTGGCTTAAAGCTCGGCTGGGTCGAGGGCGTGGAGATCGATTTCATGGGGCTCGTCGCCGGCCTCGACCTACGACACCCGGCGATCAAGGTCCCCTGCTTCGGCCGGCTCGGCGTCGAAGCGGTGCCGGTCGTGGCCGCCAACGCGCCGAACGGTCAATGAGCGCCGAGCGGCTGTCGATCATCGTACCGGTGCTGAACGAAGAGGCCGGCATCGCGCCGGCCCTTCAGGCGCTCGCACCTTTGCGCTGGCGCGGCGCCGAGGTGATCGTCGTGGACGGCGGCAGCAGCGACCGCACCGCCAGCCTGGCGCGACCGCTCGCCGACCGGCTGATCGTGGCGCCGCGCGGCCGCGCCGCGCAGATGAACGCCGGCGCCGCCGCGGCGCAGGGCGATGTGTTGCTGTTCCTGCATGCCGATACGCAGCTTCCCGCCGACGCCGACCGGCTGATCCTCGACGGCCTCGCGCAAACCGGTCGCGGCTCGACGCCTGCCTGGGGCCGCTTCGATGTCGCCATTACGGGGCATCATCCGCTCTTTCCCCTGATTGCCGCGCTCATGAACCTGCGCTCGCGCGCGACCGGGATCGCGACCGGCGACCAGGCGATCTTCGTCGACAAGACCGCGTTCGCGGGGGTCGGCGGGTTTCCCGACATCGCCCTGATGGAGGACATCGTCCTCTCGCGCCGGCTCAAGCAGCTGAGTCGTCCACTGTGCCTCACGGCGCAAGCATTGACCTCCGGACGCCGCTGGGAGAAACACGGCGTCGTGCGGACCATCCTCACCATGTGGCGCCTGCGGCTCGCCTTCTTCTGCGGCGCCCATCCCGACAAGCTCGCCGCGAGATATGGCTATGCGCCTCGCCAACGCTGACCCGGTCGCGATCGCGATCCTCGCCAAGGCGCCGCTGCCGGGTTTTTCCAAGACGCGGCTGGCGTCGGCCCTCGGCGCGGACGGCGCCGCCGCGCTGCAAGGGCGGCTCATCGAGCGCGCCGTCGAGACCGCGCGCGCGGCCGAGATCGGCCCGGTCACGCTGTGGGCGGCGCCCGACCAGGACCATCCGGCGTTCCAGACGCTCGCGGCCCTGTTCGGCGTCGCGCTCGCGCGCCAGCCGGACGGCGACCTCGGCGCGCGCATGCTGGCCGCGATCGCGGCGGCAGGCGGGCCCGCGCTGGTGATCGGCACCGACTGCCCTGCGCTCGCCCCCACGCATCTGCGCGCCGCCGCCGATGCGCTCAACGCCGGCATCGACGTCGTCACGGTTCCGGTCGAGGACGGCGGCTACGCGCTGATCGGCATGCGCGAGCCGCAGCCGGGCCTCTTTGCCGACATGCCCTGGAGCACCGCCGGCGTGATGGCGGAAACGCGCCGCCGGCTCGGGCAGGCCTCGTTCTCCTGGCGCGAGCCGGCGCGACTGTGGGACGTCGACCTGCCGGCGGACGTCGAGCGTCTGCGGCGCGAGGGGCTCGCCAGCCTGACGGGGTGAATTTGCAGGGTGGGCGACCGCTCTTCGCGTTCGCCCACCCTGCGGGAATCCGCTATCTATTTCGGCCTAGGGTGGGAAATCTCGCATGTTCACGACGCCCCGGCTGATCCTGATCGCGCTCGGCGCCGCGCTCAACTGCTCGATCGGCACGATCGTCTACCTGGTCAAGCTGCCGATCTACCTCGATTCGATCGGCACCATCCTGATCGTGCTGCTGCTCGCGCCCGACCGCACCGCCGCCTTCATCTGCGCGTGGGCGGCCGGCTGGGTCGGCCTCGCGGTGAGCGGCCTGATCAACCCGTTCCTGCCCTGGTTCGCGCTGACCGACGTCGCGATCGCCCTCGTCGCCGCGCTCCTCGTCGTTCCCGCCGCCGCGACCTTCCGCGCCCGGCCGCTGCGCGGCGATGTCTTCACGATTCAGGTGGCGCTGTGCGGCATCGTGCTCGGCGTCGTGTCTGCAATCGTCTCGGCGCCGGTCGTGGTCTACCTCTTCGGCGGCGTCACCGGATCGGGCTCCGCCTTCGTGGTCGCGCTCTTCCTCAAGGACGGCCTGCATCTCATGAGCGCCGCCATCGCGTCCGGCCTTGCGGCCGATCCGCTCGACAAGGTGCTCCAGGTCCTCCTCGCCGCCCTGCTCTATCGCGCGACGCCCGGCGACTTCATCGCCATGCTGCGCGCGAGCGAGACCGGCACCGCCTCATGACGCCGAACGGCGCCTTCACGGTCGGCTTCATCCTCATCGCGCTGAGCGTGGCCGAGCCCGGCCCACGCGGCGCCGCGGTGCTGGTCGCGCTGGCGCTCGCCTTCGCGGTCATCGAGGTCGGCGGCGCGAGCCTGATCGCGCTCAAGCGCGCCGCCATCGTGGTGCTGCCGCTCGCGCTGTTCATGAGCCTGGTCTGGGTCGGCCTCGTCGGCGAGGCGCCCTACCAGATCGCCGCCGACATCGTCGGCACGCGCACGGCCGCACTCGTCTATGTGGCGAAACTCTCCGGCCGGCTCTTCTTCGTCGTCGCCGTGATCCAGCTGGTCTTCCTGCGCTTCGCCGACCTCACGCCGCTGCAGCTCGTCCGCGCGCTCGCGCTGCCGGCGCCGGTCAAGCGCATGCTGGCGATCACGCTGTCGCTCATCGGGACGCTCCGCCACGCCATCGACCGCGCCCATATCGCGCTGATCGCGTCGGGCACGCTCACGCGCGCGCCGTCGTGGCGCAACGCGGTCCATTCGTGGCGGCTGATCCAGGCGGTGTGGCTCTCCGCCGTCACCATCCTGATCGGCCGCATGCGCGACAAGTGGCCGGTCGAAGGCACCATGGCGCGCCTCGACGGCGCGCTCGACCGCGGCAAGTCGCGCGTCTTTGCGGGCGCGGATCGCATCTGGCTGCCGATCACGCTCGCGGCCGGCTGCGCGATCCTGCTCGCCGATCTCGCCTGGAAACGCTGAATGCCCCGCCGCGAGCTCATTTCCGGCCCCAATTTCTCCGGCCGCAGCGCCGCCCTGATGGCGCTGCTGCGCGACGCCGCCTTCGCGGCCAAGACCTTCTACGTCGGTCCCTATTCGGAGGCCGCACTCTCCGGCCTCACCAGCAGCATCGCCGACGAGGTCGATCTCTATCGCGCCAAATCCACCGACAATCCGGCGAGCCCTGGCCGCGCGGTCTTCGCGCCCATCGACGTCGCGGCATTCGGCCGGCGCGAACCGCAGACGCTGTCGGGCGGCGAGCAGGTGCTGCTCGCGCTGCACTGCTTCTCGCTCAGCGCCTTTCCGGCGCTCGCGATCGACACCGCGCTCGAGCAGCTCGACCCGGCCAATCGCGACGCCGCGCTCGACTATCTCGACCCGCGCAACGGGCTTGGGCTTGGCGCCGACGTGGCGCTGATCGACAACCGCCTGCCGCCGCCGCTCGCCGGCTGGACGGCGCGCGAGCGCACGGCGGACACGACCGCGTTCGACTGCGACCCGGAGAAGGTCGTCGCCGCGCTCGCGCCGCGGCAGGCCCCGGCCATCGCGATCCGCAATCTCACCTTCGGCTATCGCCATGGCCGGACGATCTTCCGGAACGTCGACCTCGCGCTTGCGGGCGGCACCGCCTATCGGCTTGCCGGGCCGAACGGCGCCGGCAAGACCACCTTGCTCAAGCTATTGGTCGGCGTGCTCGCGCCGAACGCCGGCGAGCTTTTGCTCGGCGACGCGCCCTATCGGCCGTGGCGTCACGGCAACCGCGCGATCGCGCTCGCGACGCAGAACCCCGACCATCAATGGAGCGGCGCGACCTTGCGCGACGACCTCGCGCGGCGCCGTGCCGCCTTCGCGCACCTGGTCGGCGGCGACGCCTTCGCCGAGTCGCGACTCGTAAAGCTTGCCGCCGCGCTCGGCGCAAAATCGCTCGACACCCATCTCTACGAGCTGCCGCTCGCGGCGCGCAAACGGTTGAGCTGGCTGTGGCCGCTCGCCGGCGCGCTCCCCTGGGCGGTGCTCGACGAGCCCTCGCTCGGCCAGGATCCCGCGACGCGCGTCGGGCTCGCCGCCGCGATCGCGCGGCTGACCGCGCTCGGCCATGGCGTGCTGTTCGTCACCCACGACGACGATTTCGCGGCGCGCATTCCGCATCGCGTCCTGGCGATCGGGGAGATGCAGGTCAAGGAAGCTCCATGAAAGCACTTCCATTCGATTGGACCTTTTGGATCCATAGGCCATGAGCAAGGCATTCACCCGGGAAAGCGACGCCGATCCGGACGATCGCGACGACGACGGCGGCGACGCGTTGCCCGCCCATGCCAAGAACTACGTCACGCCCGCCGGCCATGCGGCATTGCAGGCCGAGCTTCGCCACCTGCGCCAGGAGGAGCGTCCGAAGGTCGTCGAGGTCGTCAGCTGGGCGGCGAGCAACGGCGACCGTTCGGAGAACGCGGACTATCACTACGGCAAGAAGCGGCTGCGCGAGATCGACCGGCGGGTCCGCTACCTCACCAAGCGGCTCGAAAGCGCGGTGCTGGTCGATCCGCAGCAGCAGCAGACGCTGCGCCAGGTCTTCTTCGGCGCCACCGTCACCTATGCGAGGGCGGACGGCAGCGAGCACACCGTCACGCTGGTGGGCGTCGACGAAGCCGACCTGTCGCAAGGAAAGATCAGCTGGCTGTCGCCTGTCGCCCAGGCGCTGATGAAGGCGAAGGTCGACGACAACGTGCAGCTGCGCACGCCGGCCGGTGTCGAGGAGATCGAGATCGTGGCGATCCGGTATGGATCGTAAGCCGGAGGATTATTCCCGCTTCACCACCGCCATCGTCTTCTCGATGTCGTCCAGCCGCTTTTCCAATTGCGCGGTCGTGATCGTTTGCGAAAAGCCACTGACCACGCTGGCGAGCTTCGCGGCCTCGCGGGCGCCGAGCTCGCCCACGCCGATCGCCTGTATGATCACGCCCATGGCCGTGACCGCGTCGACGGCGGTCGTCATCGGCGGCAGGTCGATCGCCACCGTCCGGTCCCGCTGCGGCGGGCAGATGCGGTCGATGCACAGCCGCAGCGCCCCGACGTGGCCTGCTTTGGCGACGGCGATGAGCTTGCTGACGACCGCCTCGGCGTCTCCCGCGAGCAGGCTTTCGGCCAGCAGCGTGAGCCTGTTGCGCGCGCCGAGCGGACGGCCCAGGGGATTTCCGCTTTGGCCTTTTTGGAACGTCATGGTCTTCTCTCCTGTCATAGGCGTGCGCGATCGCGGCCGGAGGGCCGGATGGCGTGACGCGGAATTTCGGGGTGGTCGCTTGTAAAATACAGGCGAAATACAAGCGCGCGGGTAACTGAGCACTGCCCCCAGCCGCCGCGCGAGCTACGCTGGGCAAGCTCGGGTCATGGGAAAATGCAGGCAGGTAACGAATACCCAAACGCAACGCGCCCGCAGCGCGAGGCTCCGGGCGCGAGAAAGGCAGACTAGAATTCATGCCTTCGCGCAAGTCGGCGGAATGCGCAAGCAAGAACGGCGTTATCACCACAAAAAGCAGTCGAGGCGTGCGCACATCTCGACCTTCTCGACCGCTTTGCAACTCCGCTTCACTGCGGCCTGATGCCGGCGAATTTGATCACCTTGCCCCACTTCTCGATTTCCCCGGCGATGAACTTTTGAAAATCGGCGGGCGAGCCGGCGAACACCGCGGCCCCGAGGTCGGTAAGACGCTTCTTCATGGTGGGATCGGCCAGCGCGGCGTTGATCTCCCGGTTGAGCTTCTCGACGATTTCCGCGGGCGTGCTCCTCGGCGCGACGATCCCGTACCAGCCCCTCGCCTCGTAGCCCGGCAGAAACTCGCTCACGGTGGGGACGCCGGGCAGGTTGTCCTGGCGCTCCGCGGAGGTCACCGCCAGCGCGCGCAGCTTGCCGGCCCGGATGTAGCCGAGCGACGCCGGCATGACGCCGAACAGTACCTGCACCTGTCCGCTCATCAGATCGGGCAGCGCATTGCCCTCGCCGCGGTAGGGAACGTGGACCAGGTCGACGCCGGCCATCATCTTGAACAGCTCGCCGGCGACATGCAGCGGGGAGCCATTGCCGCCGGAGGCCATGTTGATCTTGCCGGGGTGGGCCTTGGCATAGGCGATGAACTCGGGAACGGTCTTCGCCGGCACCGCTGGATTCACTTCCATGACCAGCGGGATGCTGGCGATGCTCGCCACAGGCGCGGTGTCGCGCAGGAAATTGAACGGAAGATTCTGATCGAGCGCCGCGTTGATGGCGTTCGCCGAAAGGGCCATCAGCAGCGTGTACCCGTCCGGCGCCGCTTTCAGGGCGACTTCGGTGCCGATACTGGTTCCGGCGCCGGGGCGATTGTCGATGACGATCGGCTGCCCGAGCCGCTCCGACAGCCATTGGCCGATCAGGCGTGCGATGATGTCGGGCGAGCCGCCGGGCGCCGTCGTGACGATCAAACGCACCGGCCGCCGCGGATAGGCTTGCGCCCGCGCGGGCCCCGTCACGAGGGGCAGCACGGCGGCGCCGGCGGCGAGCCGCAGGAATTTCCTGCGATAGGGACGCTTCACGGCTTGCCCCTTAATATCAGCCCGCATGGTTATGAGGCGCCGATCTGATTGACGAAAGGCAGAGGCGCCATCGCACGAGCTCGAGCATCAATACTTTTGGTCGCTCAAGGATGCTCGGACCATTCAAACCCGGAGGCAAGTATTTTCCGCGAGGCGAGCAGGTGAACGACCCGATCCAGCGACCTTTGAATCGGGCTGCTGCAGACGACGGCCGGCCCGTTGCGGCGCGCTGATTCCCAGGTTCAAAGCCTCGAAGCCTCGAAAGGCTCAATACATTACATTCACGCTCCCCCGCCCCGAGGAGCTAAACGACGCCGGATACCGGAAATAAGAAGGGCCCCGCGATGGATCACACCGCGGGGCAAAGCAACTCGTTGCGAGCCCTGATCAGTCGCACACGCGACGACGTACGGTCACGCGGTCGCCGCGGTCATTCGTGCGATGGTCGATGATGACGCGACAATCGCGCTCGTGGTGACGCTCGATGCGTACGCCGCCAGGACCGACCTCGAACTCCGCCGCTTGGACAGCGACCGGGGCCGCCATGGCAAACATTGCTGCGCCTAACACCACTCCTTTGATTGCGAACCTCATCCGTCTGCTCCGTTGTTCCCTTTACCCCCATTTGTTCCGCCCATTGTTCCGAGAGACCTCCAACAGGGGCGTGCCGACATATAAACGAAGGTTCCGGGACGCTGTTCCATAAGACCCGCGGTCAATTGTGAGGTGGCGCAGCAAGTGTGCGGCCTACGGCGCGCTCGGCGCGGAGTTCCTCGAGAAAACGATGGAATGTCCCGACTCAGCAGGACCCGATCCTGCTGTTACACACTCAGCCATGAAGGGATTTTGCGGGTAATTCGCTGGCCGTCGATACGCCGGTACAAGGCTTCCGCCAGGCCATACGCCCCGAACGCCAGCAAACCGAGCGCCGTCGCGCCGAGCAGCGGGCCGCCATACGTCTGATCCTTGATCGCACTCAGCGCGCCGGCAAGACCGGTGGCCTCGTGGGGATTCGATCGCAGCGCAGCGAAGACGAGAAAAACGCCGATGACCGCGTAGACGGCGGCTCTCGTCAGGTAGCCGGCGCAGCCGAGCGCCGTAACCAGTCGACGCGGCTTTGGTTCGAGCGCGATGCGTTTGCGAAACTGCGCGCGAACGCCGGCGATCCCGATGCAGACCGCCGCAACGATGATCGTGACGCCGATGGCGCCAAGCGCCGGACGCCCGAATGGCTGATGCAGGAGCCATGCGGTCCAGCCGTGGACCTCGCCGTCCGTGGTCATCATATCGGGGCCGACGAGCATCGACAGCGACACCAGCGCAAAGCCGGCATAGAAGATGCCGGTCGCCCCGTAGGCCGCGCGGCGCGCGAGCCCCTTGGCGTCCGAGCCGAACCGATCCACATCGAGAAAGCACTGAGCTTCCCGCCAGAGCGCGAAGCAGAGAAGCCCGATCGTCAGCACCGCCACCAAGGCGCTGCCCAGCGGCGCCTCGATCAGCGATCGAAGCGCATCCTTGCCGCCGACCGGCTGGCGATGCGCATCAAACGCGGCGACCGCCGTGAAGTAGGCGAGGATCACGAAGACGATGCCACGCGCCCCGTAGCCGGCGCGTGCGAACCACTGCACATACGGTCGACGCACGCGCGCCATCGGTTGCCCGATCTCGTTTTTTCGAGCGTCGGGAGGATCTCGAAAGCCCAGTTGGGCGATACGGCAACCCGAGATGACGACGGATAGTTCCGGCGATCGCCTCACTCATCCCATCATCGCCATGCCGGGCCACATCTTGGCGACGGTCCGCGCATATTGCGGTGGGCGCTTGACCTCGGCGCCGAGCACGCGGGCGGCGTTCCAGGCCCAGTGCGGGTTGTCGAGCATGGCGCGGGCGAGCGCGACCATGTCGGCCTTGCCCTCGGCGACGATCGCCTCGGCCTGCTTCGGCGTCACGATCAGACCGACCGTGCGCGTCGCAATCCCGGTCTCGCGGCGCACGGCCGCGGCGATCTCGGCGTTGTAGCCGGGCGTCGTCGGCGTGCGCGCGTCGGAGGTGGCGCCGCCGGAGGAGACGTCGATGTAGTCGAGGCCCGCCTCCTTGAGCATGCGGGCGACCGTGACCGCGTCGTCCGGCGTCAGCCCGCCGTCGAGCCAGTCGCTGCCGGTGATGCGGGCGCCGAGCGGCACGCCCTTCGGCACCACGGCGCGCACCGCCCGCGTGACCTCGAGCGGAAAGCGCATGCGGTTCTCCAGCGGCCCGCCGTATTGGTCATTGCGCTTGTTGGAGAACGGCGACATGAAGCTGTGCAGCAGATAGCCGTGCGCCATGTGCAGCTCGATCGCGTCGAAGCCGATGCGCAGCGAGCGCTGCGCCGCCGCGACGAAGGCCTCGCGGATGCGGGCGAGATCGTCCTCCGTCGCGGCGCGCGGCATGTGCCAACCGGGGCCGAACGGAATAGCGGACGGGCCGACCGTGTCCCAAGGATCGCCACCGGCCGGCAGCGCATGGCCGCCCTCCCATGGCCGCTGCGAGGACGCCTTGCGGCCGGCATGCGCGAGCTGGATGCCGAACTTCGCGGTGCCGATGCGGTGGCAGTGCGCGATCACGCGGGTGAGCGCCGCCTCGCAGTGGTCCGAATAGATGCCCATGCAGCCGTGGGTGATGCGGCCGTGCCGCTCCACATGCGTCGCCTCGATGATGACGAGGCCGGCGCCGCAATTCGCCAGCATGCCGAGATGGGAGACGTGCCAGTCGTTGGCGACGCCGTCGTCGGCGCTGTACTGGCACATCGGCGCAACGACGATGCGGTTGTCGAGCTCGAGGTCGGCGAGCCGAAGCGGCGAGAACAAGGCAGAGCTCATGGCGACTCTTTTCTTTCGATGAAATGGTGTGGAGAAACGGGCGAGCACCCCCGCGGCGGCGCGATCATAGGAAACGCCGGCGGAGGAAAGCAAGGTTCGCGCTCTCCGCGCCGAACGCCGTCATTGCCCGCGAAGGCGGGTGATGACGGCGGATTGGCGAGACGCAGGAGCACTATCCCAACCGCATGATCGCCAGCGCCAGCGCCTGGGCGCGCGGCACGATCGAGTCGATCTCGAGATACTCGTCGGGCGAATGGGCGCGGCCGCCGATCGGACCGACCCCGCAGATGGTCGGCGCGCCGACGCTCGCCGCGAAGCCGGAGTCGGCGCAGCCGCCGGCGAACTCCTCGCGCACCGTCTGGCCGAGGTCGCGGGTGCAGCCGGCATAGAGATCGTAGAGCCGCTTCGATTCAGGGGTGGCGACCAGCGGCTTGAACTCGCCGACGATCGTAAGACTCGCGCGCGTGCCGGCGAGGTGGCCGTGCGCGACGATCGCCTCGAGCTTGGCGAGCGTCGCGTCGCGATCGGCCGCCTGGATGTAGCGCATGTCGACGCCGGCGGTCGCGCTCGGCGCCACCATGTTGATCACCACGCCGCCCGCGACGGTCCCGACGTTGAGACTGACACCCCGCTCGCGGTCCGTGAGGCCCTGGACGTCGATGATCTTGCGCGCGATCTCCTCGATCGCGCTGATGCCGTCCGCGAGATTGTTGCCGGCATGCGCCGCCTTGCCGGTCACGTCGATGCGCATGAAGGCGCCGCCCTTGCGGCCGGTGACGACACCGCCGTTCGGCCGCCCGGGCTCGGCGTTGAACACCGCGCGGGCGCGCCGCGCCTCCTGCTCGATCAGCGCGCGCGAGGACGGCGAGCCGATCTCCTCGTCGGCCGTGAACAGCGCGACCAGCGGGCCGGGCGGGCCGAGCTCCTTGAACGCCGCGAGCACGATCGCGTTCATGGCGACCCCGGCCTTCATGTCGCAGCATCCCGGGCCGGAAGCGCGGCCATCGGCGATGCGGAAGGGGCGCTTCGCCGCCTCGCCCTGCTGGTAGACGGTGTCGCGATGGCCCATGAGCAGGATGGTCGAGTTGGCGCCGCCCTCCCCGACGCGCGCGCGGATGCCGTCGCCGTAGGTGTCGTTCGCGATCGTGTCGGTCGCGATGCCGCGGGCGCTGAGGAAGGCGCGGATGCGCGCGCCGGCGGCGTCCACGCCCGCCTTGTCGAAGCTCCCGCTGTCGGTATTCACCAGCGTCTCGATCAGGTCGAGGATCGCGGCGCGCTCGCCCGCGATCCAGTCGAGCACCTTGCGCTCCGCCTCGGTCAACGCCGCCATGATCAGCTCCGTGATACGATCTCGCCGCCAGTCATAGCGGCGCCGTCGCGCCCGCGCGACGGCAAAATCATCACAACCCCTGCTTGAAATTATTCCGCCGCTATCGTGCGCGGCGGCTCTGCCGGCCCGGCGAGCCGGTCCCACGTCTCGACGAGCGCGATCGCTTCGCGCATGCGAACGACGAGCTGCTCTTGCGTGTAATAGTGCTTCCAGCGGCCGGAATCGTAGAGCTCGACCAGGTGCACGCGCCGCCGCTCCGCGAGCTCACGCCCCTTGCTCGTGATCTCCGCCGGCATGCAACGCGGTATGGTCCCGGGCATGGCCAAGCGCCGTGGTGGAAGCCGGTTTCATGGTGGCGCGCGTACGACGGGGGGACAACTTGCGACTACTCGACTGGAGCCGCGCGAAATGTGGATATCGTGGATAAGCGATTCGCCACGCGCCGTGAAGCGCGCCCCTGAATCAATCCGCCTCATCCTGAGGAGCACTCGCACGCAGTGCGAGCGCGTCTCGAAGGACGAGGTGGCCCGTGCAGCGCAACATGAACGTGTGGCGCATGGTTCGAGACGCGCCGCACGCAGGTCGGCTTTAGCCGACCTGCGCATTAATAATGCCGATCTCGGGTAAACCCGAGATCGGTGCGGCGCTCCTCACCATGAGGGAGTGTTTGTTGCTCCAATCGTCAAACCTTCACCGCCAGGATCGCCTCGATCTCCACCGAGATCTGGTTGGGCAGCGATCCCATGCCGACGGCGGAGCGGGCGTGACGGCCCGCCTCGCCCAAAACCTCGACGAACAGGTCGGAGCATCCATTGATGACCTTGGGATGGTCCTTGAACTCGGGGATCGCGTTGACCATGCCGAGCAGCTTGACCACGGCCTCGACGCGATCGAGCGAGCCGAGCGCGGTGCGCGTCGCGGACAGAAGCTGCAGGCCGATGAGACGCGCGCGCCGGTAGGCTTCCTCGACGGTGACCTCGGCGCCGACCTTGCCGGTCAGCGCGTTGCCCCTGTCGTCGCGCGGGCCCTGGCCGGAGAGGAAGAGCAGGCTGCCGGCGAGCCGGAACGGCACGTAGTTCGCGACCGGCGACGGCACGTTCGGCAGCACGATGCCAAGCTGCTTCAGGCGGGCTTCGGCGCTCATGGCCATTCTCCTTCAAATCACAGCTTGATGCGCGCCGCCTGTTCGATCAGGCCGACGAAACCACGGCGGAACAGCAGCACGCAGAAGACGAAGATGCAGCCCTGGATCACCGGCACCCATTCGCCGAAGCGGGCGGAATAGTTCTCCAGGCCGACGATGAAGACGGCGCCGACGACGGGGCCGAACACGGTGCCGAGCCCGCCGACGAGCGTCATCAGCACCACCTCGCCGGACATCGCCCAATGCACGTCGGTGAGCGAGGCGAGCTGGAAGACGATCGCCTTGGTCGAGCCGGCGAGCCCCGCGATCGTGGCCGAGAGCACGAAGGCGAGCAGCTTGTAGCGCTCGGTCTTGTAGCCGAGCGAGATCGCACGCGGCTCGTTCTCGCGGATCGCCTTGAGCACCTCGCCGAAGGGCGAGTGGATGATGCGGTAGATGAGCAGGAAGCCGGCGAGGAAGACGACGGCCACGAAGACGTACATGATGAGGTCGTTGCGCAGGTCGATCAGCCCGAACAGGCGACCGCGCGGCACGCCCTGAATGCCGTCCTCGCCGCCGGTGAAGGGCGCCTGCACCGCGAAGAAGAACATCATCTGCGCCAGCGCGAGCGTGATCATCGCGAAGTAGATGCCCTGGCGGCGGATGGCGAGCCAGCCGGCGACAAGACCGAGCAGCGCCGCCACCGCGGTGCCGACCAGGATGGCGAGCTCCGGCGTCAATGGCGGCAGCGGGATGACCAGCCATTCCCACATCCGCCAGCCCACCGGATAGGGCAGCTGGATCGTGCCGACCTTGGCCATGTGCGCCGTCACGTAGGCGGCCCAGCCGAAGAACAGCGCGTGGCCGAACGACAGGAGCCCGCCATAGCCGATGAGCAGGTTGAAGGCGCAGGCAAACAGCGCAAAGCACAGCGCCTTCATCAGGAAGACCGGATAGATGAACGCCGGCGCGACGACGAGCACCGCCACCATGACCGCGAAGGCGACGATCTGGCCTTTCTCGTGCGACGCCTGCACGACCGGAACGACGGGGGCGGCGGCATGCTGCATCACGCCCTCCGTCCGAACAGGCCGGCCGGCCTGATCAGCAGCACGATCGCCATGATGACGAAGATCACGGTGTTCGACGCCTCCGGCCAGAACACCTTGGTCAGCCCCTCGACGATGCCGAGGCCGAAGCCGGTGACGATGGCGCCCATGATCGAGCCCATGCCGCCGATCACCACCACGGCGAACACCACGATGATGATGTCCGAGCCCATCTGCGGGCTGACGTTGTAGATCGGCGCCGCCAGCACCCCGGCGAGCGCGGCCAGGCCGACGCCGAAGCCATAGGTGAGCGTGATCATGCGCGGCACGTTGATGCCGAAGGCGCGCACCAGCGTCGGATTTTCGGTCGCCGCGCGCAGATACGCGCCGAGCTTGGTGCGCTCGATCAGGAACCAGGTCGCGAGGCAGACGACGACCGAGACCGCGATCACCCAGGCACGATAGTCCGGCAGGTACATGAAGCCGAGGTTATGGCCGTGGCTCAGCAGGTCCGGCAGCCGATAGGGCTGTCCGGCCGATCCGTACACATAGTGGAACAGGCCCTCGATGATGAGCGCGAGCCCGAACGTCAGCAGCAGGCCGTAGAGATGGTCGAGCCGGTAGAGCCATTGCAAGAAGAGCCGCTCGATCACGATGCCGAGCGCGCCGATGACGAGCGGCGCGATGATGAGCGCCGCGAAGTAGTCGACATTGAGATATTGCAGCAGCAGGAAGGCCGCAAAGGCGCCCATCATGTATTGGGCGCCATGCGTGAAGTTGATGATGTTCAACATTCCGAAGATGACCGCGAGGCCGAGGCTCAGCAGCGCATAGAACGAGCCGTTGATCAGCCCGAGCAGCAACTGGCCGAACAGCGCCTGTGACGGAATGCCGAAGATCTCGAACATCGCGAGCGGCCCTGGCGGCTCCCTCCACTTCACATACGCGAGGCGCAGCGCTTGCGCCCCCTCTCCCCGCAAATGCGGGGAGAGGGAGCGCAGGCGTCGTGCCGAGCGTCACTGGCTCGCGGTGACCAGCGGGCAGTTGTCGTCCTTGAGCGGACGGAACGCCTCGTCGGCGGGAATCGTCGCGCGCAGCTTGAAGAAGTCGCCCGGGTGCTTCGACTCTTCCGGCTTCTTCACCTCGAACAGATAGGCCGGATGGATCACCCGGCCGTCGACGCGGACCTTGCCCTTGCCGAACAGGATGTCATCGGTCGGCGTGTCCTTCATCTTCGCGACCACCGCCTTGCCGTCCTTCGCGTCCTTGAGCGCTGCGACCGCCTTGAGATAGTGCAGCGTGGAAGCGTAGACGCCCGCGACCACCATGGTCGGCCACTTGTTGGGGCGCTCGGCCTGCCAGCGCTTGGTCCAGGCACGATTGGCATCGTTCATGTCCCAGTACCAGGTCGAGGTCAGGACCAGGCCCTGCGCGGTCTTGAGCCCGAGCGAGTTCACGTCGGACACGAACACGAGCAGGCCGGCGAAGTTCTGGCCGCCGGCCGTGATGCCGAACTCGGCGCCCTGCTTGATCGAGTTGATGGTGTCGCCGCCCGCATTGGCGAGGCCTATGATCTTCGCCTTCGAGGCCTGCGCCTGCAGCAGGAAGGACGAGAAGTCGCTGGTGTTGAGCGGGACCTTGACGCCGCCGACCACCTTGCCGCCGTTCGCCTTGACGACGGCCGCGGTGTCGCGCTCGAGCGCGTGACCGAACGCATAATCGGCGGTGATGAAGAACCAGGTGTCGCCGCCGGTCTTCACCAGCGCCCTGCCGGTGCCGTTGGCGAGCATCCAGGTGTCGTAGGTCCAGTGCACGTTGTTGGGCGAGCATTTCGGCCCGGTGAGATCGGACGACGCCGCGCCGGAGATGAGGAACACCTTGTTCTTCTCGCGGGTGACGTCGGCGACCGCGAGCGCGACGCTCGAGGTCGGCACGTCGACGATCGCGTCGACGTGGTCGACGTCGTACCACTGCCGCGCGATGTTGGAGCCGACGTCCGGCTTGTTCTGGTGATCGGCGCTGACGATCTCGACCTTCATGCCGTGGGCAGCCGGGTTGAAATCCTGCACCGCCATCTTGGCGGCGATGATGGAGCCGGGCCCGCTGACGTCGGAATAGAGGCTCGACATATCGCTCAGCACGCCGATCTTCACGGTGATCGGCTGCTGTGCATGCGCGCTCGCGCATGCGAGGGCGGCGCTCAGCGCCGCGAGACCCAATAGACGTCTCATGCTTTTCCTCCTTCTCCTTTGTTCGCGCCTCGCAGGCGCCTGTTCGCAGCGAATTCCCCCGGCCAATCGGCCTTTTCACACACCGAGATAGTCGTGCAGCTTTTCCACATTGGCGTCCAGGTCGGAGTTGCCGAAGCTCTCGACCACCCGGCCGTGCTCCATGACGTAGTAGCGGTCCGCGACCGTCTGGGCGAAGCGGAAATTCTGCTCGACCAGGAGGATGGTGAATCCCTCCTGCTTGAGCGCGCG
>Ga0126371_10002357_pt1 | contig 16269 bp, 18 predicted proteins | sample PanSoiMetaPlot_4_FD_110145 | JGI IMG/M metagenome (GOLD analysis project Ga0126371, IMG submission 110145) | Tropical forest soil microbial communities from Panama - MetaG Plot_4 | ecosystem: Environmental > Terrestrial > Soil > Tropical forest > Bulk soil | place: Panama | collected 2016-02-17 | reverse complement strand
GCGGCGGCGAGGGAGAGGAAATGACGGCGGTTCATCGGCCTCGCCCCCCGATAATCTCAGAACCGCTTGAGCAGACGCTCGATATAGTCGAGCTCGAGCTCCGGGCGAAAGCGCTCACCAGCGCGGCGGCGCAGCTCGTCGAGGATCTCGCGGGCTTTCTGCAACGTATTCTGATCGGGAATCTTGACATCGCCCTGATCGAGGGTGCCGTTGTTCGACATCGGCCGGCCGAGCGGATCGCGCTCGGCCTGGTCGCGCGGCTCGCTGTCGGTGGCTCCGACATCGTTGTCGTCGGGATTGCCGCGGCCGAGACGGCGCTCCATCTGCTGGGCGAATTCGCGCGCCGCCTGCTGCAATTGATCGAGCGCTTCGGTTTGCGGCCCGATCGCCTGGCCCGGCTGGCGGCGCTGCAGGGCCTCGGTGGCATCGCGCATCGCCCGTTCGGCGCGCCCGAACGGCTCGGGAATTTCGCCGAGCCCGTCGCCCATGCGGCGCATCATCTCGCCGAGCGAACGCCGCAGGCCCTCCTGCTGCCCGGCGGCGTCGCCCATCTCCGACGTCGCCTCCTGCTGCTGATCGCCGCCTTGCTGTCCGCGCTGGCCCATTCGGCCCTCTTGGGCACGCTGCTGAGCGCGGAAGCTGCGATCGAGCAGCTGCTGCTGGCGTTGCATCAAATCGTGCATGCCGCGCATCATCTGCTGCGCCTGGCTCGATCCGCGCTGCTGCGTCTCCCCGGGCTTCGCCATACGCAGATTTTCGAGCATGTTGCGCAGCTGTGAGAGGAGCTCGCGCGCCTGGTCGCGTGCACCCTCGCGCGCGAGCTCGCGGGCGCGGTCGAGCATGCGCTGGAGATCGCGCCCGGTGAGGACCCGCGACGGATCGATCGGCTGTTGCGCCTGGTCGGGGTGGCGCGCCAAATTCTCGGCGAGCGCCTGCAGATAGCGGTCGAGCGCCTGCTGCAGCTCGCGCATCAGACGGTCGATCTCCTCGTCGGGCGCGTTTTTGGCGAGCGCATCCTGCAGCTCCTGCTGCAGGCGCCGCAGCTCGCGCTCGGCCAACGACATGCTGCCATCCTCGACGCGCAGCGCCGTATCCCATAACAGCTGCTCGACCTCGGCAGTCGACTTCGCGTCGTCGTTCAGGCGCAGACGCTGCTCGGCGAGGCGCAAGCCCAAAAAGACGATCGCGTCGTCGCGATAGAGGCTCGGCCGCTCGCGCAGATCGCCGAGCGTGTCGGCCACCGCCGCACGCGAGCCGGGGTCGGTCACCAGCTCGCGGCGCTGATCGATGATCGCGCGCGCGATCGGGTGGTTGAAGACGCGTTCGGGGAGCTTGAGATGGACCGCCTCGCTCTCCCCGGTCTGCCCCAACGCGTCGGTGGCGACCAACCGTATCTCGACCGGCAGACCGGCCCAGGGATGCGGCGTCAGATCGTGATAGCTGGTGGCCTGGGCTTCTTTGAGATGCAAGCCCGGCAACGGCGCCTCGATCTCGAGCGCTTCGTCGGGCTTGCCGCCGTCGCGGCGGATCACTGCCTTGACCCCTTCGACCCCGTAATCGTCGCTCGCCTGGTAGTCGATCCGCAACGCCGCCCTAGATGTCGGGGCGGGCGGTTTGGCAAAGGCGACCTTGGGCGGATTGTCGGGAACGATCTCGATGGGCCAGCTGCCGAGTGCTGCACCTCCCTGGATCACCTCGAGCTTCTTGCCGCTCGTCAGCGTCGCTGCCGCGCGGAAATTCTGCTTGTCGACCGGGTCGAACTCGCGGCCTTGCCCGTCGATCGCCAGATGCGGCACGGCGCTGCCGCCGTGCACTTGCGCCAGTAACGCGCTGCCGGTCGGGATGCGGATCGTCTCCTTCGATCCCGGCCGCAGAAACTGCGGCGCCAACCCCGTGTATTCGGGAGGTGTCACCCAGATGTCGAGGCTCGCAGCGAGAGTGGAAGATCCTCCGGACAAGGCCGGGGTCAGGGCGCGAACGAGCCGGTCACGCCAATCGGCGCCGGCGTCGACCGCGCCGATCAGCAGCAGCATCGCCAGCAGAGCCCGCAACCCGAGAGGGTCGATGGCAGCGAGCCCGGCCGCCGGAACACCGATCCGCAGCCGGCGCGTCGCCGCCTCCATGCGTTGCCGATGTGCCTGCCACAGCCGCGCCGCCTGCGAGTCGAGCGCCGCGCTCGGGCGGTCGGCGAGCGCCTGCAACGGCCGATGCTCGAGGCGGCTCGCGATTTCGATGCGGCGGCGGGCAGCGACGGGATCGGGAAGGGTGATCCGGCGGGTTACGGCAACGATCGCGACGACGAGCGCAACACCAAAACCGAGCAGAAAAGCGGCGTGGAGCACACCCGAAAGAAGCGACAGGAGGTCGAACAGGGCAAGGACGACAAAGGTGCCGAGCACGGCGAGCGCCGGCCAGCAACCGGGCCAGACCCGCTCCCACAACAGCGCGGCCCGGGCGAGACGGAGCCGCATCGAGAACCGGGCGTCGGGATCGGACGAACGGTCGGTCATCGGGCACCTCGTTTCCACGCCGGCGCCGGGCCGACTTCGGAGAGCCAGGGCGGAATGGTATCGAGCGACAGCATATCATCATAGCTCGGCCGCGCCCGGATGATGTCAAAACGGTTGCCGGCAACCAGCACTTCCGGCACCAGGGGGCGGCTGTTGTAGGTCGAGCTCATGACCGCCCCGTAGGCCCCAGCCGCGGTGAATGCGACGAGGTCACCTTCGGCGATCGGCGGCAATTCGCGATCGACGGCAAAGGTGTCGCCGGTCTCGCACACCGGCCCGACGACGTCGGCGGGGGCGAGCACGGCATCGGCGACCGGCCGGTATACTGGGAGGATGTCGTGCCATGCTTCGTAGAGAGCCGGTCTGATCAGGTCGTTCATCGCCCCATCGAGGATCACGAAGCGTTTGGCGAGATTGTGTTTGACATAGACGACCCGAGCCACGAGCAGACCCGCAGGTCCGGCGAGGACACGCCCAGGCTCGAAGGTCATGGCGAGCCCGGACGAGCCGAATATTTCGCGCACCAGCCGGGCATAGCCGCTTGGCTCGGGGGGCTGCTCGGCTCGGTAGCGGATCCCGAGACCCCCGCCGAGATCGATGCGGCTGACCGCGAGCCCTGCCGCGCGCAATTCGCGGACGAGCTCGGCCACCCGTGCGAAGGCGCGCCGATAGGGATCGAGATCGACGAGCTGAGAACCGATGTGCACGGCCAGACCAACCGGCTCGATGCCGGGAAGCTCCCGCGCGAGACGGTAAGCGTCGATCGCCTCGCGGAAATCGATGCCGAACTTATTTTCCTTCATGCCGGTCGAAATTTTGGCGTGGGTATGTGGGTCGACATCGGGATTGACCCGGATCGCGACCGGCACGACCCGGCTTCGCAAGCTGGCCGCCTCGCTCAACCGGTGCAGCTCCGGCACCGACTCGACATTTATTTGGTGGATCTCGGCCTCGACCGCCGTTGCGAGCTCCGCGGAGGTCTTGCCGACTCCCGAGAACAGGATCCGTTGTGGCGGCATGCCGGCAGCGAGAGCGCGGCGCAACTCACCTTCGGAGACGACATCGGCGCCGGCCCCGAGCTCGGCGAACAGGCGCAAGACGGCAAGATTGGAATTGGCCTTGACCGCGTAGCAGATCAGTGGCCGCTCGGCGGCAAATGCATCGGCGAAGCGCCGGTACTGAGCGGCAAAAGCCGCTGCAGAATAAAGGTAGAAAGGCGTGCCGACGGCGGCCGCGATCCGCGATACCGCGACCTCTTCGGCGTGCAGTTCGTCACCGCGATAGGAGAACAAATTACTCACTCGGATAGGGGCGCGGATAGGTATTGGGCACATCGGACGGCGGGTCCGGCAGATTTCGCCTGCCGCAACCGGTCAGCGCAAGCGCGAGGACGATGGCGACGAGAGCCAAGCCGGCTCTGAAGGCCCCAGGGCAGTTCATTCCAAAAAACGCTTTCTCGCCTCGGCGATCGCGGCACGAACACGCTCCGGGGCGGTGCCGCCAAAGCTCGACCGGCTCGCCACCGAGCGATCGGGGCTGAGCACGTCGTAGACCGCCGGGGTGATCGCCGGCTCGATGGTCTGCAGCTCGTCGAGCGGCAGCTCGGCAAGGGTGCAGCCGCGCATCTCCGCTTGTTTGACGATCATGCCCACGGTGCGATGAGCACGGCGGAATGGTAGACCAACGGTGCGGACGAGCCAGTCGGCGAGGTCGGTCGCCGTGCTGAACCCTCGTTCGGCCGCGGCACGCAGGCGCGCACGGTCGGGTTTCATGTCCCATACCATGCCGGTCGTCGCCGCAAGGCACAGCTCGAGCGCATCGGCGGCCTCGAAGACCGGGAGCTTGTCCTCCTGCATGTCCTTGCCGTAGGCGAGCGGCAGACCCTTCATCACAGTCAGCAGCGCAATCAGCGATCCATTCAACCGGCCAGTCTTGGCGCGAACCAGCTCGGCCGCGTCGGGGTTGCGCTTTTGCGGCATGATCGAGCTGCCGGTTGTGAAGGCGTCGCTCAATGCGATGAGGCCGAACCCGTCGCTGCACCACAGCACGATCTCCTCGGCGAAGCGCGAGAGATGCATGCCGGCGAGTGCCGCCGCGGCGAGAAACTCGATCGCAAAATCGCGGTCCGAAACGGCATCGAGCGAGTTCGCCGCGGGACCGTCGAAGCCGAGCGCCGCGGCAGTCGCATCGCGGTCGATCGGAAACGAGGTGCCGGCGAGTGCCGCGGCACCGAGCGGCGACTGGTTGAGCCGGCGCCGGCAATCGGCGAGGCGGCCGCGGTCGCGGCCGATCATCTCGACATAGGCCATCAGGTGATGACCAAAGGTGACGGGCTGGGCGATCTGCAAATGGGTATAGCCGGGCATCACGGTGGCGGCTTCCGCGTCGGCTCGGTCGATCAGCGCGCGCTGCAGCTCTTGCATCGCCGCATCGAGCCGCTCGATGGCCCCACGCACCCACAGGCGCAGATCGGTAGCAACCTGATCGTTGCGCGAGCGTGCGGTGTGCAGACGCCCCGCCGCCGGCCCGATCAGCTCGGTGAGCCGCGCCTCGATGTTCATGTGGATATCCTCACGATCGGCGCGGTACGCAAAGCTGCCGCTCTCGATCTCCGATCTGATTTGGTCTAGACCAGCGGTGATGGCAGCGCCATCTTTCGGCGACAGGATGCGGCGCGCGACCAACATTGCGCAATGCGCCTTCGAGCCGGCGATGTCCTCGGCGTAAAGGCGCTTATCGAAATCGATCGAGGCATTGATACGGCCCATGATGTCTGCCGGGCTCCCGGTGAAGCGACCGCCCCACGGCGAATTCGCCGGAAGGTCTCGACCACCGTCGCCCGCGTTGTTGCGGCTAGTCATGCGTGAACGCTCGAACAAAGGCGGGAGGACAAGACCATGAGATGGAGTTGCGCCCTTGCCTCGTTGCTCTTGCTCGTTTTGGTAGGCGGCGGCTCGGCCGCAGAGGACAACCCCGGCGCGCCGGGAAAGGCCCGGCTCGGCGAGTTTATTCCAGCAACACCGCCGCTGCCGGCGCCCACGACCTCGTTTGTCGATCTCGCCGGCAACCCGGCCAGCCTCACCGAGTTCGCCGGCAAAATCGTGCTCGTCAATCTTTGGGCCACTTGGTGCGAGCCCTGCTTGCGCGAGATGCCGTCGCTCGAGCGGGTGCAATCGCGCCTCAGCGACAAGATTACGGTCGTCGCGATTTCAGAGGACCGTGGCGGCAGCAAGGCGGTCGAGCCTTTCATCGGCAAGCTCGGGCTCAAATCGGTCAAGGTCTATCTCGATCCAAAGAGTGCGATGGAACGGGCCCTCAGGGTTCAAGGTTTGCCGACCAGCTTTCTGATCGATCGGAAAGGCGAGGTGCTCGGACGGGTCGAAGGAGCCGCGGACTGGGACGCACCAAAGCTGCTGGCGATCCTCCAATCCTTCGTGGGCGACGACGAGATCATCAAGGCGTCGCTCGATAAAGCACGTCCTTGAGGAACGATCCGCCGCGCCGCAGCCCATTCTCATCGATCGAGTGGCCAATCCCGTTACAAGTCAACGTATCGACCGGAACACCAGCGCCTTCGAGAGCAGCTTGCGCAGCGGCGAGCGATTCATAGGGAACCAGCGGATCGTCGGTGCCGTGAACAAGAAGGGTGCGAGGACGCGAGCGCAACTCCCCGGCCAAGAGCTCGGGAGCGAGCAGCCGCCCGGAAAAGCCGACGATACCGGCAACCGGCTTGCCGCGCCGCAGCCCGACAAAGAGGGACATCATCGTGCCCTGCGAGAACCCGACCAGCGCCAGATCGGCGTCGTCGAGCCCGCGCTGGGCCAGCGCATCGTCGATAAATGCGTCGAGGAACGGTGCGGCCGCCCGGACCCCGGCCAAGACTGCAGCCGGACTGCGGTCTTGTGCGCTGAACCACTGGTAACCGTAGGCCGCCATGTCGCAGGGGAAGGGCGCATTGGGCGACAGAAACTCGGCGGTGGGCAGCAACGGAGACCAGTATGGCGCCAGCCCGATCAAATCGTAGCCGTCCGCTCCCAGTCCATGCAGCAAGATGACGAGGCGGCTGGGCGAGCCACCCGAGGCGGGTGGCCGAGACGGTCCGGACAACGTGGAGATCATCAGCGCAGGAACTCGCGAGCCAAGCTCAAGCCCCTAGGGATAGCTCAAACCGGCCCATGCTGTCACCCTGAGCGGTGTCGGTGACGACAGCCGATCCAGAGGTTACGCGCTTTTCGCCGAGCCCGACGGGTTACCTGCATCTCGGTCACGTCCGTTCGGCGCTCGAAGGGTGGCGAGCGGCACGAGCCTCCGGGGGACGGTTTTTGCTCCGTCTCGAGGACATCGACCAGACCCGCTGCCGCGACGAGTATGCCGCGGCCATCATCGAGGATCTCGTCTGGCTCGGGCTGAGCTGGGACGGCCAAGTGCGCAAGCAATCGGAACATCTCGACGACTATCGGAGAGCGCTTGGCCGGCTGGCGGAGATAGGGGTTCTCTATCCGTGCTTTTGTACTCGGCGCGAGATCCAGGAAGAGATCGCTCGCGCGGGCGGGGCACCACACGGGCTATTCGGGTCGCCATATCCCGGGACCTGCCGTGGTCTCGAGCCGGATCGGCGCGCCGAGAAGCTGCGCTCGGGAACCGATTATGCAATGCGGCTCGATCTCGCTCGTGCACTCGCTCTGACCGGCGCGGTCGAGTGGGTTGAAGAACAAGAAGCCGGGCCGCATCGCCGGCTCGCAGACGCCACGCTGCTCGGCGATGTCGTCCTCGCCCGCAAGGACGTGCCGACGAGCTATCACCTCGCCGTCACCGTCGACGATGCGATCCAAGGGGTGACCCTGGTGACGCGCGGCGAAGATCTGGCGATGGCGACGCATGTCCACCGCGTTTTGCAAGCGCTGCTGGACTTGCCGACGCCGCGCTACCGTCATCATCAGCTGGTGACCGACACAGCCGGACGGCGACTTTCCAAACGCGACCGAGCCCTGACGATCCGCTCGCTGCGGGAAAGCGGGACCGCTCCCGCGGAAATACTCGCTCGGGCGGTTGCCGTTGGGAGACTAGGCGGCGCCTCTGGCACCTACAATCCCGCACCGCCTCAATCGAGCGGGCGATGAAGACCGGTTGCCACATCAAGGTATTCCGGGTCGTCCGGCCGGAGCAAGCCGTGGCGCACGGCAAAATCGAGGATCACCAGATTGACGTTGAACTTGAAGTCCGAAGTAGCTCGAACCCGCTCGAGCACCGCCGAGGCCGGCATCAGCTCGAAATCGACGATCTCACCGTCGCGATTCTTCGGCACGAAATCGGCCGGCATCTCGAGATCATAAACAAACAGCACGTCGTCGCGGATACCGAGCCTGGTCTCCATGCGGTAGGAAACCACGCTGGCCGAGAACGCGTTTTTGAGCAGGCTCTTCGGGATCGAGGCCTCCTCATCCCCCTCTTTCAGCAAGGTCGCTTCGACCCCATGCCCGTTGCCTATCCCGCCGGCGACGAGGTTGTCGAGCTTGTTCGGCGCCACCTGCTTGCTCGGGGAGCGCCTGCCGACCCACAGACATAGTGTGTCGCCGCGCCGAACATAGCCATTGAGATGGACGCCATAGGCGCGCGTCCCGAAGAACGGAACAGCACCGCGGTCGAGGCGAAAGACGGGCGGGCTACCCCAGCGCGAGGCGGCGTCGAAGGTCTCGTTGCGCCATTTCGGGAGCCGACCTTCGTCGACGAGGGCGTCTACCACGGCATCGACGGCGCGGCTTACAGCTGTGACATCGCCACGTGCAACCAGCTCGACCTCATGCTCGGCGACGGCAAAAACCTCGGGAAACCGCCGCAGCGCGTCGGCGTTGTCGCGACGCAGCAGCCCGACCCGGGTGTTGTTCGCGGTGAGCGGCACCGCGCGCGCCGGCTGGTAGTTGTTGCATGATCGGATGTGGTCCCGGAACGACATCGGGCTGGGGTCCTCCGGTCAGTTGAGGCCGAGGTTTTGCGAGATTGCCACGCCTTCGACCGAGGTGATCTGTCGCAGGCAGGCGGCCATGTAGTCGATCGTCTCATTGGCGAGCCCGCGCATCTGGATGTTGATCGTCAGCTGCGACCGATCACCGCCCGAGGTCGAGCTCTGCCAGAATGACGGCACGAGACCCCGTTTTGCAAAAAGTTCGAGTACACGCGGCATCACCCCCGGTTCGGCGCGGGCGTGAACGGAGAAGTAGGCGGTGGCAAGAACGGGATTGTCAGCGACAGATGCGGCGACATGCGACATGAGCGTGGTCCTCGGCAGCAAGCGGACGAATTGACACAGCCCGAACCCTCTTAGGGTCCGGGGTTGTAATTCGCCGTTCCTGCCGGCCATGCCACATCATCAACGTCACAAGACGAGATGTAGGTCCGCTCCGCTGCCCGGTCAACGCGCTTTCCGACATCTGGACAGTGGGATCTTCCCGCGCGGCAAGGCGCATAAATAGTCCATGCGAGTGATCGTGGGCGATGGGCGGCTCAGTCGCTGCGCGATCGTGTATCGCATCGAGCGTGATAATGGGCTCGCATCTCGTCTCTATCGGCAGTAGCCTCGATAATTCATCCTGATCGGATCGATTGATGAAACACCGCTGTCTCACCATCATCGTCGCCCTCACGCTTGCTGCCGCTGCCGGGTGCACCGGCGCCGGGGCGCCGGAACGCGCGAGCGATATTCAAAACCTCAACGCGATCACCGACGACATTTCGGCCCTGACAATGACCCAGTCCGACGTTATGCACGCCGCCGACCCGATGTCCCGCACCGTGCTTCCGCGTAATTATCAGTTGCCCCAGGAGTAACGTCCCCGGCTCCGTTCGGCGCATCTCGAACTTCTCCTGAGGATCGGCTCTGGCCTCGTCATAGTGACCGGTCCATAGTTAAGAGATGACGACCTTCATCACGATTTTGCTCGTGCTGGCGATGATCGGAACACTGACGGTGCTGGGCTTCGGCGTTGCCACGATGCTGCGGGGCGGCGATCCGCGTCGGTCCAACAAGCTCATGCAGTCGCGGGTCATCATGCAGGCGCTGGCGCTCGTCTTGTTGGCGGTGCTGATGTTGCTCGCCCGGCATTAGCCGCCGGAGGACGACGATGGTGCGGCTGACGCGCATCTATACCCGTGGCGGAGATGCCGGCGAGACCTCGCTCGGCGATGGAGCGCGTGTACCGAAGCACGCGCTACGGGTAGCGGCTTACGGCACGGTGGACGAGGCGAACGCCGTCATCGGGATCGCCCGGCTCCACGCCGATGCGGTGGCCGACGAAATGCTCGGCCGCATTCAGAACGATCTCTTCGACCTTGGCGCCGATCTGTGCACGCCGCCGGGAGGCCGGCGCGGCGCTGGTGCCTTGCGCATTGTCGACGCACAGACCAAGCGGCTCGAGACCGAGATAGATGAAATGAACGCGCTCTTGGCGCCACTCGATTCATTCATCCTGCCGGGTGGGGGCCCCGCCGCGGCTTATCTTCACCTCGCTCGCACGGTCGTTCGGCGCGCCGAGCGCCTGGTCAGCAAGTTGGGCGCCGCCGAACCGGTTAATCCCGAGGCGTTGAAATATTTGAACCGGTTGTCGGACCATTGCTTCGTGCTGAGCCGGCGGCTCAACGACCGTGGTGCCCGCGACGTATTATGGAGACCCGGCGCAAATCGCTGATCGATCCCCGGGATGGTAAGCGGAGAGCTGAGGCTCTACACTCGGACCAGCTGCAGATGAGAGGGGCGCGCGATGATCGTCGAACAAATCTGGACGGCAAACGCCGGCCGCAACTTCAATTACTTGATCGTTTGCGAGGAAACCGGCGAAGCGCTGGCGGTCGATCCGCTAGATCACCAGAAGTGTCTTGCCGCCGCCCGGACGAAAGGCTGGACCATCCGGCAAATCCTCAACACGCACGAGCATCGCGACCACACCGGCGGCAACCAGCAAGTGATCGCCGCGACCGGCGCGCCGGTGTTGGCCCACGTAAATGCGAAGGACAAGATCCCGGAAATGGGCCGCGGGCTGCGGGCCGGCGACGTGATTAAAATCGGCAAGACAGTCGAGCTCGAATGTTTGGACACGCCTGGCCACACGATGAGCCACATCTGTGTCAGGTCGCATGGCGACACACCGGCCCTATTCTGCGGGGATACGCTGTTCAACGCCGGTGCCGGCAATTGCCATAACGGCGGCCACCCGAACGAGCTGTACAACACTTTTGTCACCCAGCTCGCGAAACTGCCCGCGGAGACGCTCATCTACCCCGGGCACGATTACATCGCGCGCAATCTCGGCTTTACTCTCGATCGCGAGCCGGATAACGCCAAGGCCCGGGAAATGCTGCCCGAGATGGAGAAGCAGGATACCACGAAAGCGCTGGTCACCACCTTGGCGTTGGAGCGGGAGATCAACACGTTCTTCCGGCTGACCAGTCCGTCGGTGATCAGGCGTCTGCGCGAAGCGCTCCCGGATCTCCCAGAGAATCCGGATCCCAAGACGGTTTTCCTGAGGCTCCGCGAGCTGCGCAACAAATGGTGAGGGCAGTCGGGGCGGAACGGCCCCTTTCTCCGGGATATTTGTCAGCCCGATCCCGGACAACACTGGGAGCGTGAGTGGAAGCCAGCGAGATTGCCGAGACGATCCATGGTGGGCACGAGGCGCATGCCGCGGAGGGGGACGCGACATTTCGAAAGTTCGCCGCGATTTATCTCGGCGTCGTCGCGATGCTGCTCGCGATCACCTCACTTGGCGGTTCGAACGCGACGAAAGTGATGCTGAACGCCAATATCCAGGCCTCGGACATCTACGGCTTCTATCAGTCGCGAAACATTCGGCAAACAGTCTATCAGATCACTGCCGAAGAGCTCGAAGCGCAACTTCTCGCCCAACCCGACATGCCGGCAGCGGCCAAGGCCAAGTTCGGAGAAGCGATCACGCGCTATCGCTCTCGGGCCGAGCGATATGAAAGCGACCCGTCGACCGGCGAGGGCAAAAAGGAACTGCTCGCCAAGGCTAAGGAATGGGAGGCGAAGCGCGATCACGCAGCCGAGCGGGATCCGAATTTCGATTTTGCAGAAGCGCTGTTCCAGATAGCGATTGTGATAGGGTCGGTCAGCATCGTCGCGGCTTCGCGTTCGCTGATCAAACTGAGCGGGGCGCTTGCGATCGCGGGCTCGCTGCTGATGATCAACGGTTATTTCCTGATTGTCCACCTGCCGCTGGAGTGAGGTCCTCCGGTTGCCGGTGGCGAGCTGTCCGTTCTCGCAATGATTCATAAATCGGCGCGGTTCCCATCAGGTTCGCCACCAGCATCGCCGCAAAGCATGCGCCGAGCATCGGCAGAAACATCGTAAAGCCTCCGGTCATCTCGGTGACCAGCACGATACCGGTAATCGGTGCCTGAACGACGCCGGCGAAGAACGCAGCCATTCCGACGACGGCAAATGCTATCGGGTCGATGCCAACGCCGGGGAAGGCCGCTCGGCAAAGGGTGCCAAAAAACACGCCGAGCTGCGCTCCCAGAACCAGCATCGGAGCGAACAACCCGCCCGGAGTGGCCGCTGCATACGACACTGCGCCGAGCCCGAAGCGCAACAGAAACGCCACGGGAATCGTTGCCGCGGCGGCTTCTCCCGCCAACACACGCTGGGTGATCTGGTCGCCTCCGCCGACCAATCCCGGCGTGAACCATGCGAGTATTCCCATCGCCGCACCGACGGCACCGGCCCGAAGTTCGACCGGCCAGTGACCAACACGGTTGGCAACCCGAATTGCTCCGAGCAAGCTGCCGTTGTAAAGGGCCGCGACGAGCCCGGCGAGAGCGCCCAGCGCAACGAAAAACGGCCACGCTCCAAGACCGTAATATGCCAATGTCGCGACACGGAAGTCTGGAGCGGGGCCGAGCAGTACGCGCGCCACCGCGATCGCTCCCGCCGAGGCGCCGAGCGCGGCGATGGCGATGCGTGCATCAAACCGCCGCACCAACTCCTCAAGCACAAAGACCGCACCGGCAATCGGTGCGTTGAAGGCTGTGGCAAGCCCGGCACCTGCGCCGGCGGCGAGCAGCACTCGGCGGTCCGGCCAGCGGCGGCCAGAAATCTTTCCCACGACATCGGCGATCACGGCTCCCATTTGCACGCTCGGGCCCTCGCGGCCGAGCGCCAACCCCGCACCGATCGCCAGCAACCCGCCAAAAAACTTCACTGGTATCAGTCGGGGCGTCGCCGGCGGCAGTTCCCCGCTGAGGACAGCCTCGACATGCGGGATCCCGCTTCCGGAGGCCGAGGGAGAGAAACGGCGGACCAGCCACGCCGCGATGATCACCGCGCCGGCACAACCGGCGGTCACCAACAAGAAGCCGACGAGCTTCGCGTCATGCGCCCGGGTGATCAGCGCATCGCGAAAGCCGTCCGCCTCATCGAGGGCAAGCCGAAAAATAGCGCATAGCAGGCCCGACGCCGCACCCGCAATGGGCGCCAGCAGCGCCAGGATCAGCAGACTGCCTTGCCCGCCTTCCGGTAGAGCGGCGAAGTTTGGCTCTAAATGCACTGACCATCCTGATTGAAGTAGGCGCGGCTTGGCCCACGGCGGACCGGGCGCCGGTGACGCCGACGCTTTGCGTTGGCGAAGGAATAGCCTCGGACATAAGATTTGCCGACTGCTATCACACTTTCGAGATCGGGGAAGGAGGAAGAGATATGCCGGACAATCAGCATTGGGTCGGCACCTGGACAACCGCGCCCGCACCCGCCGAGGGGGCAGCCTTCAGCAATCAGACCTTGCGGATGACAGCGCGCACGAGCCTCGGCGGCGATACCCTGCGGGTGCGGTTGTCAAATGCTTACGGCACCCGCAAGCTGACCATTGGCGCGGCGCGGATTGCAATTCGCAGCACCGGTCCCGGGGTCGTATCAGCCTCGGATCGGAAGCTTACTTTTGGTGGCGACGAGACCGCCACGATCGCGGCCGGCGCGCTGCTGGTCAGCGATCCGGTCGCCCTCGACCTCCCGCCCTTGGCAGATGTCGCTGTCAGTGTCTATTTGCCTGAGGAGCTGTCGCCGAGTTTCGGAATTACCGGGCGCTATGCGCGGCAGACGAACTACGTCTCGCCTCCGGGCAACTTCACCGGCTCGGTTGTCATGCCGGTCGGGCAGATAACCGGCGACTGGTTTTTTGTCAGCGGCATCGATGTCCTGGCCTCGGCCGATACCGGCGGGGTGGTCACTCTCGGCGATTCGCTCACCGACGCCAACATTTCGACCCTCGATGCGCATTGCCGGTGGCCCGACCAGCTCTCCCGGCGGCTTCAGGCGCGGCCGCGCGGTCGACCGATGGGGGTGATGAACCAGGGTCTCGGGGGTAACCGGATCCTGCATGATATCCGAGGCGACAGCGGGTTGCGCCGCTTCGACCGCGACGTGCTGGCTCAGCCCGGGGTCACGCATGCGATCGTCATGCTCGGCACCAACGACCTCCGCAACCGGTGGGCCAAGCCCGAGGAGGAGGTCAACGCCGACCAGATGATCGCCGGCCTAAAGCAACTTGTTATCCGCGCTCATACCCGTGGCATCAAGATTTTCGGCGCTACACTGACGGGGTTCGAGAACGAGACCTTTCTTCCTGGTGCCTGGACGCCGGAGCGCGAGCGCTCGCGTCTCGCATTCAACGAGTGGATCCGTGAGGGAGGCGCCTTTGACGCCGTGGTCGATTTCGATCGAGCGTTACGCGACCCCGAGAATCCGGCTCGCATGCTCCCGATATATGACTGCGATGACCACCTCCATCCGAGCGATGTCGGATATTCGAAGATGGGCGATGCGATCGATCTGTCGCTGTTCGATTGACGCCGCAACCGCCCGGTCGGTATTTGCGCGGACCGCGCCAGCCGCTATATAGCGTAACCGGCAAGGGCGGCGATGCTGACCCGCGCATAAATTGTTGGCTTCGCCGCACTGGAGCAAGAGAGCAACGCTGTGCGACCCAAAATCCTGTCCATAGTGGTGTTGCTCTATGCCGGCTCCTGCGCACCGCAGACCCCGGGTCCGGGAAGACTGCTGCTGAGCAATCCGGATTTTCCGTTGATCAATGTCGAGGCGGTAATCACCGCGAACGCCGATTGCGACGCGCGTGACGACGGTTACGTCTCGACCCTCGAGTTTGCGATGCCAAACAACGCGACCAAGTTCATCGACGTCCCACCCGGAGCGAATGTCTGTTGGCGCAGCGACCGGAACCCCGGCCGCCCGGTTGCCGGAAGATGGTCGAGATGGGCCCGCGCCTTTATCGTTCCCGGAAGGACGATCAGCGCAAATCTGTAGCGCCGGAACGGAAGCGCGACAGGCGCCCACCGGCTCATCGCGAGAGGCTGAACCGGATCGTGACCGAGACGTCGATGTGCGGCTGAGTCATGCTCGCCGGAAACGGGGGCAGTAAAGCGCCGCGCATCATCTCCTCGATCGACGCGTCGAGATCGGGATAGCCCGAGCTCTGGGCAATGGCAAAGTCGACGACCCGGCCGCTGCGGTCGACTGCAAATCGCAGAACCGCGCGACCCTCCTCACCCCGTTGCCGGGCGGAGTCAGGGTAACGCTTGTGCCTCTCGAGCCAGGCGCTCAGCAACGCACGGTAGTCAGGGCTGATCTCGGCCGACGGCGTCGGTGTCGGTGCGTATGCGGCTTGCGGCGCTGTGACAGCGGCCGTCGACGGTTGGGTCACGGCTTGAGCCGGATTTGGCTGCGGCGGCTGCAGGCGCCGTTCGGCGGGCCTTGGCGGGTGCTTGACGAGTGGCTTGCGCGGCGCCGGTGGCGGCGGCGGCTCGACCACCGGGACCGGAACCTCGTGTACCGGCGGCGGAGGTTCAATCGCGGCCATCGGCTCTTCCGATGGCGGCAGCAACGGTTCTGCCTCGGGCGGCGGGGTTCCCGGCTGAACCGCAGGCTGTATCGGACGTTCGTCGAGCCTGACCGCCGGTGTGAAAACGACCTCGACTCCGCCTGCAGCCAGCGGCTCAGGCGGCGGCGGGATCCGGGTCGGCAGCAGCAGGATCAGCAGCACCAGGCAAACCAGGTGCCCTGCAACCGACAAACCGAGCGGTAATCTGATTTCGCTCACTTCGAACCGGCGGCCTCTGCGACCAGCGAGACTTTGGCGAACCCCGCGCGGTTGACATTGCCGAGCGCCTCCATCAGCTGCGCGTAGCTGATCGTTTGGTCGCCCCGCACATAGACGATGCGAGCCGGATCTTCAGCGGCGAGCTCGACCAGCCTGGTTGCCAGATCCTTAGGCTCGATCCTCGCTTCGCCAATAAATACCTCGCCTTTCCGGTTCAGGCTGAGGATCACGGGCGGCTTGGGATCGGTGATCGCCGCCGCCTGCATCTTCGGCAGATCGAGCGGCACCCCGACGGTTAGCAGCGGGGCAGTCACCATGAAGATGACCAGCAGCACCAGCATGACGTCGACCATCGGCGTCACATTGATCTCGGCGAGCGGCTGATAGCGGTCCTCGCCCACTTCACCCGAGGGGGGCAGTGCGACGGCCATGCCTCACGCTTCCGCAGGGGTTCGCGACAGCAGCCCGGCAGAGCGCCCGATCAAGCCTTGCATTCGCCCGGCAAAGCGGCCGAGATCGACGGTGATCTTGTTGTACGCGACGACGGCCGGGATCGCTGCGGCGAGCCCCATCGCCGTCGCGAACAAGGCCTCCGCGATCCCTGGTGCCACGACCGCGAGGCTGGTGTTGTGCGCCGCGGC
>Ga0126371_10002356_pt1 | contig 16274 bp, 10 predicted proteins | sample PanSoiMetaPlot_4_FD_110145 | JGI IMG/M metagenome (GOLD analysis project Ga0126371, IMG submission 110145) | Tropical forest soil microbial communities from Panama - MetaG Plot_4 | ecosystem: Environmental > Terrestrial > Soil > Tropical forest > Bulk soil | place: Panama | collected 2016-02-17 | reverse complement strand
CTTGCGTCGAAACGGCACTTAGCGACTATGAGAGTGATGTCGTCGTGCTGTTCGTGTGGAGTGTAGCGACGCACTTCGTCGATCACTGCGGAAACTATTTCGCTGGATGAAAGGTCTCGATTGAGCCTCAGACAATTCAGCAGGCGCTGCTCACCGAACTCCTCACCCTCCGCGCTGCCAGGCTCCGTAACACCGTCTGTATAAAGCGCCAGAGTGTCTCCTTCGAAGAGACCCGTTTCGCCAATTAAACATTCCCAGCGCGGGAAGCGTCCTAGTACCGTTGCAGTAGATTCCAAACGTTCTAACTCTCCGCCATCACGGACAATCAACGCCGGCAGGTGTCCGCAGTTGGCATAGCGCAAGCGTCCGGTCTGATCGTTGTATTCTGAAAAGAAAAACGTAGCGTAAGCGTTCTCGGGAGTGTTTTCGCAGAACAGCCGATTGATGCTGTGCATAAGCTGGGCGGGCTCGTCGAATCCCATGGCGCACTGGCTGCGAAGATGCGCCTGAAGATTGGCCATCAATAGAGCCGCGCCGATTCCCTTACCCGCGACATCCCCGATTACCAGGCAAAGTCGTTCTCGACCGGTCGCAAGAAAATCGTAGTAGTCTCCTCCCACTTGACGAGCCTGCTGACAGACCCCGGCATATTCGAGAGTCTTCAGAACAGGCAGATATTGAGGAAACAGTCTAGCTTGTACTTGCTTTGCGATGTCCAGCTCTTGCGCAACACGGCGCTCCGCTTCGTCTCGTTCTGCCGCGGCGCGCCTCTGCGCCTCGATCGCACGTGTTACCTCGTCGAAGCTCACTAGTGAAAATGAATTGCCGTCGAGATCCTTGAAATGGGTGAACACTCCACCCCATACAGGCGCGTCTATGACGGGCGGAATTGAGGCAACGCTTACAGACTTCACACGCCTCAGTTTGGGCGTCGATAAGAACTTAACTCCGCGGTGCGACCATTCTCGGTAGCGGGCTAGGACATCCTCAGTTACGAAAACGATATCGGTGGGTCGCCCGACTAGCTGAGCCAGCTTCGAGTCGGGCTTAGGAGCGATGAGCGCGAGCACGGTGTCACCATCGGGCGGAGCGACTGCCAGCCAGCGTTCGCCGGACTGAAGCACGGTATCGGCTACTAATCGAAAGCCGAGTTGCTCGACGTAGAACCGTAAGCTTTGGTCCTGATCACGGACGTAGACCTTGACGCAGTGAATGCGAAGGACTTGATCCGGTGATGGCGTTGGGTGCAAAGCCACTGCCGGATTATAGCGGCAGATACGATAGAGATTGCCAAGTCGTCTTGAAGATAGGTTTTATCGGAGCTTGAAGCTCAGTCCGCTATGCTTGATCGAGAGACACCTAGTACATGTCGAGATCCTCTCCGACTACGAATCTTCCTGAATAGCGTGAGCCAATCTTTTTCTAGAGCATTTCTGGCGAAGCGTAGATGTCATCGCCACCACCGTCGTGTAGTACTTCGCCACAAACATCCTGACGCTCGCCCCCAATGACGCGGTACGTTTGGGGTGCACGCTCGCTCGAACTAATGTCCGCTATGTTTGGGCGCGTGATGTCGTGGTTCAATCGGGCGGATGTAATCGGGAATGAAGTAATTCCGCCCGTGGTGCGTCAAACTTGCTGGTGAATTTGTACCGGAGCTTCGAACTTGCAGGAGTTTCAGTGCTTGTTCTTTGGCATTTGCCTTCGTGAAGCACCCCCAATTTCTTAGTCAATGACTGTCATTCTTGTGAGCATACTTCGGCCTTTCGCATGGCTATCGTAGAAACTCCCAAAGAATCAAGGTCCGACGCCACCCGGCAAGTCCGGCGCGCTCCGCCGATGGAGGGACAATGAAGCAGAAAATGAAGTCTGCAATTGGGCTTTTCCTCGTGCTGGCTATCGCAAGTCCACTTCGCGCCCGGACGGTTTCCCATGGCCCCGCCGTCGCCTCCATCAAACATTCTGCGGCCTACTTTGCATATGCGCAGGCTATACCCACCGGAGACGAGTTGAAGCAACTGGTGGCTCCATTTGCTCTGTTTCCCGATGCACTCGTGGCCCAGATCTGTGCATCGTCAACGGATCCGCAGCAGATCCTCGATGTGCACGATTGGCTGCAGCAAAATAAACACCTGCACGGACAGGCATTGACGGACGCGGCGCAACAACACGGGTTCGACCCGGCGTTCGTCTCCCTGGTGAACTTCCCTACAGTGGTCGATATGATGGCGGCCAATATCAACAACTATGCAGCGTTAGGCGATGCTTTCAGGGCGAACCAGCAGTCGGTAATGTCGGCGATTCAGTCGCTGCGTCAGGACGCATACGCCAGAGGCGTACTCGACAGCAACGAGTATCAGACAGTTTCGGTGCAGCACGACGGGAACGTGCAGGTTGTAGTCGTCCAGCCAACCAATCCGCAAGTGGTGTTTGTTCCGCAGTATCAACCGTATCAGGTGTGGTACAGCGGTCCGAGCACGGGAGACGTGGTAGCAGCATCGGTGTTGAGTTTCGGCGCCGGGATTGCTCTGGGTTCGTGGCTCAACAACAGCCATCCGTGGGGTTGGGGAGGGTGGGGCTGGGGCTGGGGCGGAAGAGGAATGGTTGTCAACAACAATGTCTGGGTTGTGAACAATCGTTGGAGGAGCCCGCGGCCTTACTTCCGTGCAGGGCCGCCGAGGTTCAACCGGCCGATTTACGCTGCTCGGCCGCCCACGAACTGGGCTCAGCGGCCTGGACGTCGTCCGCCGCCCGCGGGATGGAGACCCAATGGGCCTAACAATCGTCCAGGAGGTAATCGGCCCGGAGGCAATGTTGGCGCGCCCGGGGGAAATGTCGGAGCGAATCGTCCAGGAGGTAATCGTCCTGGAGGCAATGTCGGAGCGAATCGTCCAGGGGGCAATCGTCCCGGAGGCAATGTCGGTACGAATCGTCCAGGAGGCAACGCCCCCGGAGGGAATGTCGGCGCGAATCGTCCTGGGAACAGTCGTCCTGGAGGGAATGTTGGAGCGAATCGTCCAGGAGGTAACCGGCCCGGAGGGAATGTTGGAGCGAATCGTCCAGGAGGCAACCAGCCCGGAGGGAACGTTGGAGCGAATCGTCCAGGAGGCAACCGGCCCGGAGGGAACGTTGGAGCGAATCGTCCAGGGGGCAACCGGCCTGGAGGGAATGTTGGCGCGAATCGGCCCGGAAGCAATCGGCCCGCCGCACGCCCCTCTGGTGGCGGGAACCAGGTGGCACGCAATCGCGGCGGCGCTGGTGCGGGTGGCGGTGGGCGCGGAGGTCGACGCCGATGACATCCGCAATCGCGAATCAACCCGAAACGGGATCGCCGGTGGATTCGTGAGAATTAGGGAAGGGGGGTCGCACCGGGAGCATTGCGCGGCTGGACAATGACTCTTCTCAAGCAGTCTTGTCCGATGCACTCTCGCTCGGATAGTTGAAGAACAGCTGATTGCCGTCGGGATCATCGACCACCAGGAGCCGGTATCCCCAGCGGCCATCCTTGACTGGAGCGCCTTTGGCCTCGAGTTCTGCGCGCAGCGCGTCCAGCGCGGCGGTTGCAGCCTCGCGAGTGTCCGGCTCAACGTTCAGGGAAATGAACATCAGCCCCTTGCCAACCTTCTCCGGCCACTGCTCGGAGAGGATCAGCGAGCAGCCTTGCCGGTCGACCTGTGCCACGAACGTCTTTCCGTCCTCGTCGTAGCGCCAGGGGATCGTAAAGCCGAGTCGGCTCGTGTAAAAGCTCAGCGAGGCTTCAACATTCTTCACATGTAGAACCGCGCGCGCGAACCAGTCAGTCATTCGTAGATCTCTTGGAAGTCTCCTCCGAGTCTTGAATTCCACGTCCCGCAGTACCCTTAGCAAATTGGCGCATCGCTACTCGGGCATCACGATGATCTCGTCCTTCGGAATGGCGTCCAGTGTCGCCTTATCAATCTCAAGGTGGGCCATCACCAATTCGGGCGGCGTATGCCTGAGCCACTCCGAGAGTGCGAGGTCCTGATAGAAGCTGCTCTTGAACATCTCCAGAAACTTCAAATCTGTACTGCCTGTGTTCTGGATGTAATGCGGAAGGGTTTTCTGAATATAGCCAACATCTCCGGCTTGAAAGTCCATGGTACGGGCGCGGCCGCCGGTAGCGAACACGGTCATTCTTCCCTTACCGCTGATGTAGTACTGCCACTCGTCAGCATTGGGATGCCAATGCAGCTCACGAATTCCTCCCGGGCGAACGGTAACGATCGCAGCCGCGATCGTAGTAGCGGCCTTAAACGCACTCGAATCGACGATCGTGACCTCGCCACCTCCCGTGCGCTTTGCCACCTTCATCTGCGACTTGCGGAAAGCGAAATCTTGCGGCGACAGACCTCGCGTACCTGCGGCCGCCTTCTGATCCTCCGCCAAGGCGCCGGGAACCGCTGCCTGGAAAATAAACTTCTCGCGCCGGACCATTTTCCTCATCGCCTCTGGACTGACGCCGAAATTCGCCGCTAGCACATCGTGCGGTGTATGCGCCATCCAGTCAGTCAGAAGCACTGTCTCGTACTCCGAGAAATTGCCGTCGTCGAAGACCAGCAGGAATTCACAACCATCAGGATTCAGACCTTGAATCGAATGCGGGATGCCCGTAGGGAAATACCAGAGATCGCCTTCCGTGACGTCGGTGACGAACCCCTTGCCCTCAGTGTCGAGCCCGGTAATGCGAGCGCTACCGTACAGCATGATCGCCCACTCGGCAGCGGTATGCCAATGAAGTTCGCGGACGCCGCCTGCCGTCAACCGCATGTCCACCCCAGCAATCGATTTCGAAACCGGAAGTTCGCGCACCGTGACTTCCCGCGACCACCCACCTTCCTGCATTCGTTTGTGCGAAATCCCGAAGGGATACTTAAAGGTCTGCACGCCGCCAGCATCAGAAGAGGGCGGCAAGAATGAGTCGGGATTCTGCTCGTCGATCGCCGGATTGCCCGGGCCGGGAGCGCTCGCACTGCGGTCGTTCTTGCTGGGATAGGGTTTCTGTTCCTGGCCCGACACCTCTGTCGCCTTAAGCATTCCGGCAGCCGCCAGTGCCGCAGACCCAAGGAACCCGCGCCGCGAAAAGTTCTCTTTCCCCACATCGTCGCCCATGAGCCTCTCCTCACGCGATTACTGATGATCTCTTTCAGGTTGGAGAGCCAGTGTACACCGGGGATCGCTCTTCACGAGTACCGCTTAACTGTCGCATCGGGGGATTTCCACCATTGTGACCGTTGTCACTGATAATGACCGACTCTCGGAAGAAAATGAGCTTGGTTTATTCTCTCGCCTCCTCGAAGAGTTTTTTCACGAGTTGAGAGCCTTGGCGAACTCCGAGCCAAGAATCTCACCAACTCTAGCGAATCTTTGCACCTGCAAGATCGCGCAAAAAACCGTAAGAACGAGCGACCGGCGAGGGCAAGCACGGAGTCTTGCCTGAGGGACGAATCATGGCGACTCATCCTGTCATCAGCAGCTAAGGCGGATACTCCATTGCACACAAGCTGGATGTTTTGGCATGGAGTTTCTTTTTCATCTGGATAGGCATTGCATTGCTGTCAAACCTCAGCTGGGGAATTGGCCTCCTGGGGGTTGGGATCATCATCCTGGGTAAGCAAGCCACAAGAAAGTACATGGCCTTGAGATTTGAAACATTCGGGGCTGTCTGTGGCGTGCTATTCGTCCTGGGCGGAGTCTGGGAGTTGCTCAGCGTACGTATCAGCATGGTCCCCGTCGTTTGCATTGCAGCAGGTCTGGCGCTCTTGTTATCTGTACTCGTTGGCAAAGCAACGGAGTAGGTCGTAAGAGCTTTCCAGGTCTCTTTTCGCCCAAATCAAACCCTGCGGGGAAATCCGGCGCTAAAGTTGTCTCGATGACTCAAATTCGATTCGGCTGCGCGCATGATCTTATCAACGAAGAAACGCGGGAAGAGTAGCGTGAGTTTTCATGGCAAGACTTGAGCAATTAAACGCCGCCGAAAGGAGAATGCATGAAGCTCAACATCGGGTGTTTGACTACGTCCAAGGATTCGCATCCAGTAACGTAGACCCCAAGAAGTATCACGATCTATCCGAGGCCGCTAGAGCGGCAGCAAACCAATGCATGCGGCTTGTCTACGACATACGTTCAAACTTCAAGCATCTCAAGTAACTGGCGGCCTTCAGATTAGCTTTTCCTCGTGCCGCCAAATAGGCATCCCAACACAGCAGAATTCACGCTTCTGACTTACGGTATCATCCGGAACGCCACGTTGCTCTTGAGCGTTCCACTGGGCGTTTCCACCGTCACTGGCCCGGTTGTAGCCTCGGCCGGAACGATCGCTCGAATAACGGTGTCGGATAGGACTTTGAAGCTGGCGGGAGTACCGTTCAGAGAGACGCCGGTGGTCCCAGTGAGACCCTGTCCATAGATGCCCATGTTCTGCCCCACCTTGCCGGCGTCCTGTACCAACTTCACGAAGGGAGCGAGGCCCATCGAAAAGCGAAAGACAGTGCCCGAGTTGCTCGGGTACCCTCCAGAAGTGGTTCCGTAGAAATTTCCGTCGGTGTCTTGGATCAATGCTGCTTCAGGACCAGCACCATCCGCACAGTTTGGCTGTGAGCAAAAGTTGTAAAGGGTGGTCAGCACACCCTGCGGCGTGATTTTGAAGATCGTCCCGCCACCGGCGGAGTTTCCTCCACCCACCGTGGTTCCGTAGATATTGCCATCTGTACCCTGCACTAGAGATTCGACAGGATTAGCTCCATCGGTGCAGCTTGCTTGGGAGCAGAAGTTATAGAGCGTCATAAACTTGCCCGTTGCACTTATTTTGAAGATCGTCCCGCATCCGTAGAAGCATTGGATGCTGCTGCCCCCGTACATGGCTGTTCCGTACAAGTTTCCGTCGCTGCCCTCCACCAATGCTTCCCCATATCCGAGAAAGTCACCATCAGTTCCATTGAAGATGTGCAGAGTGGTCAGTCTGCCCGGCGGAGTGATTTCAAAGATCGTGCCACAGCCGGGGAGGCCCCCAGGCCCACAAGGTGTAGTTGATCCGCCCTGACTGGTTGTCCCGTAAAAATTCCCGTTGGAGGCTTGAAGGAGCGCGCCTTGGGGATTTGCGCCGTCCAGGCCATTGAAGGTATGCAATGTGGTGAGCGTGCCACCCAGAGTCAGCTCGAACACAGTGCCCAGATCAGTAGAATTGGTCCGATAGCCATAGGTTGTCCCATAAAGGTTCCCGTTCCTACTTTGCACCACTGAGACCGGAATCAAGCCATCAGCGCAGTTCGGTTGTGAGCAAAAGTTGTAAAGGACGCCATAATTGCCTGCGCTGGTAATTCTGTAGATCACGCCCGAGTTGCCTGTCCCACCGAGATCGGCAGGCCCGTAGATATTCCCATTGCTGGCCTGAGTCAATCGACCTTCGGAGTAGCTACCGTCGAGGCAATTGGCGTCCGAACAGAAGCTGTGGAGTGTTGTCAGGAGCCCGGCCGGCGTTATCTTGAAGGCCGTACCCACATTTTGGGTGCCGCCATCTAGAGTCGTACCGTAAAAGTTTCCGTCAAAGCCCTGAGTGAGTCCCAAGGGATTGGCGCCATTCGTCCCATTGAAAGTTGCTAAGGTGGTCAATGTCTGCGCCTGCGAAGTTATCGCTATCACGACGCAACAAACAGCGACACCGCAGAAATTCCTGTAGTTACGAAGTGTGGCAAGCACCATCTCTACAGTCCTCAATGCTCTCTCCCGTTGAATTGATCGGATTCTGTGGGTGTTGGTGACATCCTGCTAGTGGTTCCAAGTTCGAATCTCGCGCAAACGGTCAACACACCGATGGCGTGATTTTGAACGCCGTGCCAAAAGGTGTCTAACGCCGCAGAATCGCGGCTAAGTGGGGAAGGTTAGTCTAAAACCCATCGGGATTATCGTCTGTTCTGTGCGGGTGGTCAACCCAGTTACATAACCGATAACAGATGAACGACAACGGTCAAATCCCATCCGCGGAGTTGTCACGAATCCGGCGACCGCGCCGGGCATTCCGCGAACGCCCGGGTGGCGTAGTAATGACGATTCCGAAGACCGGTATTACTCGACTCAGTCGGTCGACTTACTGCTCATAGGCCCCGGCATTAATCAGCCCGCCACTGCCCACCCGTGGATTCCCCGCATAATCAAGCACTCCAACGACATTAACTCCGAGATTCGCCCCCGCGTTGATCGCCGGCGACCCTGACGAAAGATCGAAATTGTACGGAGGAGTGGTCACATTGACATACAGCGGGTCCGCGAATTGAGAGTGCGCGTCTTGCGCCGATGCCGTGCGGTAAGCCGAGAAGCCCGTCAGCGACTTGGATTGCCAATCGAACAACGCACCCGCGGCGCCAGCCGTGTCGTAGTAGACGTTGTAATCCAGCGTCGCTGGATTCGGCACGCTGGTCGTGAAGTCATACAAGAGATACTTCGACGCGAGTGTGTAGTCGTCGAAGATGTTGTTTGCAATCGTATTGTTGGTGGCGTGGTACTGGATCTGGAACTCTCCCAACCCACTGCTGCCGTGCGTGCCATCGTTCCACAGTGAGTTGTTGACGATCACAATGTGATCGCTTCCCCCAACGCTCTTCGAATATCCGCCGATCGACAATCCCACATAGAGAGAGTTGTAGATGATGTTATTGCGGAAGATCACGTAGCTTGACGTATGCCCCGAGTGCTCGCTCGCCATCTCGCTCAAATCGGAGTCGTGAATCAGATTGCGCTCAACGATGACCCGGGTGCAGCCATCGCAGTAATATCCATCTGCTCCAACCTGGTTGTGGTACACAGGATTCGTCGTCGAAGAGATGTTGTAGATGGTGTTCTGGAAGACCCATCCGTCCCGCGCCTGATCGTAGCTCGCGTTCGGCGAAACGCCTTCGAAACCGATGTTGTCCAGCCCGATATTGTCGCCGTCATGCACGAGATTATTGGCCTCGACGAAATACTGCACATTGCCATCGAAAGAAACGTTCTCACTGCACCCCGTCGTATTGTGGTCAATCTCATTGCCATAGAGCGTGACGTTGTTGATCGAGGCTGGCGCTTGTGCGCCGTAGAGCGCGATCGCCAGGGCATTGGCAGCATTGCAACTGCTCAGAGTCTGAGCAATGTTGTGGATGTGATTATTCAGAATCTCGATGTTGCCGCCGGCTCCTTCAAAATCGATGCCTACAGGAACTTTACCTCTCGCCGAACTGGAGTAGTTCCGGATCTCAAAGCCCTGAATGACGATGTAATTAAACGTCCCTTCCAGGCTGAACAGTCCGGTCTGCCCGCCAACGGCGAGTCCAGTTCCGTCGACGATCGGGCTCTCGCCCGGATAGTTCTGAAACGTGATGTATCCGGCGCTGGCATTGCCGGAAGTTTTCATCGTGACGATCTCGTTGTAAGTCCCTCCGCGCACCTGCACGCTGTCTCCGGCTTTCACCGTATTTGCCGCCTTTTGGATCGTGCGCCACGGCGCCGTCAGCGTTCCGGCATTGTTGTCGTTGCCCAAAGTTGAAACGTAGTAAATGGTTCCAGAACGCGACGGCAGTTGAATCGTGACCGTTGCCGTCGCCGATTTCGTAGTGTCTGCCTGCGAGATCGCGGTAACGGAAACCGATGCCGGGCTTGGCACGCCCGACGGCGCCAGGTAGATCGCCTCATTCGCGGTACCCAAAACGGTGGTTGAGACAACACCATTCGTTGAACTACCGCCGATAACTCCATTGACCTGCCAGGTCACCGCGGTATTGGCCGAACCCGTCACGGTTGCAGTAAACGGCTGGGTCGCCATGGTCCCCAGCATGACCGCGCTAGGAGAGATGCCGACGCTCACCTGTCCAGCAAGATGAATCGACAACCCGACGAGCAGCGCAGCAAGAATGATGAAGCGAATTGCACAAACCGGTTTCCCGAGGCCCAATTTCAGACTGCGCGATGAACGGCTGATTTTCATATGTCCTCCTCGTGGACGGGACTTGTTGGGGGCCGATACTTCCGGATTGTTACGGAGTTGATTTGCGTCTGATTACGAATTCCTTCTTATTGGTTGCTAAGCAGACACCCAAATCCGGACCGTGTCAAGCGCCTTTTGGGTACTCAGATTGCAAGAAATGAATGACCTTTCCGAATTGAAAAAGCGCAGAGATGGAAGGAAAAGAGCGGGCGCGACATTTTCCACAAGCGGAACATGTTCATCTGACCTTGACTGAGAATTTCCGGTTCGCAATACTCTGGGTAACTGCGATAGTCAGGAAGTGGACCTTAACTACTTGCGGCTCAAGATTTTGCCCGTAAGTGATTGCAGCTCATAGATTATTTTGCGATTTTCCTCTAAATCGTTGATTCCAAAGATTCGCAGGGGGAGGGTACAACCGCAAACGAGCCATACTTCCCAAATTTGGAAATGCGAAGCGAGAAAAATGAGCGAAAAAGAGCGCCCGACATGGGCGCTCCCAAAAACCCTCACTTCAAATACTTCAAACCGCCAATTGCTAAGTGCTAATTGCAAATTGCGCCCTTGCTTACAGCTCGGGACTCGCAACTAGCGACTATCCCAGCTTCTCGAAAAACCTGCAAATCGTCTCAATGCCACGATAGAAATTCGGAATGTGGAACTTCTCATTCGGCGCATGCAGGTTGTCGTCGGGAAGCCCGAAGCCCATCATCACACTTGGAATCTTCAGCACATCCTGAAAGTCCGTGACGATTGGAATCGATCCGCCGCTGCGGATAAAAACCGTATCCTTCTTGAACGTGTCATGCAAAGCCTGCGTCGCGGCCTCGATGTACTTGTTGTCCGTGCTCACGACGCAAGCTGGACCTTTGCTCCACACCTTAACCTTGGTCTCAATTCCTTTCGGCGTGAGTTTCTTTACGAACCCCAAGTACTTTTTCAGGATGTCATCCGGATCCTGATTCGGCACTAGTCGCATCGAGACCTTGGCCTTCGCTTTCGCAGGAATCACAGTTTTCGCACCATCCGCAACGAAGCCTCCGGGCATTCCATGTACTTCCAGCGTTGGTCGCGCCCAGGTGCGATAGAGAACGGAATATCCAGGCTCGCCCGTCAAAACCTTCGACCCAACTTCGGTCTTGCGGTAGTGCTCCTCGTTGAATGGCAGACGCTTCCACGCCTTCAACTCGGCTGCCGTCGGAGCCTTCACGCCCTTGTAGAAGCCCGGAATCAGCACCTTGCCCTTCGAGTCCTTCATCTTGCTAATCATCTCGATGAGCGCGAAGAACGGATTCGGCGCCGCGCCTCCGTACATTCCGGAGTGCAAATCGGTCTTCGCCCCGTAGGCTTCGATCTCGGTATAGACCAAGCCGCGCAAGCCCACACATAAGGTCGGAAGATCGGGCGCAAACAGTTCTGTGTCGCAGACCAGCGCAAAATCGGCCTTCAGCTTCGCTTTCTGCTTGCGGATATATTCGGCAATCGATTCTCCGCCGACTTCCTCCTCTCCCTCGAAGATCACCTTCACATTGATCGGCAGCTTGCCTCCGCCAGTCTGCATGAGTGCTTCAAGAGCCTTCACTTCCATCCACAGCTGACCCTTATCATCGACGGCGCCGCGCGCGTAGACATTGTTGTTGCGCTCCGTTGGCTCGAACGGAGGACTGTGCCACTCATCCAGCGGCTCCGCGGGTTGCACGTCGTAGTGCGCATACATGAGCACTGTCGGCTTGCCTGCTGCATGCAGCCAGTCGGCGTAAATCAGCGGATGTCCTTTGGTCGCGATGACCTCGACATTCTCCATACCAATGCGTCGCAACTCATTCGCTACGTAATTGGCGGCTTTCTGAATGTCAGGTTTGTATTGTTCGAGAGTGCTGACGCTGGGAATGCGGAGAAGATCTTTGAGTTCGTTCAGGAAACGCTGCTGATTACTGCGCGCAAAATCCACTGCGGGAGAGGCCATAAGATTCCTTTCTCAGTTGTGCGAGTTGAAGCAAGGCAGGCATCGCAAGATAGCGGATCAGGACCGCGGAAACGAATCAGTATAGCGCGAAGCCAGCACCCTTGCCGATTCAGGAGTCTGTCGCTTGGCACTTTTCGGACATCGGCTTAGGCATATCCCAGATTTTGCCTGCGCCTGAATAACGCGACCGCCAATAGCATCGCTGCTGCTCCTGCGTAAAGTCCCGGAGTGCTAGAAGCCGGGGTCGTGCCCATGAAATCAAGCCCGGAGATTTCGTGCGCAGGCCCGATGTACCACCAGATCGTATAGATCGCCTCAAACGCACGCGGTCCTCGGCTCCACACGCCCAGGGAAAGAGCCAGACTCGGGATAAAGAGCACTCCCGCAATCCACGCAGCCAGGCTGTGCCAATCCGCACTGAGCACGAGTCGGATCCCAACGCCCGCTCCCGTGAGGAGAGCCACGAGAACGCCAGCAGTCCACAGAGCGGGGAATTGCCGCGAGAGGCTGCGCTGGGATGAAAAGAGCAGCGAGCCAGTCCCGTTGCGGGCCTCGCGACATCCCATCTGCGACCAAAGCAGCACAGGCCATATCCAGGCAGCAATGAGGAACCCGCTTCGTAGCTGAGGATCTGGCGAGACGATCTGTCCAATGAGCATTCCGCCCGCGGCCGTGTACCACCACCAACGCTTTCCCTTGAGCATCAGCCGCAACTCTGAAATTACCAACTGAAGGAAGCGTGAATGCGTCGCAGTACGATTCAACGGAGTGAGATGCGCGATGTTGGCGGAGATGGCGGACGAAACACTGGATTGCCCCTGGTCCGTGGAGGGTTCCGATTTCGCCTGAGCCGCGGAGCGGCGCCTTCTCCAAGATCGCGCGGGATCAAAGCGATCGAAGAATAACGCCGCCACCAAGGCAAGTCCCACGGCGACCGCGATCCAAAGCAGCCGCATCGATAAGACTTGTATCGACCAATCGATCCCATTCCATGGGAATGTCCGCACTGCGTGTTCGCCACCAATCGTAAGGCTGAAATGGAACTCCTGCGAATTGCTCGGATCGATCGTACGTAACACGCCTCGTGTGCTGCGGTAGAGAAGCTGCAGGCCCGTCGGATCGTCAAGTCCGGTCGCACCCAACGCAATTCCGGCCGTCCACAAGAAGAAATAGACGACATTGCCAATGCCGCCGCGCAGCCCCGGAATCGTTTCGAACAGCACCGCGACTGCAGCAGTAAGCAGCATGGTGGGTAATGCGAGAAAGACGAAAGGAGACCACAGCTGCCACAACGAAAACGAGTGCGCCTCGCCTAGCATGAATTGCATGGCCACAGCCGCAAGCATGAGGATCAACACCATGCAGGCAAGCACGGTGAAGTTGCTCAACGTCTTTGCAAGTGTGTAGAAACCCTTGCGCATCGGTGTCGCGGCCAGGATCTGTCCCACGCGAGTGTCTGTGTCTCGTTGCACCGCATTCTTGACGATGTAGAAGCCAGCCAACGACAGAAATGTGGAGCAGCAGATGCTCATGAGTGCGCCGATCCAAGCCGAGTTGTAGACGCCGCGGTAACCGTTGCCCACGACAATCCAGACCTTCTCAGCAGCCACTCCGTAGGCGAGATAGAGCGACGCTGCCAGCGTCACCAGAAAGCTGTAGCGGCGAACACGTTCCAGAAAATCCGCCCGCACCATCTGGTACAGCACTCGGCGCGCATTCATGCCGTCGCTCCAGCGCGATACTGCGAAAGGCAATAGAGATAAGCGTCTTCGAGATTGGGAGTAATGCGCTGAGCGCCATTGGGAGGCGCATCGCCCAGCACCCGCGCATGAACCCCATCGCTGCGCCGTGCGGTGTTGCTGATCAGATATCGCTGCCGCGCTGCATTTAATTCCGCGCTGGGTAGAACCCATTCCCAGACTTTCCCCTCCACTCTTTGCATCAAACTCTCGGGTGAGGCATGTGCGACCAGAGTTCCCTGGGAGATGAGTGCGATGTCCGTTGCCGTAGCTTCGACGTCAGAAACGATGTGAGTCGAGAGAATAATGATGCGCTCACCCGATAGCTCAGAGAGCAGATTGCGGAAGCGCACCCGCTCCTCGGGATCAAGGCCGGCGGTAGGCTCGTCCACGATGAGCAATTGCGGATCATTGAGCAGCGCTTGCGCAATCCCGATGCGCTGCTTCATCCCTCCGGAGTAGCTGCCCAGGGGACGTTTGCGGACGTCCGCCAGATTCACCAGGTTCAGAAGTTCATCAATGCGTCGCTTCGAGGCACCAGCATCCAAACCTTTCACCGCCGCCAGATACTCGAGAAACTCGACTGCATTAAGATTCGGATAGACGCCGAAGTCCTGCGGGAGATAACCGAGGGTTGCGCGCAGAGCATCGGGATTCGAAGCCAGATCTGCGCCGTTCCACGACACGCGGCCTTCGGTGGCTCTGGTAATCGTCGCAAGAATGCTCATCAATGTCGTCTTGCCGGCACCGTTCGGCCCGAGCAAGCCGAGCACTCCGGGTCCAAGTTGCAGTGAGAAGCCGCGCAGGGCCCAGTTTCCGGCGCCATACCGCTTGCTGACGTTTTCAATCGAAAGTTGCAAGAATGCTCCTAGCTTCTAGCTGAACAGCGCAGTAGAGGAACGTATAACACCCAACAGAAGTTCCACGGTGGTTCTTGGAGTTGTCATCCTGAGTCCGGCGAAAGCCGGACGAGGGACCGTAGGTAAACCGAATGCATCGATGCTGTCGACAAGGACGCCACGCTGCGGAAAGCAAGACATACTCCCCTCCACCGCGTCGCGCTTCCGGCCTCCTTACGGTCCCTCGGCGCCTTTCAGGCTCCTCCGGAGAATCAGGATGAAACGGTTTAAAGGAAGCGTCGGGGTGAAAAGCTCGATAGCTCATATGCGGCCTTTTCGCCGTTGATGATTTGCGCCATGAGTTGCGCGGTAATGGGCGCGAGCAAAATGCCGTCGCGAAAGTGCCCAGTAGCCACGTAGTAGCCGTGAATCTCGGTTTCACCGAGAATCGGCAAGCCATCCGGTGTTCCCGGACGCAGGCCTGCCCAGTCTCCGAGAATCTTCGCGTCTCGCAACTGAGGAATCAACTCGAGGGCAGCCTGATGCTGGCGCTGGATGGTCGAGGGAATCGTCCGCTTGTCAAAGCCAGCTTCTTCGACCGTTGCGCCGACGAGGAGCCGTCCATTGCTTCGTGGAATCAGATACACCTTCGGAGACCGCACCACGTGTCGCAACAAGTTCCGTGAGGGCAACGCGAGACAAAGCATCTGTCCCTTCACCGGGCGAGTCGGCAAAGCGATCGGTGCAATCATTCCAGCCCACGCACCGGCACAGTTGACTACCTTACGCCCCGAGAACGAGGTCTTAACGGTTTTCACGCCAGCGACCCTGTTATGCGATTGGTGCACGCTATCGACAGCGTCCCCTGATGAGAAATCGATACCCCGGTTCTTTGCCGCCTTGATCGCCGCTGCCGTGAGGCCCTGCGGATCGACGCTGCGTTCCTTCAGGTAGATAACAGGGCCATCAAGTTGGCGTAGCGCCGGTTCTATCTCGCCAACCGGATGCCGAAGAGCATGGCTGGAGACGAATTCAAGATCCCGCTCAGTGTGTTCTGGCGAGGGAAAGAGGATTGTGCCGAAATCCCGGAGATCGGCTTTCACCCCGGACTCGACTTCGAGTTCATGCACGAATTCGGGATACATCCGCGCACTGGCGCTAGCCAAATCCTGCAGCGCCGGCGGAGTTTCGAGTGGACAATCGACCAACATTCCCCCAGCCGCGTGAGAAGCTTCGTGGCCAGGCTCTCCTCGCTCAACTACTAAGACTGTTGCACCGCGCTTCCGCAAAGCGATCGCGAGCGAAACCCCGATGATGCCGCCGCCAATGACGATTACGTCCCAAGTCTTCACTGCCGCATTGTAAAAGAGTTACGGAAGCGAGCGTGCGGAGGAGCAACCAGAGCACGTGACACCGGGCGTTCCGGGTGCATACAATGACATCCATGCGGAAAGTTATCTTTGCTTGGGCGATGGGGACGTTGTTACTCTGCGGGAGCATTGGTTTGGCTCAGAAAGACAAAGACAACGAGCCGACCTCATGGTTGTATTTCTCCGTCGTCAAAGACGACAACGGAAAGCCAGTGCGCAATGCAGCCGTAATCTTGCATCCCGTGAATGACAAGGGCAGGCAGGAGCGCGGCGGGTTGGAACTGAAGACGGATCCCGAAGGCAAGGCTAATCTCGACGGCATCCCATACGGGCCTCTTCGCGTGCAAGTGCTGGCCCATGGATTCCAAACCTACGGAGAAGATTTCG
>Ga0126371_10002354_pt1 | contig 16274 bp, 14 predicted proteins | sample PanSoiMetaPlot_4_FD_110145 | JGI IMG/M metagenome (GOLD analysis project Ga0126371, IMG submission 110145) | Tropical forest soil microbial communities from Panama - MetaG Plot_4 | ecosystem: Environmental > Terrestrial > Soil > Tropical forest > Bulk soil | place: Panama | collected 2016-02-17 | reverse complement strand
TGAAGATTTCGCTAAACGATGAAGCCTAAACACGCATTTATTGCGTCGCTGCTCTTGCTGTTTTCCGGCGCATTTCTCGTGCGTACTGCCTACGCGCAGGAAACAACCGCGAGTCCCGTTACACTAAAAGCCAAAACTACAAAGCCTCCGAAAGTCAAAATCGACAATTTCAAAGGCGAAGTAGTTCGTATGAACACCGTGTCCATCATCGTTCGCGACCCTAAGAATTCCTACGTAGTCCGCACCTTCACATTTTCGCCCGACCTTACGAAAAAGTTGCAGGGCCTGATCGAGCGCGGAGGGTATCAGCCCGGTGATATTGTTACCGTCCGATACAAGGATGGCACCTCGGAAGCGGATTCGATAAAGGGCAAGCCCTCGAAGGGGTTTTGAAGGTCGTACGATCGTTCCGGAACGATTTCTCCATGATTCGCCCCGCAGCAGTCGCCGGACGTTTTTATCCTTCTGACGCCCGTTCGCTAGAAGCGCAAATCGACCAGCTCACTTCGCTCGCATCACCGAGGGTTCCCGCGCTTGGCTGCATCGTTCCGCACGCCGGATACGTGTATTCTGGCCACGTCGCCGGAGTCGTCTACAGCTCCATTGATTTACCGTCGCGGTTCATTCTGCTGGGCCCTCGTCACTATCCGCAAGGCGCACGCTTCGCGATTCTCTCTGAAGGAGCCTGGCAAACTCCCTTTGGCCCGGCCCATCTGGATTCGAGATTAGCAACCGAATTGAAAAATGCGTTCCCGTTGCTTCGCGAAGATGCAGTAGCTCACGCGCCGGAACATTCGCTCGAAGTTCAGCTGCCGTTTCTGCAGCGCCTTGTGGAAAATTTCGCGTTTGCGCCAATGCTTGTCAGCTCGGACCGTTTCGATGCTCTCGAGGCGCTGGGACACGCCGTAGCAAGCGTCGTAAGGGCTCAGAAGGATCCCGTGATGATCCTGGCAAGTTCAGACATGAATCATCACGAAAGTGACGCCGTAACGCGCGTGAAGGATCGCAAAGCGATCGACGCCATTCTGGCACTCGATGCCCACGCTCTCTACGACACTGTCAGGCGCGAAGAAATCTCCATGTGTGGATATGGGCCCACGGTAGCAATGTTAACTGCGGCGCTCGACTTGGGGGCAACGAAAGCGAACCTCGTGCGATACGCTACTTCAGCCGACGTCACCGGTGACGCCGACGACGTGGTTGGCTACGCGGGAATTACGGTGGAGTGAAACTCCGCGAAGCGTTCCCACCACTTGTCCTGCGGCTCGTTAAATCCGTTCCAGCTAGTGAGGCCTTCCGGACGAACTCGACGAAGCGCTTGCATGCGATGGCGCGCTGCTGGCGGGAGATGCCGCCGACGCGTGCATACCTGAAGCCGAAAAAGAACCGCCAGTCCTCATCGAACCTTCCTGAGAATTTCCGCGCGTCGACACCCCGAATACCCGAGACGACATCGGACTGGGCAATCGGGAAGGCATCGTTGGTGCCGGCATCGCATTTACCGCTCGCAAGGACTCCCGTGGTGCCGCAGGCATCGCCGGATTCTGCTGCATCGCGGAAACGTTCGTGCCAGTCGTAGCCAAAGAGCGTTGTAGACGTGCTACATCGGGTGCCATCGGCGCAAGCATTCTGCTCGTATGTGGGCCTCCAGCAATTTCTGAAAACGCAATCCTGGAGGGCTTTCCATTCTCCAATGGTTCCTCAGAGCGCATCGGCGCCTTCGGGCCTTCGCTGCCGTCAAACTCGGCAAGCTCTATGCTGTTTCCGCGCCCGAGCTGGCCGCTCGTTAACATCAGCCGTGGCTGCCTTCCGCGCGACATCGGGCCTCGGTTCGGTCGGACAAAGCGCTTCACTGGTCCCGCATTTCCGAACCCCGTAGCTCCAAAAAATCCGGGTCCTGCTCCATATCCGTATCCGCCGCATCCCCCCGCCATCTGCTCGTAAGCAAGCGGTGAGAAGCCGCCAAAGCCAGAGGCTGGCCACCATCCAATGCTGTTTCCCGCTGAATACCAATCCACCGGCGCTGGATTCCAGAAACCCATTTGGGATGGAAACCATGTCCATCCAGAGGATGGCACGAACTCCCAGCTCCCAAAATGGTAAGGCATCCAGCCCCATGGCTCGGCACTCACCCACGTCCATCCGAAGCCGGGATAGAAGTCCCACGCGCCATTCGTGAATGGCATCCAGCAGTTACCGACTCCGTTCGGCTGCCAGCCGTATCCGTAGCCGCCGAAATAATTCCACGCTCCGTAAGCCGACATGTCTGCCAAGCCATAGCTAAATGGCGCGTTCACATAGGACGAAGATTGCGCTGTCTCCATCCAAGTTCCATTCGCGCGAGTAGCTGTCCATCGATCCCAATCGTCGGGTTTGGGATTGCTTTTGAGCGATGCGGTATTGAGTTTCGACTGATAGGCTAGAGTCTGCCCCTTTGCGACCATTTTCGTTCCCGCGGCGGACGTTACCTGAACCTCTCCTCCCAAAACACTGACCGACGCGCCATCATGGAAGCAGTCCACGCGAAAAAAGGTGTTCCTGGGCACGTTAATTGTTTCCGCCGACGTCGAAAGCGAGAACGTATCCCCGCGGTGCAGTTGCGTCATAACGCTCATCGTGCCCTGAGCGAGTGTTAGCTTCGTAATGCGGCCGCCATCCGCAAGAGCAAGCTCCGTGAACTGCACAAGCGTGTTTCGCGAAATCCACGCGGTCGTGCCGTCCTCAAACTGGACTTCCGCATAACCGTCGTTTGTTCCAATCGTGACGCCCTGCGTCACGGGCATGTTCTGCACCGCCGCGTCCCACGAAGAATGGCTCGGGCGCGAGATCTGCACGTCTCCGCTCACCATGCTCACGCGCACAATGCGCGCATAGCTCAAATCCGAAGCGTGCGCCGGTTGGGGCGCACCAGTCAGGAGGAACACGGCACAACTCAAAAGGAAAAAACCAAAGGAAGAACTTCGCATCGCACACCTCCCGGGGCCGTAGTAGGAAGGACAGCTGCCCCGCGCCGGAGACTCACGGCGATCTAAACTTCAGCTTCCGTATCGTCGCGCTTCCCGCTGACGCCGTCAAGCAGATTCGCGGCGTACACATAGTTTGACGTTATTGTGATGTTACAGGTTTCGATTACTGGCTGCCACTGATGCGCAGGAAATGAGATTCGCGGACCTTACCGGAAGGATCTCAGCTCTTTTGGCGAATTTGCTCAGCGATTGCACGGGCCCTCTGGCGCGACATATCTATTAGGTCGGAATCTCCTGCAATTTGATCCAATGCAGGGAGCAGCGCCTCAGGTTCGGGAATGAGCTTATTCTTCACGTCGCTCTGCACTCTGCTAATGACATCCGCAATTCCCAAGTGATCGTAACGCATCACCCGTTCCATGTCGCTCAGATCCAATTCCTGCCGCTGAAGTCCGTCGAAAATGGCGAGCAGTTGTTGCGCGGGATTGTTCAGAGTGTAGTTGAAGGTTACTTCGTGCGTCTCCGAACCTTTCCTATAAATGAACGTTTTCTGGCCCAAATTGGCGATTCGCCGATGTACATCGAGATCAACGCCCTGAAAATCGTGAAGTTCGTCAGCGAGCTCAAACATTTTCTGAGCTAGCGGCGACCCGATCTGCATCGGCTGCGGGCTCGCCGTGTCGTCAAGCTGGCGAATGTCGTACGTCCCGGTGCCGTCTTCGTTGATGTTGATCTCTACAAATTCCGGGTAGCTGGATTTGAAGATTCTACGGTACGTGAGCGTAGGACTATCCGTCCCATTTGCTTTAGAGAGATGTGCGGCTGCCTGTGGATTAGCGAATGCCGGTGCGATCAGGCCTAGCGACACCGCCGCGACAGCGAATAACTTGAACCGAAGCTTGGTCTCAGGACACTTCATCGTTGATTATTAAGGATGCGCTGCGCTGAAAAATCGCTGCGCGCGTTATTTCGTGTGCGATTCGTCGAAATACTGGAAAGCATCACTGTGCTGCGAGCAAAACGCTCCTCAATTCGCGTAGCATGCGCGTGGCAAAGCGCTACTGCGAGAGCATCCGCGGCATCTGCCGGTTCGGGACGCTCGCACAGTCCCAGCTGCGCTTTGATCATCTGCTGCATCTGCTCTTTGGACGCGTCTCCATGTCCCGTAATGCTGGCCTTCACTTCGCGAGGCGAATAGCTGTGCGAAGGAATATCCGCTTGTGCAGCCGCGAGCAAGATCACGCCACGAACTTCCGCCAAGCGCAGCGCTGTTCGCATGTTCAGCGCCGTAAACACGGATTCTACCGCAACCGCGTCCGGCGTGAATTCCTCGACCAGTTCCGTAACCATCTTGTGGATTTCCCGAAGCCGTGCCGAGAAGCCGGTGCGCGAGGGGAATCGCAGTGCGCCAAACCGAAGCATTCGCGCTGACTGGCCCTCTAGCTCGACCACGCCGTAGCCCGTCGCTCCGGCAAGCGCCGGATCCAGCCCAAGGACGCGCAATGTCTGCCGCGCGGTTATCGATCGGGTTGGCGCGCTTTGTGGCATACAGCCGCAGCGACGTTCCCGTCGCCAGCGTGCTTCAGTCTACGCGCACACCAATTTTCAGGGATAGTATTTTTTCTGTGGGAACAGCGCGAAGGATACTACGAAGAGGCGAATCAGCTAGCGACAGCAGCCTGTATTTCCTTCTCGTCGATGTCGAAATTCGCGTAGACATGCTGCACGTCGTCGTGTTCTTCCAGAGCTTCCACCATTTTCAGCATTTGCTGCGCTTGCGCGCCCGCGAGCTTCACGTAGTTCTGCGGAACCCACCCCACTTCAGCAGACGCAGGATTGATGCCCGCTGCCACGAGCGCTTCGCGAACCTTCTCAAAAGCGTCCGGAGGCGTGACCACCTCCCACGAAGAACCATCGTCCTTCAAATCCTCCGCGCCAGCATCCAGCACGATGCTCATCATCTTCTCTTCGTCGGCGGCTTCTTTGGGAATCGTGAGGTCGCCTTTGCGATGGAACATCCAGCCTACCGCGCCGTTCTCCGCCATGTTGCCGCCATGCTTCGACATCATGTGGCGAATTTCGCTCACGATGCGGTTGCGGTTGCTCGTGACCACTTCCACCAGCATCCCAACGCCGCCTGGGCCATAACCTTCAAACGTCACTTCCTCGAGTGTTTCCCCTTCCATTTGTCCCGAGCCCCGCAGAACGGCTCGCTCGATGTTGTCATTGGGCATATTTTCATTTTTTGCAGCCAGAATGGCTGTCCGGAGGCGAGGATTGGTGTTCGGATCGGCTCCGGCGCGCGCGGCAATCATGATTTCGCGGATAATCTTGGTAAAAATCTTCCCTCGGCGCGCATCGGTTGCGGCCTTTTTGTGCTTGATTGTTGCCCACTTGGAATGTCCCGACATTCAGGCTGCCTCGCAGAGGAAACTGGCAGGAGCAGGTAGCTCTTGCCGCGATAGTGTAGCACAGACGAGTGGAAAGAAAAACCGTAGCGCAAAGCTGGCGGGCGAATAGCAAGAAAACGGCAGGCACAACTATGTCAGGTGCACAAGGGAAATTGCAGCGGATGGATATTCCATCAAAGCTGCGGGTGCCATCTGCCGCGACTCTCTATCGTGTCCTAAATCAATGCTTCAGTCGCACTGAACCAGTCACGGTAAATTGTACGGATGCAAACGTTTTGTCCTTGGGATCGGGCCGTACCTTCCAAACAATTGGTTCCGTCGCCTCTCCAGGAGCGAGGCACGAAAAATCGCCCATAGCGTTCGAGTAATCGAAGACTATGCCGCCTTCCGATTTTGCCGCAGTGCCATTCAGAATCTGAGCGCCGCTTTCCAGTCTTCCTGTCGCCCCAGTCTTGATGTGAACGATTAGAGGCGTGCATACGGAGTCTTCCGATGTGTTCTTCAAGCGGACAGGAATTTCCTCCGTTTCCGTCTTGGGATCGTAATGGGCAGGGTCGAAAAGCGGCCAGAACTTTGTTGTCACTTCGCTTTGGGAATTTTGCGCTGCAACCTCACTGTTCCCTGCCCGACCGGACGGCTCAATTCTTATGGTGGCTGTCCAAGATTGAAAGCTGCCCGAGCGAGTATCAGCCCAGAGCGGATGAAAAGCTCCGGTAATGTCTGCCGTCAAGCCGAGATAATCGCCGCCGTCCGGAAACCCAGCACTGTTAGTCATGAGCGAGAAGCCAAGTTTTCCGCCGCTTGCACGCGGAGAATCAATGGTTGGCCTCAATACCAGATTATTTGGAGCGTCCAGCGCTGAGGCCTGCGAAGAAACTCTTGCCGGTGGCAGGAAAGTTTCGCCACCATCCGACGATGCGGTGAAAAACTCGTTGTACATTCGTGGCCCGGGGGTCTCGCGCGTATCGAACCAACTCACTCCCACTATACCCTGGCCGTTCACCGCCAGCGCTGGCCGGAACTGATTCGTGTTCGCCGTCGGATTGCCTATCTCATGCGGTTCTGACCAGGTTTTCCCTTTATCTTTCGAGTAGGAGAGCTGCAGATGATAGTGACCGCCCGCCGCTTCTCCCCAGACCATGTAGAGCCGGTCGCGAAACTTTGCACTGGCATCTACGGCGAAAAGCACGCCAGCGTAAGGGCTGCCAACATCGTAGCGTGGGTCAAGCGTCTGAGTTCGGATCTTTGTTAGCGGCGAGAATGTGTAGCCGCCGTCGCGGGAAAACGCAAAAGCGATATCCACAGAAGGGATTTTGCGGTCTGCCAGCTCCTTCCTTTCAGACACCGAGATGGGCACAAACAGCGTGCCATCGGAGAACACGACTGGATTTAAGCCGAACAGTCCGTTCGTCGCATCGCTTGTAACGTGCAAAGGGCCGAATACCGTCGCTCCGCGATCATCGGAGCGAAAGACGCCTATGTTGCTGTCATCGTTTAGATCGGTGTAATGACCAACGGAGACATAGATCCGGCCCGCGGCGCGCGAAAGGGTATCGATTACCATCTGGTCGTGATCAGGGCCATATCCTGCTCCATAGGCGGTCATTTTTTGCCAGGATAGGCCGCCATCTTGCGAACGGAACAAACCCACGGAAAAATGTTTCTTGCCGTCTGGCCCTCGAATTTCGCCGAGGGCGCTGAAATAGGCCGTACCATCCGGCGCAAATGCAATTTGGGGGTCGCCGGTACCGCTCTCCGGCAGCTCAGCAAATGTCGTTTCACGCCAAGTGTAGCCTCCATCAAAAGAAGCGTACGTTTTACAATGGTCGCCATCGAGTTCTGTGACAATCGCGGCTCCGATCAGGTTTTTCGCGTTTGTCGGATTGGCAGCGATCTCCATCTCCGCCCGCGGCAGAGACGAGGAACGGCTGACGCGCACGTTTGGGCCGACGAGTATCCTCTGGGCTTGCACTCGTGTAACCATACTTAGCACGCCAAGTAAAATAAAACTGACAAGGAGTAGAGTTTTTAGCATCGCATTGCTCCGTCGGCGATACACAAGATGTAGATTCACGACCCTTCCCCTGCTAACTAAGTTAGCATTGGTAACCAAATTTTTTTGAAATTTGGACGGCGCTTCTTCACTTCTCCGCGCAATGCAAAGAGCGACACTCCAATCTGCGAGCAAACCTTTAATGATTGGGGCGGCCCATTAGCCACTTAATCGCAGCTGCGACGACCGGATCATTTGCATCGGCGCTTGGACTAGGGCCAGGATTAATCACTTCGTCCGGATCGATTCCACCGTTGTACTGCTTACCGGTACGGTCCGCGTCAACAGCTACGGCGAAGTGCAGTACAGCTCCATCGATCAATTTATATTCGTTTACGGCAGTGGAAACGCCCCATGTGTGCTCGCCGAAGAACCGCGTCAACGGGCGGCCTTCAAGGGCAATTGCCACCGCCTCTCCGGAACTGGCCGTCCCACCGTCAATCAGAACAGCCACGGGAATGGATCCAAGCCAAGAGGGCGCTTCCTCTTTCACGCTCACGTGCGGCTCCAGGTTTCCACTTACTCCATCAGTCGATTCAGGGCTCACCTTCAAGTAAACGGTATCGGCATTGCTCGTGCGAACGCCGCCGCGACCATCTTCGTAAAACCAAATCGACCGTTCATCTCTGCTGACGAATTCGCCTAACTGATCATTATTGCCAATCAGCGAGCCGAGGCCGACGATCATCGGCCACATGTTTCCCCCCATATTCCCCCGCAAATCGACAATCCATCCATCAGGATGCGACGAAATCAGCCCCTCCATGACTTTCAGTAGTTGTTTCGTGTACACCACATAGTCTTGGGCATTTTCTGGGGCGCAGAAGGGAACTACAACCAGAGCAAAGTTCTTATTGGCGGCCGACAAAAGGTTACCCTCTGGCACCGAGCGTTTTAGAAAAGGTGATCGGACGCGGTGGGTCTGCTTAGGTGCTTCTGCGGCCGTCGAATCTGCCCCCGCGCCGGAAAGGGCCGCCTCTCTCTTCCGCAGAGTATCCGAAAGTCGCAGACCACTGTGATCATCGTGAGTTTGCGCCAGAACAAAGCGCAGGGCTGGATATGTACCAATCGTCGTCTGTACTCCGGCCGCTTTTTTGTGGGCCTCCCGGCGGACTGACCGCCAGTCAACGCTCGAAGCGCGGTAGAAATTATTTTCGAGCAGGTCTAGTGCGTGATCCAAATAAGCTTGAGGATCAAGCCGCAGGCTACTCCTCGCCGCAATTCGCCAGTGACCATTTCGGCGGACGAGGAAATCGAGCAATTGCAATTCTTCAATCACGCTTTTTGTCTTGCGTTCGGACAGCCCTGAAACCCAGGCGGCGTCTCCCGAAACTTGAACTTCGCTGTCTTGCGGCATGCAAGCCGATGAACTGCGAAGGTCTTCAGCGGCATCATCGAGGTCTGAGACAATCTCTTCATTTGGCAGAAACAATTCAAACTGGGCTGCGAGCACACCTCTTAACGCCAATGAATTTTTTGTGTTTAGCGCAGTGCATAACTCATTTTCAAGAGCGAGAACTGCAGTCTTCATATCGTCGTTTACAGTGGTCTTAGCGGGCTGTGCTGCTACCGCCGTGGTGCACACAGTTAACGCGAGTAACAGCGTCAGCCACGGATGAAAACCACACTCGCACTTATTTGTTGGCATGAAACCGGAATCCTTTCGTTCTGTTACACCGTTAACAGCATCAATAGACCCCGCCAGTAGGGGTTACTTCTCCGCCAGAAGTTGCGCAATGGTCTGCTGGATCTCACGGAAATCGGCTTCGCACATCTCCTGACCTGGGGATCCCGGACCCTCGTGATACTCTCCGCCCGGTTGGACGTATCGAATCACGCCGTGTTTGTCGATAATAAAACTCACCGACGTGTAGCTTCGCTGCGCTCCATCCAGCCACCAGCGCTTTAGCGCGCTCCAATCGCCGTCAAGAGCCACCGGGAAAGTGAATTGGAATCGATCTACAGCTTTCTGCATGCGGGTCACACTCCAGTCTCCCGCTGGTTTCGGATGAAAAATGCCGATGACTTTAAGCCCCTGCGCCCCATATTCTTGCTGTAACTGCCGCAGTGCCGGAGCCGTCGCGGCGCACAGAGAGCAAGTATCTGTCCACCAGCGCACCAGAACGACATTGCCCCGCAAACGATCGATCTCCAGGGGCTGCGAATTCACCCAATGTTGCAAGTTGAAGGCTGGCGCTGTAACCCCGATTCGATCCGCCCCCTCGCGTACATTCGCGACCGGTGCGGTGATTCCCGACAGAAACAAAGCGATAACAAGGACTCTCATCAACATCATCGTTCTCCTTCAAAAATGTTTTTTTGGCCGATCATTCTTAGCAACTCCCGAAAGCAAATGCTAAGTATATTAGCAGTCAGGGCCACTGTAATGCTAGGCATGTTAGCAGTCAAGTGAAATTTTTAGTGGCTACTCGCGCATTGCGCGATCCGAAGTGCATGGATCGCCAGAGGCAGGCCGACAGTCATTGCCCCAGCCGCCAAAAATCCAGCCGCGAGCGCCAGCGGCCGTGACGTATCGACGGTCGGTTGGCTGGGATTGAGCAGCGCGGCGACTCGATCCTTAATGTTCTTTGCCTCGGCGAGCTGCACGATCCCTCGCGATGCAATCTCCAAGCGAGCAAACGACAACAGCACGGTGGCCAGCGTAATGGGATGCGCTTCGCGCACTGCTTCGCGGTCGGCCGCAAACTCACGCGCTTTGCGGTAAGCGTCAAAACCGGCTCGCGTCCGCACCGGTGTGCAATCGTTCAGAAAGGCTGCCAGAGCAAAGCGAAGCGTTTCGTGCCGGCGCAGATGGGCTTTCTCATGGAGAAGCGCTGCGCGCAGCTCATCATCCGTCAGGCGGAAAAGGGCGCCTTGCGAAACCAAGACTCTCGGCTTCCAGATTCCCGCAACCGCGAAAATTGACGAATCCGTCTGCAATTGACGCACGGAAATCGAAAGTTGTGCGCCGAATTGCTTCAGCCGCGAGGATGGTTCTCCAGCCAGAGTCATAAGCCGCGCCACGCCTCGCGTCTGCCACCAGGCCCGCACAGCGGCTCTTCCGACGACAGCGATGACCAGGCATGCCAGGCCATAACAATGCACCATGCAAGCGAGCGAACCCATGGCGTGGAAATTGAAAGTGTGGATCATCAGGGGCGTAAGCGCCAGGAAAGCCGTCCCGGGCATTACTGCAGCAATCCACGCCAGTCGCAAGCGAGCGCCGTCCGCAGGCTCCATCCTTTCAATATATTTCATGGCTCGCAGCACGAGGACCTGTAGAGCCGCCAGCGCGGTCGCGAGCCACAAAACATCTCCCGGTTGCCCAAGCCAAAAAATGCCGGTCGCGTGCTGTATCCATTCATTCATTTCCGCAAGAGCTCCTCGCGTTTCTTGGCAATCAACTTTTCGATCTGGCGCAAATCGTCCTCATCCTCTGCGACACGATCGACAAGATGCGCAATCAGCGGCTCTCGGTGATTCTCCAAAAGAGAATCGATTACCGCGCTCACTGTCTTTTTCTGAAACTCTTCACGCGTCTCTGTAGCAGAAAAATAGTTTGAATTGCCTTTTTCTGTCCGGCGCAGGCAGTCTTTCTCGGTCAGATTGGTCAGGACTGCCTTCACGGTGGAGTAGGCGAGATGGCGTTTGCGTCGCCCCAATGCGGTATGCACGTTGCGCACCGATAAAGGTTCGCCCGCCTCCCACACGATTTCCATAATTTGCGATTCGAGCGGGCCGAGTGGGGAAGCGCCCTTGCCACGCTGAAATAGACGAAGCAGTCGCATACTGCTAGCCACGTTAGCAGATCCCAATCTTCGCCGCAATGGAAAAATCGTTGCCGGGAGACTGCAGGCAAGTCAGGCGAGCGAGTGGCGGATTGGACGCGCAAGTCGCCGTGAGGGTGGATTTTAGAGACAGGCGGTGTTAAAAAACAGAGTAGAAACAAAGGCAAAATGAGGGGATTGTTTTGCGCGTCTGGGAGGGCTGTGAAGCGGCATGCTTGTAAACTGTGACATCGTCGGATGCAAAGCGAGGGTTCCGCAACAACTCGAAGAACAGCGCCGCTGCATTTTGCATTTCACGATGGAACTCGAACAAACCTGCATGCAAATGCGCCGCGAAACAGCCGTTGGAGGCACTCGCCGCGAACGCTACGACGAAATGCGCCGTTACATGGCGGAACACGGACAGACGCTGGCGCAGTTGGCCACCGGCGGCGCTGGACTCACGGATGAAACCAAAGCACGCATCCTCAGCACATTCCTTACGTTGATGAACTGCCGCGAAAACATCGAGCGCATCGCCGCCCGTCAGGAAAGCGAACGCCGCATCGGCTGAAGGTTCCCCAAACAACTCAAACTCATCGCACATGGACGCCGTACGAATTCGCGTGCGCAACGCGATCGAAGTAGCTGAAAACACGCGCGGAAACGCTCGCGATCACCGCGTCACCATTTGTGGGATTGAACGTCGTCATCACTGAGATGACGTAAGGCCGTCTTGCAAGAAACACGATCCCCGAGTCACATTGCGCTCCATTCAACGAGCCGGGCTTTTCCGCTTCGGTAATCGTCTCCGGAACGCCTGAGTGCAGCGGGCTCTCTTTCGGGTATTCCAAAATCTCGAGCGCCATCTTTGTGTGTTCGGCGTCGAGCAGCTTTCCGGCATTGAGCATTTCGACGAGCGTGCCCATCTGCCGCGGCGTCGAACGATTTTCGCGGTCAGCTCGCTCTGCATCGATATCAATCATTTTGCGGGCCAGCACTGTTCGATCAAGACCAAGAGCGCGCAGCATCCCGTTGACGTTGTCCATCCCTACGCGGTCAATAATCAAGTTCGTTGCGGAATTATCCGAAAGCACCACCATGAGGACAGCGATGTCACGCAAGGAAACCGCCGACCCGCCATCGGAGAAAAACTGCAACACTCCGCTGCCTCCCACCAGGCCTGCATGGTGAATCTCAACGCGCTCGGCAAGATTCAGCTTTCCTTCCTGCGCCTGGCGCATCAATTCAATAAGAATCGGAATCTTGATCGAGCTGGCCTGCGGAAAAATTGTGTCCGCGTTGATTGCGAACGTTTCTCCGCTCGTCAAGTCCTTTACGAAAATCCCCATCACGCCGTTGTAGGACGCGGCCATGCGGTTCAAATCAGCCGAAAGCTTCACGCTCAAGTCCGCTTGCAGCTTGGCCGCCGTGGCGGGCCCCTTGGCCGAGCCTTCACGTTGCGCAAACACAGAGGCGGGCATGAACAGCATCACAACGAGAATCGTACTCAGGCCGAACCGGCGCATAATTTCCCTCCGCAGTTTTCTTGCACGCTTTCGCGTACAAATAGTGCACATATATTGACGCACGATGTGTTGTAGTCAAAGTCAGGATTACGCGCCAACGTATCGTGCATACAGTGACCGCGCAACCGAGGGATCCTGTGTGCCTTTGACGACAGCACGCCCGTCGGAGAAAACCGTCATTTCGTACGGAGGAATTTGAAATCGCAGCAGGAAATCATTGCTCCGAACGCCGACCGAAGAGCGTTCGAGCCGCCGGCCGAGCTCTGCAAGATCGAGCTGGCGGCTTCGTTCGTGAATCTGCACAGAATCACGGCCGCACATGGTCACATGCGGCTGCGCTTCGCCTTCCAAGTACGTGAATTTGTGCAGTGCGCAGGCGCGGCACGACGGATTCCGCGCGACGCGAATGGATTGGAAGCGGTTCATCCACACATCGGACGAAACCAGCCGTTCGCTGAGCGCTGCCGAATTCCCAGAAAGAATCTTGATGGCTTCGGTGGCTTGAATCGACGCAATCAGGCTAGCGGCGCTGTTCAAAATTCCGGCAGTGTCACAAGTTTCTTCAAAGCCGTTGCGCGGCGCGTCATGTTCCGCCTCAACTAGACAAGCAAAGCAGGCAGTCGCCTCAGGACGCACCGTGAACGTAAGTCCGTAACTTCCAACCGCCGCCGCATAAATCCAGGGGGTCTTGAGTAAGAGAGCAGCATCGTTGATCAGTAGGCGCGATTCGAAATTGTCAGTACCGTCGAGAATCAGCGAGAATCCCGCGAGGAGCTCTCCCGCATTTTTCGGCGTCAGATCGCTGACCACCCCTTCGATTTTCACATCGGAATTGATCGCGCGCAGCCGCCGTTCGGCTGCGACGGCTTTCGGCAACGATTCGCGCGCGTCTAATTCCTCGAAAAGCCCCTGCCGCTGCAGGTTGGACAATTCGACGAAATCGCGGTCGATAATCCGCAGCGAACCGACGCCCGCGCGCACAAGCAAGCCCGCCGAAACCGTCCCTAGCGCGCCGCAGCCAACCAGTACCGCGCTCGATTGCAGCAGGCGCTCCTGCCCTTCTTCGCCGATGCCAGCAAACAATATCTGCCGTGAATATCTTTCATAAAGTTTCGTGTCCACGATTTCCTCTACTTCTTGTACAACTTTCCATCATACCGCCTTTTCAAAAACGCGATAACAGGCCGGTATGCTAACCTTCCGAAGAGTCTGGCTGAAGACTCTGAGCGAGAATGAAATGGGCCGCCAGCGCGCTGCGAAGTAAAAAACTCCGGGGCGTTTGTGTGTTCCTTTTCCTGCTCGCCGTTTCGGTTTCCTGCGTGTATGGACAAGATGCCTCCCTCGAAGGCAAGCGCATAGCGGCAATTCGTGTTATCGATGACTCCGGGCAGCCAATTCCTGAGAATGTTTCTCCAGCGGCATTGAAAACTGGCGACACTTTTCAAATGACGGCGGAGCGCGACGCTTTGCGGCAGCTGAACCAGACCGGATTATTTTCCGACGTGCGTACCAGCGTCACAACTGAGGCAGACGGCCTTCACGTGGATTTCATCGTCACCCGCAACTACTACAATAATGTTGTCCGTGTGTTCGGCCTGAAAGAGCCGCCGAACGAGGCAACCGCTCTTGCGGCGCTTCAGTTGCCTCTCGGCCAACCCTTTCAGCTCGTGGATCTGAATGCCGGCTTGGAACGCCTGCGCCAGACTTTGCAAGACGACGGATTCTACGAAGCGAAATGGCACTACGACTTAGCCAAACACCCGGAAACTCACCAAATCGATGTCACTGTTGATGTCACACCGGGACGCAGGGCGAAACTCTCCATAGTGAATGTCAAAAATGAAACACCTTTCTCCGAAAAAGATATTCGCGGCAAGCTCAAACTCAAACGAGGAACTCAGGTAACCGCTGAGAGAATCGATCGTGGCACGGAGCGCTTGCGCAACTATTTGGTCGCGTCCGGGTATTTGGAAGCACGTGTCACCGCAACTCGTGGCGACTTTGACTCAAATTCCTCCATGCTGCCCTTGGTCGTTGATGTCGTCGCCGGCCCGCGCGTCTCCGTAAGCGTCTCCGGCACGAAAATATCTTCCAAGCAAATCAGAAAACTCGTTCCAGTTTATCAAGAAGGTGATGTTGATCCCGATCTTTTGGAAGAAGGTAAGCGGAACATTCGCGATTTGCTGCAAAAAGAGGGTTTTTTCGACTCGACCGTGAACTACACCACTCATCTTGATCCCGTCACGCACGTCGACGTCATCAATTACACCGTCGACCGGGGGATCCGTCATCGCCTAGCCGGAGTCGTGATCGAGGGAAACCGTTATTTCAGTACCGATGTCCTGCGAAGCCGCCTGCAGGTTCAACAGAAAAGCTTGTTCTCGCGCGGCCGCTTCAGCCAGGCCATGGTTCGCGACGACGCCAATTCCATTGCCGCTCTCTATAACTCGAACGGCTTCTTGCAGTCTCAAGTACACCCCAACGTAAAAGACGACTACGAAGGCAAAAAAGGTAATCTCTTCATCGTCTACGAAATCAACGAAGGACAGCAGACGCACGTGGCCGATCTTAAACTACAAGGCAATAGTGCGCTGACGACGAAACAATTGTTGACCGTGATCGGCTCGACCAAGGGCCAGCCATATTCTCAAAGCAACATCACTTCGGATCGCGATAATATTCTTGCCTATTATTTTGATCAGGGCTTCCCGAGCGCCCAATTCGATTACAAAGCCACTCCCACCGGAACCGATCAAGTTGACTTGGTCTATCAGATCGCCGAAGGGCAACGTGTCGATGTTAGCCAGGTGCTGCTGGCGGGTTACCGCTACACTCGCCCCGGCATCATCAGCCGGCAAGTCGTGGTGAAGGCGGGCGGACCTTTGCGCGAAGGCGACCGCATCGCCACGCAGCAAAAACTCTACAACCTTGCCGTTTTCGACCGTGTCGAGGTCGCGCCGCAGAATCCCGACGGCGATTACCCAAATAAGACCGTAGTCGTGGCCGTTCAGGAAGGGCAGCGTTACACGCTGAGCTACGGTTTTGGTTTTGAGGCGCAGCGCCTCGCCTCTACCACCAATGCAACACAGACGTCGCTAAATGCGAGTCCGTTGGGAATCCTCGAAGTTTCAAAGATCAATTTTGGGGGGCGCGCGCATACCGTCTCCCTGAAATTGCGCGGCAGCACGCTCGAATATCAGGGCCTGTTGAGCTATACGGCGCCGAATTTCTTAACTTACTCGTGGCTGAACCTGATTATCAGCGGCCTCGCCGACAAGGCCAGCTACGTCAATACGTTTACCGCAACGCGCTACGAAGGCAGCGTGCAACTGTCACAGGCCGTCTCGCCATCTACTACTCTGCTGTATCGCTATTTTTATCGTCACGTGATCGCTTCCAATCTCAATCAGCATGTATCGCCGGAAGAAGTGCCTCTGTTCAGTCAGCCGACCAAAGTTTCCGGCTTCGAGGAGACCTGGGTACGCGACCGTCGCGACAATCCGGCCGATGCAACGCATGGGACTTTCAACACGGCGGACTTCAGCGTG
>Ga0126371_10002353_pt1 | contig 16276 bp, 7 predicted proteins | sample PanSoiMetaPlot_4_FD_110145 | JGI IMG/M metagenome (GOLD analysis project Ga0126371, IMG submission 110145) | Tropical forest soil microbial communities from Panama - MetaG Plot_4 | ecosystem: Environmental > Terrestrial > Soil > Tropical forest > Bulk soil | place: Panama | collected 2016-02-17 | reverse complement strand
AGCCCAACCCATACAGCCTGATGTGCATCGGCAATGTCGGTTTCGGCACGGGTAACCAGCAGGCCGGCAGCGGAAACTATTGCGGCGGTAGCACCGTGCCGGCGAATTCTCTTTACCCCATCGATGTCACTTCAATCCCAACCCAGGCAGTCTGGCCGTACGTGCAGCAATGGAGTTTCGGAATCCAGCGAGAGTTACATCGCGATTTCGTGATTAATCTCGGCTACGCGGGAAGCAAGGGCACGCACTTAACCGTGGAGCGACAGTTGAACCAGTTACCGCCGCTGCCTGCCAACAAAAATCCGTTCGGTCCAAACGAACCTCTCACCATCACGGACTGTACCGTTGGCTATCTTGGGCAGATTCCAGGAGGTGGGACTGTTCCGTTCCAATTGCAGAGCGGGACGATTGTCGGCCCCACCAGTCCGGCGTACCCGTACCTGCAGGCGGCGTGCTCGAACGTACATACACCGAATGTGAATTCTCTGCCATTGCGGCCTTACCCCGGACTGGGGAGAGTTCTTTCTTTAGAGAACGCGGCCGATTCCAGCTACCACGCCTTTCAATTTACGGCCCGGCGTACTCGTGGCGCCCTTACGACCGGACTCTCGTATTCCTACAGCCATTCCCTCGACGACTCGTCGGATCGTAGCGACCCTGTGTTGGTGAATTCCTACGACCTGCGAGAAAACCGGGCCAGTTCGAATTTCGACGAAAGGCACTTGCTGACCTTCAGCTACATTTATCAATTTTCTCTTCGGGGCTTGGTACGGAATATCTCCGACTGGGCGAATCAAAACGAGTCGAAAGAAGGACAAGACACATCCGCAACTGGAAAATGCTGCTCGGGATTCAGGCAACGCTTTCTGGACGGCTGGGAGTTCTCCGGAATCACGTTGCTGCACTCGGGTACACCGTTCACTGTGATCAACAGCGCCGGCAATACCGGTATCTCGGTCACCGATAACGCGGGAGTGTCGAGCAATCTCGGCATCGCCGCTTCCTACCCGGATGTGGTCAAAGGGCTGGGAAAGCCAGGCAACAATGCCCAAAGCTTTGGGCCGCTGCTGGGGAATCCTTCGCAGTTTGTGGCCCCCCGCGGATTGACATTTGGAAACGCAGGCCGCAACTTCCTGAATAACCCCCGGCAGGTCAATTTCGATATGGCTGTGGCAAAGCATTTCCATATCAGCGAAGGCAGTCAGCTGGAATTCCGGGCTGAGGCTTTTAATATTTTCAACCACACCGAATTTCGTATTTACGATCCAGACAATCCGGCAGGTACCGGCAATAACGTCATCAGTTGCTACGGCGGACCGGCGTACTCGGCCGGCTATAAGGGCAGCGGGACCGACTGCGTGACCGGGGCTTCGTTCTTACACCCGATCGATGCGCATCGTCCGCGCACCATGCAGCTTGCTTTGAAACTATCTTTTTAGGAACTGGTGGTCATGCATTCGGTATGGAGTTATAAGGAGCGAAAGTTGGACGGGGACCATTCTGCATCTTCGACGCGTCGCGAGCGGAGGATAAGCTTCCGGCTTTCTTTACTAGTCGTCGTGGCTGCGTTCATGCTCTCGAGTTGCGGAGGCGGCGGCAATGCAAATTCGCCGCAGGGCGATCCCCAAGTCAGCGGCAATTGGCAATTCACGATGTCGACGACCGGCACGTCATTTGCCTCCAGTCCCTTGCAGGGTGGATTTCTGGTGCAGAAGAATGGATCCATCACCGGGCAGATTGTCTTCGCCATCTTCTTGCCGTCCCAGAATGGTGGCACTGCTACGCTCTGCAACAGCGGCACGGCGACCGTGACCGGGTCAGTCAGCGGTCAGTCAGTGAATTTGAGTGCTGTTATTGGGACGCTGGATTCAAGCGGGAAATCGACCACGCAAACGTTTACTCTTAAGGGTGGCAGTCTAAGCTCAGCCGGTTCGACAATCCAGAATGGTACCTATACGCTCACGGCTGGCTTTGCCTCTGGGGGAGTGGCCTGTGGCGGAGGGTCGCAAGATAAGGGAACTTGGAGCGCAACCTTGGTCCCCCCCCTGACTGGCCCATTGCAAGGCTTTTTCCATAGCACCAATAACACAAGTTTCCCCAACGAAAATTTCCCGGTCTCCGGCACCTTTACGCAAGGTCCGAATACCGGCGCTGCGAGCGCCACAGTGACTGGCACGCTCCTCTTTCAAGATCCAGTTACTCTGCTCAACGATTATCCGTGCCTAACGACCGCATCAGTGAACGGCACGATCAGCGGGAACAATGTTCTTTTGCAAATCTTTGCTACGAACGGAAACCCCGTCGGGCAAATTGGTCAGACTCCTGGATCTTTGAATCCTCCGACGGCGGTTACGTTCGACAGCACGCATACCGGGCACGTCCTTCACAACCTACAGGGCGCTCCGGCTGGAGCCAGTGGTGGAGGCTATTTGGTGACCACGAAATCGTGCTCCACGGGAGATAGCGGAAATCTCTGCCTGGCTTTGAACGGGTCGACTAGTTGCAACCAGCCCATTGCACTGACTCCATTTTCGCTCACCTTCTCGCCGCAATTGGTGGGGTCGGCAGCCACCAGCCAGACCGTTACTCTGACGAATAACTCGAGCTCTCCGTTGAGCGGAGCCACGCTTCAATTCGGTGATGTCGATAGTGTCTTGTTCTACTCTCCGCGTGGCGCCGATTTTAACGGTGTTCCTAACTTTACCGAACAGGATAATTGCTCGCAGCAGGGATCAATCAGCTTAGCAGCAGGAGCCAGTTGCACCATAACGGTTTTCTTTTCGCCACAGGAAAGCTGCCCCTGGCTACCGCAGGTACAGCAAGGAAGCTCAGCAATTCAAGGATTTGCGCCCGCAAGTTGCCCAATTACTCTGACAGCCAACCTCGCCGTCACGGTGCCGAGTGGAAGCGCTGACGCGGACGCGGAATTTTCTGTTCCCGTCAGCGGCACTGGCCTGGACGCGATCGTGCCGTCGGTTCCCGAAATAGACTTTGGGTGGGAGACGGTGGGTGAGGCAGGTCCTCCTCGGTCAGTGACGTTCACGAACCAGAGCCCCAATCCGGTTACCATTCTGCCCTCGACACCGTGCGTTTATTCGTCCGTCAGTTTCCCCTCGGGCGAACCTCGTCCGCCGATACAGAACGGGCAGCCCTTAGTATCGGGTATTACGATGGTTGCAACACAGACGGCCCGCATTACTTCCTTCAACATTTTAAATCAGCAAACTCTGTCTCCGCCGTTAGTTAACGCCCCAACTGTAGACTACTTTTGCGACAGTGATCCGCCGCTGCCCACAGGTAGCGGCCTCTCCAATTTCCAGATCTCCAATGACACCTGTTCAGGACAAACGCTGGCACCATTCGGACAAGCGGGAGATAGCTGCAGCCTTCAGATTACCTTTGTGCCGCAACCTGCAACCTTTGTAAACAACGGAACGATCGGGAGGATTACCGGCTGGGATGATTTCCTGCAACTGAACACGATGTGGTGTGGTGATGCCAACAATCCTTCCGAGAGCAACTGCGAGGTCGACAGCGGAAGGTTTGCCGTGGAGATCAAGACCAGCCCTCCCGGCCCGTTGCGAATGACTCCCAGCGCGGGCATGGATTTTGGCACTGTCCTTAAAGGTACAGTCAGCAAGCCGATCACGGTTACGATCTTTAATGATCCCGTTGATCCCAATGTGGGCACAGTAACGTTCACATCCAAACTGGTTACGGGTTCGGATTATCTTGAGACCGATACTTGTCCTGCCACGCTGGCTTCGAACCAGAGTTGCACTGTGACCGTAACATTTACGCCGACCAAGAGTGGTCTCGATCCGGGGAATATTAAGTTTACTTATAGTAATTCGACTAATACTTCTAGCGAGAGCGGATTAGTCCAGACCATTTACTTGCGCGGAACAGGGCAGTAGCTATACCGGCGGTATATACCCAACCAGGCAGCTGAATTGTCACACGAGATGTGACGCCAGGTGGACGGAGGTCAGGTGTGACGACCATACGATGCATTTTTATACTTCTCTTAATCGCAGCCATTTGCTGTTCGCTCGGGTGTAGCAGTAGCAATTCTCCCAACCCCAGCCAGCAAAGTCAGGCTAGCGTTTCGATTGCCCTCAACCCAGCGCCGGCGACCCAGACCATAGTTGCAGGTACCACGGCTGGAATCCAATTCACTCCCGTCGTGAGCAACGACCCGAGTAAATACGGAGTGGACTGGGCTCTTACCTGCCCGTTGACCCTTGCCGGAGCTTGCGGAACTCTGAGCATTACGACCTTTCATTCGGCCAGTGGCACAGCCGTGACTTACTTTCCACCGACTTTGTTGTTCACCGGCTCTTTGACTGTAAATATAACTGTATTTGCGACGGCCGATCACACCAAGAATGTCACGACTCCCATTACCGTGACTTCTTATACCGCTGTGCTGAAGGGAACCTACGTACTCCAAGTTCAGGGTGAAGATTACAGCAGCGGCGCTCCCTACCAGAGCGCCGGAGTATTCGTTTTTGATGGCAACGGCAACGTCACCTCCGGTCAGCAAACGCTCAATACCTTCTCCGGTTTTTCCAGCACCTACACAGTTCAGGCCGTACAGGGCTCAACTGGCGTTCCGAGCGCGTATTTCATCGGTCCCGACGGGCGCGGCAATTTGACCCTAAATCTTCAATCGACAAACCCAACCACCAGCACTGCAATCACAGAGACCTTTTCGTTCACTGTGATTTCCAGCTCGCTTGCTTTAATAGCCGACCTCGACCAAGGCAACGGATTTTCCGGCTCCGGGACTCTAGAACTGCAGGACGCAGCCGCTGCCGCAACCATGCCCACCGGTGCCTATGCATTCGTCACCAACGGCAGCGATTCGGGTAGCCCGACCGGTCCTCTAGGGGGCCTGCCGGCGCCGACCGTAATCGGCGGCGTGTTTAACATCGACAATAATCCTTCGTCTGGTGCGATCTCCGGCAATGGTAGTCTTGCGGACCAAGATTATTACAACTCCACGAACACCAATCGAAAGCTTCTACGCTGCACTGCACCCACCGGAAGCGTGTCAGCACCTTCGTCACCTGGGATCGTTACGATAATCCTGACGGGAACGACATGTTTCGGCCAGACCTTTCCGGCTACTGTTCAATTCACCGGCTATATCGTCGACGCGACTCACATCAGACTGATTGAGAGTGACGATCTTGATGGTACGAGCGGATTTCTAACAGCGGGAATCGCAGTCGGCCAGGGAAGTGCCGCCGGTACTTTCACCAATGCGTCACTAAGTGGCACTTATGTGTTCGGTGTTCTTGGGTATGACATCTTCTTTGGCGTTCCTGAGTCATTCACCTCTGTCGCCGTGCTCACCGCTGATGGCATCGGAAACCTAACCGACGGCATGACCGACACATTCATTCCTAGCTCTGGTCTCGCTTACACAGCCTCTCCTCTCAAAGGGACGTATAGCGTGGATACCGGTCTGATTGGGCGGGTTGACCTAGTGCCGAAGTTTAAGAGCCTTAACGGCAATCCCGGCCTCAACCCGAACATCGTCGCTTACCTGACAGGGAACGGGACGCCGCCGCTAGTTCTGTGGTCCAACGGGGCGAATCCATACTATCCCACGGTTGGTACGGGGATTGCTTATCCTCAGGCGGCCAGCGCTTCCACACTTTCGCTGGGCAATCCGGAAACCTACGGACTTACCTACACGGAAAACAATTTCAGCGAATTCGACGGCAATGGCGAGGTGCAATCGACTGTTAACGGAGTCACCGGCACGCTGATTGGAAACGTCGAGGACTTCAACAACAACGACTTTATTCAATCCCCCCCCACCCCCATAACCGACGCTTTCGGGCTTCCCGCGGATAGCTTCGGACGCATCGGCGGTACTCTGAACAACACCTCCGGCTCGTCCAATGTCTTTGAATACTATCTGATCGACAACAATCACGGTTTCATGATCGAAACCGACCTGACAAATACGGGCCAGGTGGGGCTCGGTTACTTCGCTCAGTCCTGTGATGTGACAAATCCGACGAGCTGTCAGTCCGCCGCACAGAAAGTCGCGCCATCACTCTTGCGAAAGACCAGCGCGCGCAGCCTGAGGAATTCGAATATTTCCGTACGTTGAAGAAGTGCGGCTTCGACGCCAAACCGGATTCTCGTATTTACGCAATTTCTTGTCTTGCGGGATGCAGTGGAAGTGGTGCTCCGAACTTCTGGAATGTTTGTCAGTGCAGGGTCGGCAAGCGAAATAGGATTTCGCTGTAGGCCCTTATCGGGCGATTCAAGTTTCTTTAATCAGATTCTTTCAGGAGAAAGGTCATGAAACTAGTTTTAGCTTTAGCGCTGCTGATAGCGCCGGTGGGCAGTCTCTCCTCTGCACAAGCTCAGACTGCGACCGCTGGCTCGACCAAGAGGACTCCGAAGGCTGCCGGTCCGACTGTTGCTCAGCAACTTGCCGAGATGAAAGAGTCCATTGCCGCCCAGCAGCAGCAAATCACGACCCTGAGCCAGCAGCTTCAGAGCCGTGATCAAAGGATTCAGCAACTGGAACAGCGGCTCGATCAGAGTCAGGCCGCGGCCACGCAAGCTCAGACGAAAGCGGATTCTGCAGCTTCGCAGGCAGCCGAGCAGCAGAAAACCGTTGCCACATTGTCGGGCGACGTGACTGACCTGAAGGCGAACTCCACACAAATGGTGCTGAACCTGCAGGACACCCAAAAAAACGTGCGCGAACAGAGCGAAAGTCCGCTGGCGCTTCATTTCAAAGGAGTCACACTTACACCAGGAGGGTTCGCGGCCGCTGAAACCACGTGGCGCAATCGTGCCCTGGCAGCTGACGTCAATACTCCGTTCAACAGCGTCAACATGCCTGGTGCAGGGCAAAACAATCTTTCGGAACTTTACGGCTCTGGGCGCCAGTCTCGCGCTGCCATGCTCGCCGAAGGACATGTGCAGGACTTGAAGTTGAGCGGCTATTACGAGGCGGACTTCCTCTCGTCGGGGATCACCTCGAATAACAACCAAAGCAACAGCTATTCCTTGCGGCAACGGCAATTCTGGGGACAAGTTGCCGCCAAGTCATGGAGCCTGACCGGCGGCCAGATGTGGAGCCTGGTTACGGAAACCAAGCATGGCTTGGATAACCGAACTGAAGCCCTGCCGATGACCATAGACGCGGCCTATACCGTTGGATTCAGTTGGGCACGACAATACGGCGTCCGCTTGGTTGGAAATCTGAATGATCATTACTGGATTGGAGTCTCGGCTGAGAATCCGCAGACCACCTTCGCGGCCCGTGGCAACGCAGCGAATTTTGCCATCGGCAGTCCTGGCAACGGTGGCGGAGTCTATAACTCAGGAATCACCAATTGCAGCACGAGCACAATTACCGGTACAACCGGTACGATTACCAATGTATTGACTTCTTGCACACCTGCCGCGACATACTCATTCAACGCCATGCCGGACTTCATCTTCAAGGTGGCTGCAGAACCGGGATTTGGTCACTACGAACTTTTTGGCATTCTGGGTCGTTTCCGCGACCGTATATATCCTTGCGGCGAACCGTCCGCATTTTCGAACTGCAACGGCACCGTTTCCGCGCTCGGCGCGTACAACAACAGTCAGACGATCGGTGGTATCGGTGCCAATTTCCGGCTCACGTTCTTTAAACAATTGGACGTTGGAGGCCATGCGTTGGTTGGAGACGGCGTTGGTCGCTACGGAGCCGGTGGCTTGCCGGATTCGACCGTGCACGCCGACGGTACTCTGGCTCCGCTGCGCAGCTATCAGACGCTCGCGACGTTGGAGTGGCATACCAAAAGACTAGATTTCTACTCCAATGCCGGTGTGGAGTATGTAGAGCGCTACTGGCAATATGATCCGAACAATCCCACGAACCCGCTCACACCGGTGGGATACGGTTCTCCCCTCTTCAACGTCGCTGGCTGCGGCACCGAGACAGCTCCACCGATTACCGGTACGAACGGCTATACCTTCGGCTCACTTTCTAAGTGCAACGCGGATACGAAGAGTCTTGTCGAAGGTACAGTAGGATTTTGGATCAAAGCTCACAACGGTCCACACGGCAGATTGCAATTTGGCCCGCAGTATTCTTATGTGTCTCGCTATGCCTGGACAGGTACGAACGGGACGGGATTTTGGGCGCCTCACGGTGTCGATAATATGTTCTTCACGTCATTCCGTTATTACTTGCCCTAGCTCGAGTGTAACCCTCGCCTCAAGAAACTCTTTTTTGGCGGGGGCGACATTTTTGCGAAATTGTGCTGAGTGTTACTGGGTAGGGTCGACTGTTCTTTGGAGGATTTCGCCGTGCTACTCCGCCAACGTTTGACAATGGTGCTTCTCGTAGTGGTTATGAGCATGCTAAACAGCTGCGGGACCAGTAAGCTACCTTCCGTGCAAAGTTCTCCTCTTGCTGCTTCCACCGTCGGGTGTCCCGATGGCAACGTGCCTTGCTCAGCACACATCGAAGTGCCTCTAATCCTCGTCGATGGAAGTGACCCGGGGACCTACGGGATTCCGATGTCATGCTCAGTGACAGCAGGCAGCCAGGCGATGAAGTTTACGGCGGCCACTTCGATGCCATGGTTTGCCGCATCTCCCGTATCGGGCTCTCTCGAGGCTGGCGGAAGCATAACCGTTGGAGTTCCTTCAATAAGTGCGGTTAATGTGAGCGGTAGAAACATAGGCCAAGTCACTTTGAGCGCCTCAGGCTACTCAAGCAATAGCCAGATGGCAGTCGAACTCAACTGCAACGTCGCGGGAGGCACCTGCCTCGTAGCTTATTCGTGCAATCCTAAAACCCACCCCCTTCCCTGAATGGCTGTTGAAGATCGCGTGCGATAAAAGCTGGGCGCATGCAGGGGTTCGATCCTTAATACTTTCTTTAACTAAGCCACTACCCAAATCCTACCTTCCAAGGCTGTTACAAACTTGGAGAAGCGGTTGGATCTTTTGAAAAGCGTCCTCGAAAAACCGGGATCGAAAAATCGAAACACGCTTGCAGCGTAAGGGTTTTCAGCCCGCCAACAGCATGCTGGCGTTCGGTAACTAGAAACCAGACAGGAGCTTGGGCAGTAACCCACCAGATCGCAATGCCGAACGCCATCACAGACTCTTTCAACACCCAATCGCGATATGACTCAAACCCCTCAATGAGTCGTGAGTCTAATCATCGTCCGGATCGGTGAAGCTCGGATCCGCTGAGCACGTCGCGTTATTTGACGGTGGCGTGATCTGCGTAAACGGCAGCGGCGTTTGCGAATACTGGAATATGTCCCCTAGATCGTCCGCCTTTACATCGGCATAGCCAAGTGACGGAAGGTTGAAGGTTCCCTCAACGAATTTCAAGATGCTTCCAAAATCGTGCATCGCGTGGGAGATATAACCCGCCTTTGCGTACGGTGAAATCACAACCAGAGGCACGCGGAATCCATAGATATAACCGGAACCCCAGCTGACGCCATCGTTCACGATGGGTGGCGGCACGTGGTCGTACCAGCCTCCCCAATCGTCCCAGGTGATAATGATTGCGGTGTTCGACCAATAAGGACTGTTTCCAACAGCGTTCACGATCGATGTCACCCAGGACGGACCGCAACCCAGGCTCTGCGCGTGATCCGATGCGGATCCGGGCGGCATCACCCAACTGACTTGGGCGAGTTGATTGGAAGCAATATCGGTGAGAATATGCGCGTTGCTTTGACTCTGCTCGAGAACCACCTTGGGCGATGCGGCGGTGTAGTCCGGTCCCGTACATTGGGTACCATTTGGTGGCGGCTCATTGGGAACACAAATATGATTAATCGCGGTAGGCGCCGTCCAGATGCCATCGACGTTGGGAGCATAGTAGCGCCAACTTACATTCGCGGCGTCAAGCGAGTCTGAGAGCGTTGCATGCTCGAAGCATGGGTACATCGTATTGCCTTCCACGCCTGAGGGATTGATTAATTCCACATACATGGCAGGCGGGGCCACGCAACCACTAAAGCGGCTGGCGATGCCCAGTGGATCGTCTGCTGCGAACTCATTGCTGTTCGCCGACGGCGCCGAGGTGCCCGCAAAGATGAACTGATGCGCGGGCAGACTCGGGCCCTGGTTCGTCTGGAACATGCGATCCGCGAACGAGTAGACCTCTGCCATCTGGAAATAGGGGGCCACGTCGGCCGGGTTGACGTACATGAATTGGGGATTCGGAGGCGGCGGACAGGGGCCCAGAGTCTTATTGCAAGTGGTACGTTGTTTGTCAGCCCCATCCATTTTGCAGGTATTCGTAGTCGAGTTCAGGTCGCACATGGCCACAAAATCGGCGTGAGTATGGCCAATGTCATAGGCATCGGGATTGTTGCCGGTTGTCCCCAGGTCAATTTGACTCAGCGGGATCGTCTGGCCCGATGAGTTCATTCCGTAGTTCTGGATGTCGGCGCCCGCGCGAATGAGGTTCGGGTCCTGGAATAGATTGTCGGTAGTTCGGTTCTCCTGCACGATGAGTACGACATGTTGTATAGGAGTGACGCCGAGGTTTGCGTCGGAAGTAAGCGATCCCAGGACCGCCGCTATGGTCGTCTGTCCGATAGTAGCGCTGACCGCCAGGCCGGAAGAGTTGATCACGGCGACGGCCGGATTTGACGATGTCCAAGCAACCTGATTGGTGAGATCCTGCTGAACACCACTCAGGTAGGTACCCATCGCCCTGAACTGTTGACTGCTATCTGGGGCCAACAAGGCGCTGCTGGGCACGATCGCGATCGAAACCAATTGGTCTTGGACCGTCAACGTTGTTGAGTCAAGTAAAGAATTGTAGGCTGCTGAAATCCGCGTGCTGCCTGGGCTGGTACCCGTGGCCAGACCCTGCGATCCTTGGGTGTTGCTGATTGTTGCCACGGTAGGATACGACGAGGACCAGAGCACGCTGCTGGAAAGGTCAGACGAAGTTCCGTCTGAGAAATTTCCCGTGGCAGTAAATTGGCTCGACCCCCCGGGTGGTACCACCGAACCTGCAGGGTTCACCGTAATCGATGCGAGCAGGGCGTTGGTGACCGTGAGACTGGCGTTTCCGAGAACGAGTCCAGAACTCGCAGTAATCGTGGAGGCCCCTGCGCCGGCGCCGCTTGCCAAGCCATAGCTTCCGGATGTGTTACCGATTGCTGCCACGAAGGCAGCGGAAGAACTCCATTGCACAAGGCTCGTAATGTCGTGCGTGCTCCCGTCGCCGAAGGTTCCCAATGCGGTGAATTGCTGGCTGAACCCCACCGCCACCGATGAACTCGAGGGAGAGACGGAGATGGATTGCAATTCCGGCGGTGGATTATTGACCGTCAGAGCAGTGTAACCATTGACCGAGTTAAAAGTGGCGTTTACGGTAGTGACACCAGCCGCCGCTGCTGTGACTAATCCACTTGCCGTGATGGTTGCGACATTCTGATTCGACGAGTTCCAGGCAGATACGCTGGTGAGGTCCTGCTGCGTGTTATCGCTAAAGGTGCCAGTGGCAGTGAACTGTTGCGTCGAACCTACCAGCAAGGAATTGTTCGCGGGAGTGATCGTGATGCTGGATAACACCCCCGGAGTGACTGTCAAGACCGCCGAGTTACTCGCAGTACCGAACGTCGCGGTGATGGAAGTCTGTCCGGCAACAAAGCTGGCCGCGAGTCCGTTCGTGTTGATCGTGGCGACAGACGAATTCGAAGAGTTCCATTGAACCTGGGTTGTTAAATCTTGTGTACTCCCATCGCTAAATGTACCGCTCGCCGTGAAGGCTTGCGTTGTGCCTGCGGCAATGCTTGGGTTCGCGGGACTGACGGTTACGCCCGTCAGGGTTGCCGAAGTCACCGTCAGCAAGGCAGATCCGTTGATGGTGCCCACGGTAGCAACGACGCTTGTTTGTCCAAGCATCATGCCGGTTGCGAGTCCGTTCGCTGAAATAGGAGCAAAGGAAGGATTGGTGCTCCACGATACAGATGTCGTGAGGTTCTGCTGACTTCCGTCGCTGTAAGTCCCCGTAGCAGTGAATTGCTGACCGGTACCAGCAGCAATTGTGGCAGTCAACGGAGAGACTTGAATAGACGCTAGACTCGGCCCGACATTCAGCGTCGTTGATGCATTCTGTCCCTCGAGTGCCGCACCAATCGTTGTGACGCCGGGTGCAACTCCAATGGCGAGGCCAGTTACACCAATCGTCGCGTCGGCGGGGTTCGATGAGTTCCACGCAGCCGAGGAGGTGAGATCGTGTGTTGAGTTGTCGCTGTAGCTTCCGATCGCACTGAGCTGCAGAGAGCCGCCCGGTCCCATCGACGGATTCGCAGGTGTGATGGACATGCCCTGCAAAGTGGGCTTGCACATCCCCCCACTGTAGGTGCCGTAGACTTGCTCAATCTGTTGGGCGTTCAGTGCTTGATTGAGGATGGTGATCTCATCCATCGAGCCGATGAATGAATTCGAAGCGGAGCCGAGATAGCTCCCGAAGACGACCTGCGGATTCCATGTCAGGTTCGGAGTCGCAATGGCCGTCGAAACCTCACTTCCATCGAGGTAAACAACGACGGATACTTCAGAGCCCGATGTTGAGTAAGTCAGGGCAACGTGATGCCAACGGTTGGCACTCACCAGGCCGAGTGATTGGCCAAACAAGTCTCCAAACTCCCACACCAGGTTGCCATTGGAGTCGACAGACAGGCCGGGCGCGCGATTGCCGGCTCCGACGATGCTTCCAGTCATCGAACCGCCGCCGGTCGAAAGGAACCAGAACATAAGAGTTCCCGCGGTCGGCGAGTACTCCGGAGCATTCACCAGCAGAGACGCTCCGTTTCCTGCGAAAGTGAAACCTCGTCCGACTTCACCACTGCGGAAGGCGGCTCCGTTCTGCAGCACCCCAGAGTTTTGCCCGGCGAGATCAACACTGTCGTTGTCACCGGTCCACCATCCAACTAGACCAGCGGGTGCGGCGACGCATTGTGGAGGCGTAACGGTAAAGCCCGTACTGCCACTGATTGACCCTTGAGTAGCTGTGATCGTTGTGCTTCCGCTCGAGAGCGTGGTGGCTAGTCCAGTGTTGTCAATTGACGCGACCGCGGTATTAGAAGAGGACCACGTCACTGCCGTTGTAGCTTGCTTGCTGGCTCCGTTGTTGTAGTTGAGCACCGCCGTGAATTGCTGGTTTGCGCCCAGAGGAACTGCAGAATCCGAGGGAATAACGTTGATCGAGCCCAAGGCCGGAGTTGTGACCGTGATTGGGGCGGAAGCGTTGAACAAGCCGTAACTCGCGCTGACGCTCGTGTTCCCCACGGCAAGTGCTTGTACAAGTCCGCTCGAGTTCACTTGTGCAATCGTTGGAGCGGCAGATGCCCAGGTAACAGCATCTGTGATGTTTACCGTCCGCCCACTCTTGAGACTGCCAGTCGCAGAAAGTTGCAGCTGAGTGCCTTGTGGAGTTTGCCCAGATGACGGGGTAATCGCAATCGCAATCAACCCAGTCAGCGTTCCCGTTCCCGATAAGTTCGAAGTTTCTGTGTTCAGGCCGGCATTGTCAGTGACGGTGAGGGTCCCCGTTCGTGTTCCCAGCATAGTTGGCGTGAACGTCACTGAAATGGCGCAGCTTGCTCCTGCCGCCAAGGTCTGTGGGGAGATTGGACAGGGCGATGTTTCTGCAAAGTCGCCCGAGGTTGCAATGCTGAAAAGGGTGAGGGGAACTGTCTGAACATTCTTGAGCGTGATCGTTTTTGCACCGCTGGTCGCGCCGACGATCTGGTTGGCAAAAACGACACTGCTCGGTGTTAACGTCGCAGGATTGGTTCCGGTGCCCGACAGCGTTACCGTCTGCGGACTATTGGACGCACTGTCGCTGATGGTTACGGTCCCGGCGCGCGTACCCAGCGTGGTCGGAGTGAAGGTGACCGAAATCGTGCAAGAGGATTTGGCTCCCAGCGTATTCGGAGCAATGGGGCAGGTTGAGTTCTCCGAAAAATCTCCCGCCATTACGATGCTCGAGATGGTAAGCGGAACGCTCTGATTATTCGTCAGGGTCACATTTCTTGCGGCTCTTGTCGTGTCGACAAATTCGTTTCCAAACGCCAACGTTCCGCTGGAAAGGGTGACCGGAGCGATTCCGGTACCGCTCAGCTGCGCGGTTTGGGGGCTATTGGGCCCGTTGTCCGAAACGGTCAAAACTCCGGATTGCAGACCAATAATCAGAGGTCGAAAAGTGACACCTAGCTTGCAGCTTGCGCCTGCTGCCAGGGTTTTCGGTGCCAGCGGACAAGCCGAGGTCTCCGAAAAATTTCCTGTGACCGCAATGCTGCTGATCAGAAGAGGGCTCTGCGTCCCATTTGTCAGGGTTAGATATATGGGTCCCCGCGATCCGCCGACCACAGTGCTGGTAAACGTAACTGACGAGGGAGTCAGGGTCTGAGCAGAGCCTAGCGCTGCGACCAGCACGATCATTGTCAGCAGCACTGCCGTGTGTGCCGACCACACTTTTCCCATTGGACATGCTCCAGTGCGCGCGAATGCGGTGGGACAAGTACAGATTTGTCCTCAAGTTGCGAGAATCTATGAGTCTTTTGGGCCCGTGGATCGAACGGTGGCCGTGGGGGCAGGAAAATGAGAAGCGGCGCCGTTTTCGCGTGGAATATTGCTTCCGGAGCGCCAGAGAGTCAATGGCACGTACGGGGGTGACTCTACCTCGCGAGTGGGTCAAAACAATACGCTGACATCTCACCGTGCCGCCTCACTTCGTGTAAGCCATTACAAAGAAATCAGAAGCTTTTTCATTCACCACCAGACCCTGACCTTGATCGTAGAGTTTCATAAGAGCGGTTTTCTGGTCCGTGCCCCTGCCGGCTCTCCAGCTCCGGGGCCTGGGACAAACCGCACCATGAGGGCACTGAGCGCTGATTTGCGTTCGAGAATGGCTGGTGACTCTCTGGGCTCCTCGGACTTTGGAGCGTGAATCGTTTCTTCGAGGAGCTTGCAGAAGACGCATATCTGCGGCGCGATCTGCGACCAGTCCTGTGTGGGCCAATGAAATTCCGTCTTTTTTTGGAGAATCGAGAGCGCGGCTCGGTTGGCAAGCTGAGGACGACCGCCTTTCGCAACTAACATCGCGCCGTGGTGGACTAATTCGAGTCCGTAAGTAAGCGCCAGAAGAACATCGGCACGCGTCGCGGGTCCGTCGCATGAAGGGATGTTCGTGTGCCCCGACGTGCCCGGCAGAAAACTCCCTGCCCTCAACCGTGAACCAGCAGGTGGTCTCGGGAGACTCCCCATGTTGGTGGCGCTGCCGCTGTTTTCCAGGGTTCAGATTTCAAAGACCGTAGAGTATCGTCAAAAGATGTTTCGCCACAATGACGCTGAAGTTAAGCGATGGTGAATTTTTTGTTACAGAAGACGGGAGATTAACAGAATTGCGGGGCTGGAGTTCACAGAGCGGCCGGAACCCACGGCCGGAGATCTTTCGCCTCGTTTCGGTAGCCGGGTAGACAGGGAGTTTGAAACGTCTTATATTTCAGCGCGAAAAACCTCTAGCTTGAAGAAACCCAGGCGAGATCGGCACTGCTCTATATGGTGCTAGCGGTTGCTACAGTTGTTTCGGTCCAAGAGTCCAAGTTCCCACCCAAGGAACAGATTCTCGTGCCGTAGTGTCTGACTATGAGAGCTCTCTGGGAGGGAGGGTCTTAGCCATGTGCTCAGAATGAGCATGAAGCGTGGTTTGCGGATATCACGCACTGGCGTGAAAGATCTGCTTTTCGGACCCAGGTTCTGGGCCGAAGCAAGACAATTCGGTCCTGCCCGCTGTGGCATCCAATTCCTACGATCTCAGAGCAGTTGTTGATGCCGACGATTTTGGACCACCTCCCAGCCTTAGCTGACGTCCAACAAATCGTTCGCTCGAGCAGGCGATCTCCGCACAAACTGAATAGGTGAAAGGCTTCATCACCTTCGGTTAACGATCCGCCTACAATCTCGCCGCGATTGTTGCTGTCGCGAGCGACACTGAACGATCCTCCCAGTGTCCCCAGCTCGCTCCGCTTTCCTTTTTCTTCAAGAGAAGCTTCGAATTGGCCGGTGGCCGCATTTGAGAGATTCCGACTCCCTAGACGCGGTCATTGATGGCTTGCAGCACGAAAGACCGGGTGATGTTTGGATTTGCGATGCAGAATCTGACCGAATTTCACAATTCAGACCTAAGTCCGGGTTATGCTATAAGGGTCTCCGGCCACTCGTCTTGGAGTTGAGTATGCCGAGCAGCCTT
>Ga0126371_10002352_pt1 | contig 16278 bp, 11 predicted proteins | sample PanSoiMetaPlot_4_FD_110145 | JGI IMG/M metagenome (GOLD analysis project Ga0126371, IMG submission 110145) | Tropical forest soil microbial communities from Panama - MetaG Plot_4 | ecosystem: Environmental > Terrestrial > Soil > Tropical forest > Bulk soil | place: Panama | collected 2016-02-17 | reverse complement strand
TTATGACAGCAAGACGGCAAGCCGCATCGTCGGTGTGAGCCTGAGGCAGATTCAGTATTGGGACGAGCAGAATTTCATTCGGCCATCGGTCAAGCTCGCGGGGGGCCGCGGCACCAAACGTTTGTATTCTTTTCACGACCTGATCTGCCTGAAAGTCGTAAGGGATTTGGCGCATCATGGTTTGAGCTTGCAAAAAATCCGTCGCTGCTTGCGACCGCTGCGCCGCCACGCCAGCGCAACAGCTCAGCCCTCGGCGTCGCTCAGGTATCTCACCGACGGCGAAAAGCTCTTCATGATTACCAACGACAAAGAGAAAATCATGAACGCCATGGAGAGGCAATTCGTGCTTTCTCTGGGTATCGGCAGCCTGGTGCAGAAACTGAGCGGTCGGCTTCAACATAGGCCCATTAGGCAGTGATGGAAGAGATCAAGGTGACGCCGATGCTCCAGCAGTATCTTCAGATCAAGGAGAGATACAAGGACGCCATCCTGTTTTTCCGCCTCGGTGATTTCTACGAAATGTTTTTTGAGGACGCTCAGACGGCGTCGAAGATTCTCGACATCGCGCTTACCTCGCGAAATAAAAACACCGATTCTTCGGTGCCGTTGTGCGGCGTGCCGTACCATTCCGCCGAGCCGTACATCCAAAAACTGCTCGACGCGGGACACAAAGTCGCGGTTTGTGAACAGGTAGAAGATCCCAAAACCACCAAAGGGATCGTGCAAAGGGAGGTCATTCGCGTCATCACCCCCGGCACCGTGACGGCGGCGGAAGCGTTGGATACCCGGGCAAACAATTTTTTAGCTGCCGTTTACAAAGACCGGTCAGGTTTTGGTCTTGCGGTTACGGATATCACCACCGGAGAGTTTCGCTGCACTCAAATGGCGGATGAAATTGCGCTCCTCGACGAGATCGGCCGGGTCAAGCCAAGCGAGTTACTTTGCAGCGGCCGTGATCGCCGCTTCTGGGAGCGGCTGCAAAAAGAGTTTCCGCTGCTGCATTTAACTGCTGTAGCGGAAGATTCCTTTTCCCATGCAGCAGCAGGCAGACTCTCTCCCATTCACATCCCAAGCGCGCAGGCCTGGGACCAAGGGATTTGCGCAGCTTCAGCGATCATTGGCTACCTGGAAGCTAACGCCGCCGAGTCGCTGCGGGTGCTCCGCGAACTGGAGCCCTATGAAGCCTCTGCTTTTCTAGTGCTGGATGAAGCCACGCGCCGAAATCTCGAGTTGGTGGCCAATTACCAGGGCGATCGCAAGGGATCCCTACTGGCGATTCTAGACCGCACGCTGACGCCCATGGGCGCGCGGCGGCTTCAGCAATGGTTGTTCTATCCGTTGCTCGACGAGAAGGCGATTCGCCAGCGGCAAGGCGGTGTTCAAGAATTGGTGGAAAAGTTTTCCCTGCGGCAGGAATTGAGCGTTAGCTTGCGCCGCATACAGGATTTGGAAAGGCTTGCGGGCAGAGTCGCAAGCGGGAGCGCTCTACCCAAGGATCTGGTTGCGATTAAAGAAACTCTTCATGCGGTGACTGCCATTAGGGAACAAATGGCGACTGGCGCTGCGGATATTCTTGGAACGCTGCGGGCTGATTTAATCGACCTCCCGGAAGTGACCGGCTTGATTGAAAAGTCCATCGTCGATGATCCGCCGTTTTCCATCAAAGACGGCGGGTTTATCTGTCCCGGTTTCGATGCGGAGCTCGATGAAATTCGTGGCGCCCGGAGCCATGCGAAGGAATGGATTGCGCAGTTCGAGGCGACGGAGAAGCGCCGCACGGGCATTTCGTCCCTCAAGGTCCGTTACAACCATGTATTCGGTTACACTATCGAGGTTACAACGTCTAACCTTAAGGCCGTGCCGGCGGATTACATTCGGAAGCAGACAATGGCGAACGGCGAGCGCTTCATCACCCCCGAGCTAAAGGAATACGAAGCCAAGGTGCTCAATTCGGAAGCGCTCATCGAAAAGTTCGAAGTGAATTTGCTCGCGCGGGTCCGCCAACAAGTCGCCGTCTACTATCCAGCGATGAAGGATATGGCCCAAGGCTTGGCCACACTGGATGTCTTGCTGTCGCTGGCGGAAGTGGCGGAGTCGAATCACTTCACCCGCCCGCGGGTGGACAAAGGATTCGCCATCGCGATTCGCGAGGGGCGCCATCCGGTAGTGGAATCGACTTTAGGGCGCGGTGGCTTTGTGCCTAACGACGCAATCCTCGATCCCGCGTCGAATCAAATATTGATGCTCACCGGTCCCAATATGGCGGGGAAGTCGACCTACATGCGCCAGGTCGCGTTGTTCGTGATTCTCGCCCAAATGGGAAGCTTTGTGCCGGCCACTGAAGCCCGCATTGGTATCGTCGATAGGGTCTTCACCCGCATCGGGGCCGCAGACTCGCTCGCCCGCGGAGAATCGACTTTCATGGTGGAGATGAAGGAAACCGCCGCCATTCTCCATCATGCCACAGAGCGGAGCCTGATCTTGTTGGACGAGGTAGGCCGGGGCACGAGCACGTTTGACGGCATATCGATCGCCTGGTCCGTGGCCGAATCTCTGCACGACACCGCTCATCGGCCGCGCACGCTGTTCGCTACACATTATCATGAACTAACAGATCTGACCCAAACGAAAGAGCGCATCAAGAACTATAACTTTGTGGTCAAGGAATGGCGGGGAGATATTATTTTTTTACGCAATTTGGTGGAGGGAGCGGCGAGCCATAGTTACGGTATTCACGTTGGGCGGCTTGCGGGCTTGCCCGCGCCAGTAATCCAAAGAGCCAAAGAGATCCTGGCGCGACTGGAGGAAAATGCTGGCGACCGCGAGCAGGTGCGCAAGACCATTCTCGATGAAGACAATACGGAACCGGTGCAAATGGCGCTTTTTGCTTCAGTGGACCATCAACTACGCGAGCAATTGAAGCGCATAGACGTCACGCAAATCACGCCAGTGGAAGCGTTGAACCTGCTGGCAAAATTGTCCGACGAGGCGAAAAAGTGAACTAAGAAAAGAAGGGATTCGCATGGTTAACAAATGGGTTTGGATTTTTGCCAGTATGTTCGTGGTCAATGTATTCTGGGAACATTCAGCTTTGAGGGCGCAGGAAAAAAGACAAACTGGCACGCTCCCGCAAGCGCTCAAGAGTGATGTCACTGGCCAAAGCAAATCGTCCCTGTCTTCTAGTGGCAAGACGTCGGAGAATGTGCCCGTCTCCGGCTCCGAAAAGGCTCGTCTCACCGGCGTGACCTTTGTATCTACCACCGGCTATACCCGGGTTGCATTGGATGTGTCCCAGCAAGTCCGCTATGAAGTCCACCGCTTGCCAGGCGATCCAGCAAAAGGATTACCGCCGCGCATCTATATCGATATTTTCGGCGCCCAGCTAGGGATGGACGGCAAAGAAGCCGTCAAAGTAGACGATGGAGTTGTACGCCAAGTTCGCGTTGGCCAATTCAGCCCGGACGTTGTGCGGGCGGTCATCGAGGTAACGAATGCGAGAGACCACAAGCTCGTTGAGTTAGGGGAGCCGTATCGGCTGGTCATTGATGTTCAAGGACAAAAAAACAGTGAAGCGCTGGTATCCGTGGAGCGAAGCAAAACTCCGCCGGTTGCCAATAATCAAGCACAAAAGATAAATGAAATCGTCGCATCTGTTGAGCCGAGCAAACCGATGGCGCCTGCGCCGCCGGTGGAACAAAACAAAACTACCACGCCGTCTCTACCCGTGGAGCGAAGCAAAACTGTCACAACGGCCGTCAAAGAGACCAAGCCTCCGACGGTCGGCATAAGGAAAATCGTCCTCGATCCCGGTCACGGAGGAAAAGATCCCGGGGCGATCGGCGTCGACGGGGTGGCGGAAAAGGATATCGTTTTGATAATCGCCAAAAAGCTCGCTGCAAAGCTCAAGAAAGATCTGGGCGTACAAGTCGTCCTGACCCGAAAAGATGACAGTTTTGTGAGCCTCGAGGACAGAACCGCCATCGCCAACGCCGAGGATGCCGATCTTTTCATCTCCCTCCATATGAATGCCAGCTCCAGCGGTGAAGCCCGCGGCTTGGAAACCTATTATCTCGACAACACCACCGATGAAGCCTCTATGCGCTTGGCGGCGAGAGAGAACAGCACTTCCCGAAGAAACATCTCGGACCTGCAGTTCATCTTGAGCGACATGACTCAAAATATGAAACTCGAAGATTCGGTGACGTTGGCGCATCGACTGCATGATGCTCTCGTCGGCTCCATGTCGCAAAAGCTGGGAGAGGTCAAGGACCTGGGAGTCAAAAAGGCGCTTTTTTACGTGCTGGTGGGCGCGCGAATGCCGAGCGTGCTTCTAGAGATGTTATTCATCACGAACAAGAACGAAGGACGCGCTATGCGCCAGGAAGATTATCAGGATTCCGTTGCCGAAGCCTTGTTTGACGGCATTCAAAAATTCCAGGAGAGCACCCTGGCCGCAAAGACGCTGTAAGGGAAAGCACACTTGGACGCCATCGCACTATCGCGCTCCTTGCTGGATGAAACCATAGCCGAGGCCGATCTCAAACGTTCAGCTCGTTCTTATCTACAAAAGGGGCGGGAGCTGTTATTCGAGAAACACCGCGCCGGAGCCGGTGGGATGGAGATCGTTCTGACTTATTCGACCATGATGGACCATCTCATTCGCTATCTCTACGGCGCGGTGACCGGCGATGTAATGCACACCGCCAACGGTCAAAATCAACGTTGCGCTGTGATCGCCCAGGGCGGCTATGGGCGTGGTGAATTGAATCCTTATTCAGACATCGATCTGTTGTTTTTATATTCCTGGAAAGTTTCTCCCTTCGTCGAACTCCTTACCCAAAAACTGCTGTACGCGCTTTGGGACGCGGGCCTGGAGGTGGGTCATGCCACGCGCAGCGTTACGGACTCCATTCGCCTGGCGGATACCGACTTTAAAGTGAAAACAGCGCTTTTGGATTGTCGTTTCTTATGCGGGGATTATTCGCTCTACGGTGATTTTGAAAAGGCTGTGGAGCGACGTCTGGTAAAGCGACGGATAAACCGTTTTATCGCACAGAAGCTGGCGGAGAATCGTGCGCGCCATGAGAACTATGGAGGATCGGTTTATTTACTCGAGCCCGAGGTCAAAGAGGGAGAAGGGGGATTAAGAGATATCCATACCGCTCGCTGGATTGGCCGCGTCAAGCTCAATGCGAAAGACCTGGACGCGCTGGCGCTCAACAACGTGATCAGCGCGGATGACGTCGTCAAACTAAAAGAGTCTCAAGATTTTTTGCTGCGGGTTCGCAACGAGCTGCATTTCTCGGCCGGCAAACACCAGGATCAATTGACCTTTGATAACCAAGAAAAGGTGAGTCAAGCCTTGCACTATCAGGGCGAGGGGACATTGAAGGCCGTGGAAGTGTTCATGCGCGACTATTATCTACATGCGTCCGAAACTAACCGCCTGACGTCGTTGATCATTCACCGACTTAACGAATCCTGGCGCAGGATATGGAATGGAAAATATCGCTTTGCCAGAACTGTGCGGGAGGGAGTGCGGATCGCCAACGACCAGCTCACGATCACGAACCCCGCGATCCTCAAAAAAGTGCCGGGCAACCTGATCCAGATCTTCGACGACATGCAAAAGTATGGATGCAGTCTGAGCCACGAAGCGCGGGAACTGCTGCGTGGCCATCTCGACCTTATAGATGACCATTTTCGACGCTCGGCGGCGGCGAACATTCCTTTCTTTGAAATTTTGAAATGGAAAGACGATGTCTACGAAACTCTCTTCGAGATGCATCGCGCCGGCGTACTGGGCGCGTTTATTCCCGAGTTTGGCCGGCTTTTGTGCATGGTGCTGCACGATGCCTATCACATCTATACCGTCGATCAGCATTCCTTGATGTTGATTCGCGAGATCGAACGGCTAAAAGCAGGAACCTACAAAGAGGCGCTCCCTCTATTGACGCAATTGGCGCGCGAAACGGAAAAGATCGAATTGCTTTATTTGGGCATGATGTTTCACGATATCGGCAAAGGATTCGGCGGAGGACACTCGGAAATCGGCGCGGGGATGGTGCGGCAAATCGCTCGCCGGATGAAACTCAATGTCGATGACGGCGCGCTGGTCGAATTTCTGGTACGCCATCATCTATTGATGACCCAAACCGCGTTTCGCCGTGATCTGGAAGATGACAAAACCATTTTTGACTTCGCCAAGACCATGGGAAGCATTAATAATCTCAAGATGCTCTACCTACTGACTTTTGCGGATGTCAAAGCGGTCGGACCGGATGTCTGGAATCCGTGGAAGGCGTCGCTCCTGGGTGAGCTCTACATCAAGACATTGAATTTGCTCGAAGAAGTCGAAAAGGGTGAATTTCAGCGCGAGGATATCAGGGCCGTTATCCGGCGGGTTCAGGGGCGCGTCCGAAAGCAACTTACGAAGGACTACGATGAGGAGAAGGTGGACCATTTCATCGAAACCATGCCTGAACGTTATTTCCTTGCCACTCCGGAGAGCGATGTGCCGGGCCATTTTAAGTTGATGGAGGAATTTAAGAGCGAGCGGGCGGTGAGCTCCGTCGAGCACTTCCCCGAGCGGGATTGCAGCTCGGTGGTGGTTTGCGCCTACGACCGGCCGGGGTTATTCGCCGCCATCACGGGGGTCCTCACAGCGCTGCACCTGGATATTCTGAACGCCCGGATTTTTACTTCCAGCGACGGGCGCATCCTCGACATTTTTCGTGTCTCCCATCACGGCCGGTCCGATGTCGTTATGGGCGAGCAGAAGTGGGCAAAGTTCCGCTCGACTTTGGATGGCGTGCTCGAAGAAAAAATCGATGTCGCCAGACTGGTCGAGTCGTCGCGCAGCTCCCTCTTACTGCTAAAACGCGTGCCTCATGTCTCGACTCAGATTCAGATCGACAACGAGGCTTCGAATGGTTTCACAATTGTCGAAGTGTTCACCGCGGACCGCATCGGCGTTCTTTTCACCATTACCCATGCTTTGCATCAACTTGGTCTCTCCATTCACGTGGCGAAAATATCCACCAACGTGGACCAGGTGGCGGATGTCTTTTATGTAACAGCCGAGAATGGCGAAAAGATCGAGGATGGCGCCCGGCTTGAAGAGATTCGCCGTTCGCTCTACCAGAGCCTCGCGCCTCAACATGAGGGAAACATTCAGCTCCTACATTGACTCCTTTCTCGCGATGATCACTGTCGAGAAAGGGCTGGCCAAGAACACCATCGAGGCTTACAGCCGCGATTTGGCGGGATTGTGTGAGTTTCTTATTGCGCAGAGAGTGAATTCATGGAGCGCCGTCCAACCATTCCACCTGCGTGCTTATTTGCCGTGGCTACGGAAGCGGGGCTTGAGCGGCAGTAGTATCAGCCGCCATGTCGTAACCTTACGGCGGCTTTGTCGATTCCTGCAAGCTGAAGGTGTGCTTTCTGACGGAACCGTGCCCTCTTTGTACCAGAGAACGGCGCCGCGGAAATTGCCGCAGCCACTGGCTCCCGAAGATATTCGGAACCTGCTCAACCGGCCGGATGCTTCTAGTCTCTTAGGCAGACGCGACCGCGCCATGCTCGAGCTTCTGTACGCGACCGGCTTGCGGGTTTCCGAGCTCGTTTCTCTCCAGCACCAACAAATCGATTTGCAAGGTGATTATCTCACCGTCAAAGGCAAGGGCTCGAAGGTCAGGGCGGTCCCGTTCGGGAAGTGGGCGCGAGAAAAGCTGCTTGATTATCTAAAGGAGGCGCGTCCCCGCCTTCTGAAGGGTAGATCCAGCTCGTACCTATTTGTCACACGATCCGGCAAGCCGCTGAGCCGCCAAGCTTTTTGGAAGTTGGTTCACGGTTACGCCCGAGCTGCCGGAATCGAAAAAAAGGTCACGCCACACAGCTTCCGCCATTCGTTTGCGACTCACCTGCTTGAGGGCGGGGCAGATCTTCGTTCGGTCCAAATTATGCTAGGTCACGCCGATATCTCGACCACTCAAATTTACACCCATGTGAATGGCGCCCGGCTGAAAGAAGTCCACCAGAAGTTCCATCCGAGAGAAAGAGGGGCGGGGAAATAAACGGCATGGAATATGGAATAATGGAACAGTGGAATATTGGAATCGAGAGATGTGCGGATATCCATCATTCCATTATTCCAACATTCCTTTATCTGTTCGTCTTGTCTTTTTTGAGCCCTTGCCGTACACATACTACATAACCCGCGAATGAGAGAGTTTTGGAAGAAACCATTCGACAAATCGCGATTTGGGCGCTGCCGGTTCTGATCGCTATAGTCTTCCATGAGGTAGCTCACGGTTGGGTGGCCAATCGCTTGGGAGACGCCACCGCGGCGCGGATGGGCAGATTGACACTCAATCCTCTGGCCCACATCGACCTTTACGGAACGATTCTCATTCCCTTGTTTCTGATTATCGCTCATGCACCGTTTCTCTTTGGCTATGCGAAGCCCGTGCCGGTAAATTTTTCCAACCTCCGTAATCCAAAGCGAGATATGATTTGGGTCGCTCTCGCCGGCCCGGCAACGAATCTTTTGTTGGCATTGGCGTCCGTTCTGTTGTTGAAGATGACTTTACCGGCGCTGGCAGCGGCCGCGCGCGGCTCGGCGTCGATGTTCGATCAATTTTTGGCGCCCATTGCATTGATGGCGCGCAATGGCGTGCTCATCAATGTTGTGTTGGCGGTCTTCAATGCTTTTCCGATTCCACCACTGGACGGTGGTAGAGTGGCGGTGGGGTTGTTGCCCGAGCCTTACTCGGCGAAATTTGCGCGGCTGGAACGTTTTGGTTTCCTGATTGTGCTTATATTGCTTATGACGCACATGTTGGACAGAGTCATCGGCCCGCCGATCGATTTCTTGATCAACTTGTATTTCGGACTCTTATCACCGACTGGAACCCCATGGATACAATTGTTAGCGGCATGAGGCCTACGGGCCAGCTCCATCTGGGCCACTTCCATGGGGCGCTGAAAAATTGGCTGCGACTTCAGGAGCAATTTCGCTGTTACTTTTTCGTGGCGGACTGGCATGCGCTGACAACAGACTATGCATCGCCACAAGGAATCCGGCAAAGCACTCTGGAGATGGTCATGGATTGGCTGAGCGTCGGGCTCGACCCGGCTCGTTCCGTATTGTTTCGCCAATCCCACGTCAAGGAACATGCGGAGCTGCACCTACTCTTTTCGATGATTACGCCGGTTCCCTGGCTGGAACGAAACCCAACCTACAAAGAGCAGATCAAAGAGCTAACGGGTAAGGATTTGTCGACCTACGGCTTTTTGGGTTATCCGGTTTTGCAAGCGGCCGATATCACGGTCTACAAGGCAAATAAAGTGCCCGTGGGCGTCGACCAAGCGCCACACGTCGAGCTGACGCGGGAAATCGTCAGGCGTTTTAATCAGCTCTACCGTCCGGTTTTTCCGGAACCGGAAGTTCTTTTGACGGAAGCGCAAAAAGTCCCCGGTTTAGACGGCCGCAAGATGAGCAAGAGTTACAACAATGCGGTTTTCCTCTCCGATACTCCCGAGGAAATCGACCAGAAGCTAAGTCGCATGACGACCGATCCGGCACGAGTGAAGCGCACCGACCCTGGAGAGCCGGAAAAATGTCCAGCCTTTCAACTGCACAAGATTTACTGCACAGAGGACGAGATCGAATACGTTTCCAAGGGCTGTCGGACGGCCGGTATTGGCTGCCTCGAATGCAAAAAGGTGATGATCAAGCATGTGATAGCCGATCTCGCACCCATCCGCGAGAAAAGGGCCGTTTACGAAAACAAGCCGGCGGAAGTCGAAGATATACTGGTTAGCGGTAGTCGTACCGCCCATGAGAAAGCGTCCGAAACGATGGCTGAAGTACGCGAGACTCTGGGACTGTGACCACAAGAGTACAACTTGAAATTTTTGATGGTCCGCTGGACCTTCTTCTCCATCTCATCAAGAAGAACGAAGTCAGCATCACCGATATCCCCATCGCCACGATCACCGAGCAGTATCTAGCTACCCTGGAAGTCATGCAATGTCTAAATCTCGATGTGGCGGGAGAATTTTTGGTTATGGCAGCCACCCTGGTCCACATCAAATCCCGTATGCTTCTGCCGGCCGGGGGCGATAGCTCGGAGGAAGACGAAGACGAAGGCGATTCCCGGGAGGAGCTAATCCGCCGGTTGTTGGAGTACCAGCGCTTCAAAGATGCCGCTGAGCAACTCGGCCAACGGGAAATTCTGGCGCGCGACGTTTTTGTTCGCTCGGGGAGTCCCACTGAGGAAGTCCCGGTGCCAAATTTGCGGGAGCTTTCGGTTTTTGAATTATTGACTGCCCTAAGGCGTGTCCTGGAACGGCTGCCTAAAGATAACGTTCACGAAGTTACCCTAGACAAAATAACCGTGCGCGAGAAGATGACCCTCCTTTTAGACACACTGCGCGCGCAATCCGGGGTGTTGTTCGATTCCCTGTTCGCTACAGTGAAAACACGAATGGAAGTGGTCGTGACTTTTCTCGCCATGCTGGAGCTGGTCAAGGTCCGAGCCATTAGAATTTTTCAAGCCGAGCTGGGTGGTCCGATTCAAATTGAAGCGGCGGCGGGAATGGACCAAGCACCGGCCGTGCTAGTCACGGCGGACGGCGAGGAACAGCATGGAACGTGAAGCGGTGAAGTCAATTATTGAGAGCTTGCTGTTTGTGGCTGATGGGCCGCTTACCCTACAGCGCATCCAAGAGATCATCGAGGGAAGCAGCAGGGAGGAGATTCGGTCCGCGGTCACCGAGTTGCAAGAAGAGCTGGAACACAACCTGCGCGGTCTCCGCCTGGTCGAAGTGGCCGGCGGATATCAGATGCGCACCGCAAAGAGCAATGCCGACTGGGTGAAAAAGTTTCTCGGCGGCCGGCCGGCGCGCATGAGCCGGGCGACGTTGGAAACACTGGCAATTGTCGCGTACCGGCAGCCGATTACCAAGGCAGAGATTGAGGCCATTCGCGGCGTGGACGTGGACGGAGTCATCAGCACGCTTCTCGAGCGCGACTTGGTCCGGGCGGTGGCACGCAAGGATGTCCCGGGGCGTCCGTTTCTATACGGCACGACCCAGAGGTTCCTGGAGCTTTTCAACCTCAAAGACTTGACCCATCTCCCGACACTCAAGGAGATGGAGGAAGTCACGCTGCCGGAGCCGCCCGGAGAAGAAATCCCGGTGGAGAGCACCGAAGAGTGCTGAGCCGATCGCACAATGGAACGACTGCAAAAAATCATGGCGCGCGCAGGCCTCGCTTCGCGCCGGGAGGCGGAGCAATGGATATTGGAAGGGCGCGTATCCGTCAACGGAGCAGTGGTGCGGAAACTTGGCACCCAGGCGGATCTCAGCAAAGACAGCATCAAGGTTGACGGGAAACGCATCAAGCCTGCGGCTGCGCCGCTTTACTTTGCCTTCCACAAGCCGGCCGGCGTGATCACGACACTCAACGATCCTCAGCGGCGACCGGACCTGACCACGTTTTTGGAAAAATTAGGAAGCAAAAAGAGAGTATTTCCCGTGGGCCGGCTCGACTACAATTCCACCGGGCTTCTCCTTCTGACTAATGATGGCGAGTTGGCCCGGCGCTTAACCCATCCACGATTCGGAGTTAGAAAACTTTACCGAGTAAAGCTCAGCGCCTGTCCTACGGAAGAGGACCTTGCATTATTGCGCAAAGGAATCCGGCTAGAAGACGGCATCACGGCTCCGGCGCGGGTGAGGGTAATGGAAAGACTGAGGAAAAATGCCTGGGCCGAGGTCGAACTTGTCGAGGGGCGAAACCGCGAGATTCGCCGCATGTTCGAGGCATTACATTATTTTGTTGAGAAGCTGATTCGCCTGCGGGTTGGTCCGGTCCACCTCGGTTCACTGCTTCCTGGAGCGCTTCGGCCCCTCTCGGAAGTCGAAATCAAATCCTTGAAACAGGCCGTCGGGTTGACTTAGATTCACTTTCGGCGACCACATATCTAAAGGCACAAGCGGGTAATCCTGCCCCTACAATAGCTTCGATCAGTGGCGCAAGCTGCAGAACTCCTCGTAATCGATCAGTTGGTGGATTGTTGGGTGATCTCCGCACATAGGGCAGTTGGGATCGCGCCGCAACTTGAGCGTATGGATCTCCATAGTGAGCGTGTTGAAGCAAAGCAAGCGGCCGATTAGGCTATCGCCTTTGCCCAAGATGATCTTGATCGCTTCCAATGCCTCCACCACTCCGATCAAACCGGGCAAAACGCCCAATACACCCGCCTCAGCGCAACTCGGCGCCATCTCGGCCGGAGGCGGTTCGGGATACAAGCAGCGATAGCATGGCCCTTTGCCTGGATAAAAAACCGTGGCTTGGCCTTCGAACTGGAAGATGCTCCCGTGCACGTTGGGTTTGCCGGCAAGAACACAAGCATCGTTGACCAGATAACGGGTTGGAAAGTTGTCGCAACCGTCAACGATGATATCGTAGTCCTTGATGATCTCCATGATGTTTTCAGACGTTAATTTGGCTTGGTAAGGAATCACTTTAACGTCCGGGTTGAGAGCCTCCAAGGTCTTTTTCGCCGATTCGACCTTTGGTTGACCGACGCGGTCGTTGGTGTGGAGGATCTGTCTCTGGAGGTTGGAGATATCGACCACATCGTTATCGATGACCCCCAGCGTCCCGACACCCGCAGCCGCCAAATAGTAAGCAGAAGGCGAACCGAGGCCGCCGGCTCCGACCATGAAAACCTTCGCTTGCAGCAATTTGGCTTGACCTTCCTCGCCAACTTCCGGGAGTAAAAAATGGCGGCTGTAACGGACTAATTGTTCAGGTGTGTATTGAAAATCTTGTGTCCATTTGAAACCGGCATTCTTCCAAGCTCCGTACCCGCCGGCCATGGATGAGACATTTTTATAACCCATTTCCTTAAGTATTTTTCCGGCGAGGAGAGAACGAACGCCGCCGGCGCAATAAGCGATAATGGGCGCGTTCTTGTCGGGAACCGTACTTTCGACTTTTATTTCGAGAAAGCCCCGCGGCAGCGACACAGCGTTTTCTAAGTGACCTTCGCGCCACTCGTCTTTCTCCCGAACATCGAGAAGAACGGTGGACTTGCCGTTATTCGTCAAAAGCTCCTTAACTTGCTGCGCGGTGAGCTCGGGGATCTCCTTGCGCGCATCGGCCATGATTTCTTGAAAAGTCTTGGCCATGGTTCCTCCAGATAAATTTAGCGTTCGGCGCTCAACTACGTTCTTAGACCTTGTAGGTCTAAATTAACAACTGCGCACCCCGAAAGTCAAGTTGAGAATGGCAAAGGTGCTATTGAGCTATCATCGGTTCGAGCAGTCAAATCGAGCCCGGATGCAAGTTTTTGCAGCACTCGGTTACTTCATCGGAATCATCTGCACGTAATGGTCGTAGCGGTCTTGAATCTGACTCACATAATTAACCGGCTCCTCGCACCGGCAATAGCCGTAGCGGACTGTTTTGGCCACGTCCTTTTTACTGAGGAGAAGCAATGCTTTTTCCACATGGTTAAACCATTTGTTTGGATTTAATCCCATCTGGCTCGCAAGCTCACGGGCGTCGTATATGTGCCCCGGACCGCAGTTGTAAGCTGCCAGCGCAAAGCGAATGCGGTCTTTGGCGCTGATCTCGGGGCTATTGAAAAAATTCGAATAGCGGGCCATTAGTTTGACGCCCGCTAAAATCCCGCTGTCCGGCTGTTCGACGTTAGGCACTTTCAACTCCTCAGCGGTACGCGGCATCACCTGCATTAGTCCCTTGGCTCCAACCCAGCTTTTGGCGTTAGGATCAAATCTGGACTCTTGGTACATCTGGGAGGTGATCAAGCGCCAGTCGAATTCGAATGTCTTTGCGTGTTTCTTTACCAGCTCGTCGTAGGGCGACAATCGCCCGCCTCGGTCGGCGCGCAGTTTCTGATCCGACCGGACGCCTTTCGAATCTTTGAAGTACTTGTTGACCACGATGTTGTAAAAAGTCCCTTTGTAGAGTTTCTTCATAAAAGCATCGATCTCCGTTTTCAATGCCGGTTGATTTTTGCGCGCCACCCAAGCGATTTCCGTCACGTCTCCAAGGGGACCCACGGAGCGGATATTGTTGTTATAAGTCATTTCGAGTTGGACAATATTCGAATCAGCCACGGTGGCGGCTATTTTACCCGAGCCCACCTGTGCCATAATATCTTCCGTTTCGAGATCCTCGGGAAGTAGTTCGATCTTGAAGCCCAGACTGTCGCGGAAATTGGTCAACGTCTCGTAGTAGCTTGATGATTTTCGCACGGAGATGGTTTTGCCCTTGAGGTCCGGCAGCCCTTTGGTGGTTTTGTCCTTGGCCGGAACGATGAGCAACTCATTTACGAACTGATAGGGCGCAGAGAATAGATATTTTTTTTCTCGTGCCGGAGTGCGCGTCATGCCGGCGGCGATGAGATCTCCTTTTCCTGCCTCGAGGTATTCGAAGAGCGCTTCGCGACTCGGCGGAATAATCATTTCGAGGCGCACGCCAATACTCTTGGCAAACTCCTGCGCCATTTCGTATTCGAAGCCCAACTGTTCTCCCTTATAGATAAAAAACGTCGAGCTGGCATTGCGGGTCAAGACGCGCAGAACTTTACGCTGCTTGATCTCATCCAAATCGGCCCAGTAGATTTCACCCTGGCTCAACGTAAGCGCATATTCGATCAGAAAGGAGTCCATGGCAACTTTCAGATTGGAGGCATTGCGACGCACGCCCCAGGCGATGGGCTGTTTTTCCACGAGCTTAAAGGCGGCCCGAATATTGGGCGTGAACTCTGTCGAAGCCGCGAATAAATCCGAGTCTGCCACCGTGACCTTTTCTTCGCCGCGTCCGACCTTCTGCATAAGATCAAAAGTTTGGATTGTGCCGGGTGCAGGTTTGATGCGGATATCTTTGACTTTGGCCCCTCTCAAGGCTTCCGCGTACGAGCTGCCTTCGCGCACCGTAACTTCCTGGCCGGCAAGATCTGCGAGTTGTTGAATCGAGGTGTCCGTGACTCTGACGATAACAAGTTGATCGATAAATCGGATGGGCCTGCTGAAACCGATTTGCTTGCTCCGGTCGCCTGTGATTGCGAAAGATCCCACGATGACGTCGCCATGGCCCTCGTTGAGCTCGGAGATAAGATCGTCTTGTTCCTCCACCGAAACAAAAATAGGCTTGAGACCCAACCGGATGGCGAATTCTTCCGCCAGGGCGCGCTCGGCCGCGCGCGGATCGCCCTTGCGCGGCAAATAATCGGCCTCGCCGTGCACCAGGAAGCGGATAAAGCCTTTGCTTTTGATCTCCGATAAATCTCCGCGCAAGACATAAGGCGCGGCGGGTGCATCCGCAGCACTGGCAGAAGAGATCCGTCCCAGGCCCAATGCGGCCAGCGCAAACATAATCGAAACTATGCTTTTATGAATTCGGTTCTGCATGATTTCCTCCTATCCGTTGATCCTTCAGTTACGCCGATGGCCACGGACCCGCAGCGATATCTCGCGTCGACACGGAGTAGGAGAGCATTTGCTGCCGGTCCGGCGGCTCCGTGAAATTTAATATTGACTGGGGCTTCCTTAACACACACCGCACTTCCATGTCATGCCGTTTTGGGAGAGCATGTTTTCAGGATAAGCATTGCTGTGAGACGCAGTTCGAGCTATCTAGTAAAGGACCGCTTCAGCAGAAGCGAACCACAGAACTAAGTGGCAAATGGCTGCGCTTAGAAAACCGCTCGCTCCGCCTCCGCCGGAAGAGTTCGTCTACCCGACGGGCATGGTGTGGTGTCCGATGAAAATGAGCGGGATGGCGATCATGAAATGCGCGCGACTACAAAAGGAACTTGGATGCGGAACGCGTCGAGACCTGCAAACGCTGAAAACCACCAGGCCGGAACGCTTTCTGCTTTTTTGGCCTTGGCTCCAGCGTCGAGGCGAGTGCTCGAACCGAGCGAGGGAAGGACAGGTTCGAGAGATCTTACGGGCACTATCTCCTTTGAAGTTGGCGGAGCGCAGTCGGAAAAACCCGCTCGGTTACCGCTGCCCCAAGTGCGGAGGACACAAGACATTTAGCGCGCGCCAGTGCCGCCCGTGCTTTATCGCCGTGAACAAGAAGGATTAAATTCTGTGGCGAGTTACAAACGGATTCAATTTCTTGCTGCTCGGAAAGCTATCAATTTTCATATTTTCGCAATTGCGACAATATGAAGATATCTATCGCTTAATTTACCGAGTGAGCCAAAGTTTTTTACCGAGAAGATATGG
>Ga0126371_10002348_pt1 | contig 16295 bp, 10 predicted proteins | sample PanSoiMetaPlot_4_FD_110145 | JGI IMG/M metagenome (GOLD analysis project Ga0126371, IMG submission 110145) | Tropical forest soil microbial communities from Panama - MetaG Plot_4 | ecosystem: Environmental > Terrestrial > Soil > Tropical forest > Bulk soil | place: Panama | collected 2016-02-17 | reverse complement strand
GGTTATGGCGATCTATCGGGCTGCTCTTGTTCCTGACAGGAGTGGGCTGCCTTGCCTTGAGCGTGGGTTTCGGGCGCCGTAGTATTTCCGCGCGCTATTTTCTGATTGCTGCACCAGTGCTGGGCCTCATTTACTACGCGTGGGGAAAATCGAGGGTCAGCCATCTCGTACAAACGGGCTTGTTTATCACAGCCATCGTCGCGCTGCCGTTTAACTTTCGGGAGGGACTCCGTTATGCGGGGATTATCACCGTAGTATGGAGGCGTTCAGGCTCGATCTTCTGGCAGGCAAGTCAGATGCGGAACTGGTGGCTCACCATGCGGCCGCACTTTCTCCATGCGCTCTGTCAGCTCCGACGAGGGAAATTCCGTTGGACGCGGGCGGAGAGACTGCGCCTTCCTCGACGTTTCCAGGGCCTTGGGTGGAGTGCGTGTCTTATCACGACTGGCTGGTTCCGTTCATCTGGGACATGCGCCGCGGGGGCATAGGATATTTTCGCCTTTTGCGAGATGAGTATCCGGCATCCAAGGATGTTCGGTTGTCGGACGTACCCGGAACATTGCTTAGCGGCGGTGCGCCACGCGATACGAATGTTGTATTCGCGTTGCAGCGACCGAAATTCGTGTACGGGATCCGCGTTGCGTATGGCGGACACGTTCAGCCGGGCAGCGTAAATCAAGGTCCTTGCCTGCAGGTGCTCTGGAAAAAACGTGATCAGAAGACGTTTGTAAAGTCCCAGCGCTACCTCCACTTTTGGAGGCCAGATGAAAGGGTTCACACTATCTGGATCTTTGATACCATTGACAGTCTTGCCGTCAACTTCGATAACCAACCTCACGTTCTCGATCTCATAGACGTCGAGTTTCTAAACCCGATCTTTTGAGATTTGGGACTACATCCAGAAGAATCACTGCGAGAACGCAGTACTCGGACATTGGCCGGAAACGGCGTTGTAGAAGATTACTCCCTCCTTTGTTGTAGACCGGTGGTGTGTCACTGGTTGTAAAACCGTCTATTCGGAGATTGAGCATAGCCTGGGGCCACAGTCCGAAATGGCCACTAGTCGCTCGGGTGATTCTTTTTTAAGTTGGGCGATGGAATCGGGGCGAGTGTGGGCGAGTGTCGTGTTGTAAGCTGTTCGCTGGGGCTGGGGAAGTCTGCGCCAAGTTCAGTGACGAGCCGCGGACTCGACCGATCTCGGCCTGGGAGGTGAGGATGAACCGGGGATTTCACGTGCTCGTGTTCATCGGACTGGCCAGCTTGAGCATGGCATCGGCTCAGTTGCTCGGCTCATTCACGGCGACCGGCAATCTGAACCAGTTGCGCCAATTCCACACCGCGACCTTGCTCACGAACGGCAAAGTGCTTATCGCCGGCGGATTCGCGGTCGCGGTCGGGTGGCCGGCGTGGGCCAGTACTGAACTGTATGATCCGGCTACAGGTTCGTTCACACCCGCAGGCGACATGACCGTCTCGCGTTACTTCCATACAGCGACTCTGCTTCCCGATGGCAAGGTCTTAATCGCGGGCGGACTTAGCAGTATCGTCGGCGGTTCCTTCGGTGGCCTGTTGAGCAGTGCCGAGTTGTACGATCCTTCTGCGGGGACCTTTACGCCTACCGGCGAGATGACTACGGCGCGTGCGTCCCACGCGGCAGTGTTGCTGGCGAACGGGAAGGTGCTCATCGCTGGAGGGGTCCGAAATGAGCCGGTGGCCACCGCTGAACTGTACGACCCCTCCACGGGAACGTTCTCTGCGACGGGCAAAATGCTATCCACTGGATCCTTCACAGCTTCGCTGCTGACGAATGGGAAGGTTCTGCTAGAGGGTAGCTACGGAGGGCGCCCTGACGATTTGCCCGTTGACAACGAGATCTATGATCCCGACACTGGCGCCTTTGTCGTCGCAGGTGAAAAAGCCAATCCTCTGTTTCCGGAAACAGCCAGCTTGCTCCCGAACGGCAAAGTGCTGGTCACGGAGATATACTCCTGCGATCCCAGCGACGTTGCGGAACTCTATGATCCGGGCACCGACAAGTCCGCAGCGACTCCGCCTATGACGAAATCGCGAGGTTACAGCACAGCCACCTTGCTTCCGGAAGGAAAGGTGTTCGTGGCTGGACGCGACTTCGTTCATTTCGGGGGCAGCGCCGAGTTGTATGACCCTGCCACCGGAGCGTTCAGTACGGATAGAAGTCTGCTGATGGACAGCGAGGAAGGACATACTGCCACTCTACTTCCTGATGGCACAGTTCTCATGGCGGGCGGATGGATCTGCTGCGGATATAGCGTTAACACAGCCGTGATCTATCATCCGCTCGTGGTCGTGTCCTCGCCCAAAATGTTCACGCTTTCCGACGGCCGCCAAGGTGCGATTCTGCACGCCGGAACGAGCCGGGTGGTCTCCCCCGATGATCCTGCTGTTGCCGGAGAGGCACTTGAGATCTACGCCACGGGACTCACCAACGGGAGTCTGGTTCCGCCTCAAATAGCGATTGGAGGGCGATCGGCTCAAGTGCTGTTCTTCGGCGACGCGCCAGGATTTGCCGGATTGAATCAGATCAACGTCAAGGTGCCCGCAGGGATCGCAGCAGGCGCTTCCGTGCCCGTTCGTCTCTTTTATCTCGCGCGTCCGAGTAACGAAGTGACCATTGGGGTGCGATGAGATTAGTCGGAGGATTGGCTCGGTGAATCTTCTTGAACAACGAAGTTGGAACAAGTCGCTGATCTTTTCGGCGGGAACTGACTCGAACATGGCGTACTCGATGTGCTCCGGTGAAGAAGCGGCTCGGTCCTACTACGTCGTGAAGCCGGTACGGCCTTAGAGCGCATGGGCGACGTCCGCCGAATCGGATCGTGCAGCGAGTATTGCATGTGGGGTGCGGCGACCTCGTCGACAACACCACGATTGACGTTCTGGCCCCAGAACTCGGTAGCCGCAGTCCGCACCGAAAGGTTGTGGTTCTCGCACAGCTTTGAGCGGTGCACTGGTTCCAAGGAAATGAATTGATTCCAAACCCGGCTGGAGCTACCTTTCTGGCACACGGTCGAATCTAATTGTCCGAGTAGGCCATTTATCGCCGAGTGACCCACGTTCCATCCAGATTCCTCCGCTAAGGCGCTATCGGTCAGTTAGTTTGTGGGGCATTATCCGTCGCTCTTGTTGGCGTGCTGTAATTCGTTGAGCTTTAGGCGTTCCTTCACTGAATAGGAATGCGATATAGGTTTCGCCGTGCTGTCCCACCATAGAATGCATATAAATCGATGGATGGTCCCGGCACGACTGCGCCATTTTCGATGCGGCGCGCACCCGGTAGATTGGCCACCTGTTCTTCCGAATGAAGTCCTCCAGCGGGAATTCGGGGGAACATCTCACCGCGAGGGAGCGGTATGAGATAACTCCGTCCGAATGGAATGGGCGCACCGAAATCGGAATAAATCGACATCGTACGGCCATCAGGAGACCAATAGACATCCAAGGTCGAATCTCCGACCACGACGGGCTCGCCTCCGTCCAGCGGAAATGCCTCAGTGACAGGCGAAGCGTTACCCGAAACCCCGGCCAAGGCGACAAGCCACCGGCGGTCCGGAGTGAGAGGGTAAATGGGGCCAACAGGTTGTGGCAGCACCTTCTGCAAACCAGTCCCATCCAAGCGAACCCTGTAGATCAAACCGGTAGTTCCTGCTACGCCGCTCTGCCCCGTGGTTTGGCGGAAAAGGATTTCGTCGTCGCTCATGAACCTGGGGGACCCGCCCACAATATTCGAAATCTGCCGAGCTGGCACGCTCCGATCCATTGGCGCGATCCAGATCTGTGGCTTACCGTCGGCGTCCGCCGTCTCCATGACCACCTGTTGGCCATTGGGTGAGATGTCATAGTCGAGCGCCTGTAAGCCTGCGACAAGGGGTTCGGAACGGCCTGTTGTCACCTCTGAGATTCGAATCTCCCCTGGGTCCCGATAATAATAGAGCTCGGTTGGAGCCTCTTTGATTACGCGGTACAGAACCTTATCGCCGTTGGGTGTGAACCTGGGTTCCGCGGCATTTCCTTCCATCGAAATGCGCCGCTCTCCCTTCGCATCACGAACAGATAATGAAATGCTCTGCAGAACTACGGAGGTGACGAGCGAACGTCCATCCGGCGCCATCGCGATCCCCTCCTCCTCGCTGGGCCCTGAGGTGATCTGCTCTGGTTTACCGTCCGGAAAGCGCTGACGCCAGATATGATTGGCTCCAACCGCGTTGGAAGTAAGGTACATCCATTTTCCGTCACGCGACCAAGCTACGCGGTGCAGGCAGCGCCCGGCGGCCCTACCCGATGGCCCTGAGAACTGCCGTCGGCCGGTACAACGCGGCACGGCAACCACAGGTGATCGTTATCCATTTCGACTAGCAGCACCCATTTGCCGTCTGGTGATTGAGCGGAGCGATGGGCCATCGTCATTTCCGTCGTCGGCACATAGATATCGCGCGAACCCAGCCGGTTCTCGGCGGCCGAGACAATCGCCATGTGTATTCCACTCTTGATTTCGGAGAACAGCAACTGGTGCGGCCCAGTCCATGTTAGTCCCGAAGCATTTTTAAGCCATTTCTGCGGCTCGCCGCCACCGACCGCAACGCTCCAGGTGTCCCAACTGAACTCTTGGTCCGAGTATATAGAATATGCAATACGCGTCCCATCAAGTGAGAATGTTGGACTCATTTTGGGCAGATCATCGTGGGTTAACTGAACTGGCTCGCCATCAGGCAGAATCTTGACGTAGACCTGTCCCGATCCCATGAACGCCGACGGTCCCCGAATGAATGCGATCATACGGCCGTCCGGCGAGAGCGCGGGCTGGCTTACTGAGTCCGGGAATTTCGTGAGTTGAATCCACCGAGACGTGTCGGATATCGGGGCGGAACGCCGCGATAGTAAAACGCCGCCAATAGCAACCACGGCGAGTAGCGTTGCAGCCGGCGTTACGACCGCCCAGCGTTTCCGCTCGCGCGGTGTTTTTTCGATGGCACGACGGACCTCACCCATGTTCGCAAGGCGCCGAGCCTCGTCTTTTTGGAGGCACTGCTGCACAAGTTCACGAACCTCAGGAGGAGTCCTAGAGGGAAGCGCGCGAAAGTCGGGCTCGCGCTCTAAAACGGCTGCAATCGTCTCCGTTATCGTTCTGCCCTCAAAAGCCCGCTTCCCGGTAAGGAGCTCGTACAACAAGCAGCCAAATGCCCATATATCCGTTCGCTGATCGACCTCGATACCGCGCGCTTGCTCCGGGCTCATGTACCCGGGCGTGCCAACAATGTGTCCAGCAACCGTGTTTACGCCCGTCATGCTTGCGGTCTTCGATAGATCCGGATTTCTTTCCGGACGCCAGATCGCCTTTGCCAGTCCAAAGTCGAGTACCTTCACTCTGCCTTGAGACGTCACCTTCACATTGGCCGGTTTTAAGTCGCGGTGGACGATTCCCCTCTCGTGCGCCGCCTGCAATGCATCGGCAACTTGCAAGGCGTAATTGAGCGCTTTCGGGACCGGCAACGGCCCACGCAGTGTCTCGCCCTCAACAAGCTCCAACACCAGACAATCCACGCCATCCGAGTTTTCCAATCCATATATGGCGGCAATGTTAGGATGATTAAGCGAAGCGAGCATGCGTGCCTCACGCCGAAAACGTGTTAGCCGCTCCGGATCGCGGGCAAACTCAGAGGGCAATGTCTTGATTGCAACGTCCCGCCCAAGCTTGGTGTCCCTCGCCCGGTAGACCTCGCCCATGCCTCCCGCGCCCAGGGGGGACACAATTCTATACGGGCCGAATTGGCGACCGCGCACGAAGCCGCTGCCAGCAATGGTGGGTGCTACGTTCTCAAACGCCGGCTTACCTAGGAAGCTCGCGGATTGCGCTTCTTTGGATAGTAAGAGCTCGATCTCGCGCTTGAGCTCGCTGTCCTCATTGCAGGCTTGCGCTAGAAACGCCTGCCGCATGTCCGGCTCGCGCTCCAGCGCCGCGTAAAACAGCTGCTCAACCTGCCGCCAGCGCTCGGGTGTCATAGCTGCTTTTGAAGTAGCCGTCTGAACAATCTTACTGCGTTACAACATTTGGCCGCTGTACGCCGCTGTGGACAGTTCCCTAGTGGCAGAAAATGAGTGGGCTATCGGTCGACGCCGTCGTTAGAAGCTAGTGGAGTTTACAAAGCCCGAGAAGACTGGGCCGTGAGACTCGCGGGTAACCGTCCATCCAAGCATGGGGACCACTTACGATTGGCGAAATGCTTTGGAACCTATCAACCGCTGGGCCAGTCACGCTAACAAACATATCCGCTCCAATTGGCAGCCTGCCGGGAGAGAGTCCCAAGGTCCCCCGTTACACGGTGAACGTGGCCGAAGTGAACGGTGAATGCGGCTATACCACTGGACGCTTGCCGCATACCTCCGGAAACGTTCGAGGAGATGGCTCGCCCCTCGTTTTGCCTCATGTAGACTGGTGGCGTGTCACCGGTTGTGAAACCGCTAGCCCGGACAAATGCCAACGGTTCCGTTCGGATGGTCGCAATCCGGCAGTACTCATTCGCGATCCCGATTGTCGGTCAATTTCCGTTCAGCCCGTTCTCCAGGAATGATCAACCAGATCGTAGACCTTCGAATTGGAGGCGAGCACTTCGCATGCTCCAGAAATGCGAGCGTCCGCTCGATCTGCACTCCTAGCCGAGCCCCCGACGCCCGGTCGTTACTCCGCCTTGGGCAGCGCACTCGACAGAAACTCCCCGAAATCGTGTTTCAGCTTGGCGTGTGAATCGCTGTCGATGTATAGCATGTGGCCGGCCTGATAGAACTCCCAGGAGATGTTCTTGTGCATCTCCGGGTGCAGGCCCATGTGGTTGAAGGTGTACTCCACTGCGAAATACGGGGTCGCCAGATCGTAGTAACCCGCTGCTACCATCACCTTCATGTACGGATTCTTAGCCATGGCCTCGCGCAGCAGGCTAGTGGTATCGCCGAAGCCGTTCTGGACGCCGTAATCCCACGGCTGAATCCCACCGCTCGGGTAATAGTACATGTCGGTCTTGTAACCGAGCTCGCTGCGGATGTATTCAGTGAACACTGCCGTGAATGGTGGCGTGATCAGTGTGCTCGACGGATCGAATTCGCTAGTTTCCCCGGTGTTCAAGGAAGCCGGGGCCGTCAGCCGACCGTCATAACGGCCGATCGACTGGTGCTTGTCGCGCAATAGTTGCCGCGTGAAATGCGCAACGTCCCAGCGCAGGTTGCTTTCATCAATATAATACGCGTCGATCCCGGTATAGCGCACTAGCTTGTCGGTGACGGCCTTGCGCTCCGTTGCCGGCAGGTCATCGCCCTTGTTCAGAGCAGCGGCGTATTCACCTAGTGCGAATCCCTCGACTTCTTTGAGAAAGGTTTTCAGGTCCTTACGCTGCAAATCCGCTGCGATCTTTTTGTGATACCACGCATCCGCAGCATATGTCGGCAGTTCCAGCTCGTAAACCAGGTCATCACTACGGCTCCAGATGGTCTCCAAATTGAGCGTGGTCCCAATCAGCACGATCCCATTGAATGCAATTCCGCGTCCGATCAGGTATCCGGCGAGCCCCGCGGCGCGAAACGTTCCGTAGCTCTCGCCTGCAATGAAGAGCGGCGACAGCTCGCGGTTGTAACGCGCCAAGTACATCCGGATGAATTCGCCAACCGATTGAATGTCGCCTTGCACTCCGTTCATCCTTCTGGCGACTTCAATCGTCTTGGCGCGACTGTACCCAGTGCCCACTGGATCGATGAACACCAAGTCGGTCTTATCGAGCCACGTGTCCTGGTTGTCCTTCCATTGATACGGTGGAGGTGGCATGAAGCCGTTCGGTTCCAGTTTCGGACTACGCGGCCCGAACCCGCCCATATGCACCCACATCGACGCTGATCCCGGACCGCCATTGAATGAAAAAGTCAGCGGGCGTTTCGCAGGCTCCGCACCGTCGAGCGTGTACGCCATGTAGAAAATGTGCGCTTCCGTTTCGCCCGGTGCACTTTTCAAAGGCATTTGCGCTACCGTCGCTGTGTAGCTGATCGCTTTGCCACCGACATTGATCGAATGATGCGTCACGACTGGAGTCTCGTCGATCTCGCCTCCGATAGCCGGTCCAGGCCCTGAAATTCCACCGCGGCCGCGTCCACCTGGCGTCGTTTGAGGTGGCGCGGGAGCGGGCGTCGCTGCCTGGGGAGTCTGTGCCTGAGCCTGCTGCGCCTGCCCTTGCCGCGCCTGCGCCCACACTTGAGGCTGCGAGCTCATGATTACAAAAAGCGTCGCGGCCATCGCGATTCCATTCTCGAAACGGACTGTCAGCATTTCCAGATATATTACTAAAACGTCGACGATGCGCTTGGACATGGTTAACTATTCCAATGGGGCATTCTGTCGCACAAGTGAACGCGATTGCTTGCGCAACGTCAAACCAGAACCAAGCGTCCGCGCCACTCTGACCCACCAGCGAGCGAGTGCAGTCATGGGGGCCAGACGACGGTGAAAAAAACATGTCCCCGATGATATGAACCACTCCGAGCACCGACGCGTCGGGCGTGACTCAGGACAATAATCAGGAGCCGAACGAGCTCAGCGAGCGCGAATCCCCTGGCCGGGGGCCACGCCATCTTGCAACTTGCCGTCGCGCACGACGAAAGTGCCGTTCACCAGTACATAGCGAAAGCCCTCGGAGTACTGCGCCGGCTTATCAAAGGTCGCTCTGTCAATCACAGTTTTCGGATCAAAGACAGCAAGATCCGCATCCGCGCCGATCTTTACCCGGCCCTTCTCCCGCATCTGCTGCGACATCGCTTCTAGCCGCTTTGCAGGCATCAGAGAAGATTTGCGAATTGCATCCATCAAGGTCAGGGCTCTGTCTTCGCGCACGTATTTCCCTAGGACGCGTGCAAACGTGCCCGCGGCACGGGGATGCCCAATCCCGTTCTCAATGATCCCGTCGCTTGCAACCATCACTTGAGGATGAGCAAGAATCGCTTGGATCATCTCCTCGGTATTTCCGAACTGCACGACGAAACCACCCTGCTTTCGATAGCGCTGAAATGACTCCCGAGTCAGCCGATCATTCGTCACAGGCCATAATAACGAGGCGAAATACTCCGGTCCCTTCGCCTCCCAGCCGTTAAATGCGGCCGACGCGATTTCAGTCATGCTCGCCGTGTAAGGATAGGCTTCCGTGGTCACGTCTAGGCCACGCGCTCGCGCGCCATCTAGCAAGCGCAAAGCCTCGCGAGTCTGCGACAGGGCGGCGCTATTCAAATGAACAATATGCACTCCGGTCCCAGCGGCAGCCGAATCTGTGATCACCTCCTGCATGGAGGCGATGACGTCTCGGGATCTCATATGAACAAATACCGGCCGCTTAAATGTCGCTGCCAAGTAGAACAGGTTGAGAATTTCCTGTGGGCTCGCGGTTGGCGTATAGGTGATTCCCATGCCCATTCCTAAACCGCCTTCATCGAGCCCTTTCTTAACCGCAGCCTCAATGGTCCGCTGTTCCTCCGGAGTCGCGACGCGGTTCATCGCATTGTCGCGCGGTAACAGCCCACCGCTATCTCTCATAACGGCCATTCGGGCCGGAATGTGTCCCGAACTTGCACCAAAATGAATGAGCGACTTCCCTTCTCGCGTTGCATACCAAGGGCTCAATGGTGACACTCCTACTTCCAGTTCGAGTGCAGTCGTGACTCCGTCCATCGCCTTGAAGCGGTAAGCTTCAGCGGTCTGTCCATGCGAGTGCAAATCGATAAAGCCTGGCGCGATCACGAGGCCATCGGCATCCACTTCAACATTGCCGCGCAGCGGCTGCAACGAAATGGCCGTAATCTTCTTTCCGGTAATCCCGACGTTGCGGACAGCATCAAGCCCGGACTCGGGGTCCATCACTCGGCCATTCTGTAGAACGATGTCATAGTTTTGCGCGGCAAGGAGCGAAGGGATCAACCAGAGCAGGAAACGCATGAGGATAGTCTAGCTGGGCAGTATTAGGATTGCAGACGGATGGTTGTCCTGAAATCGATCCACATGCACGATTTGTCGCCTACGTTGAGATGTGCCAGTTCCGGATTAGGAAGTCCGTAAGTAGACTCGTAGCAAGTCACCGGTCGTAAAACCGCTTATTCGGACCGGAGGCTCTGGCAATTGAATGGACGCCAACGGCCAGCAGATGTCGTTCAAGTGTTCCTGCAAAGTCAATGCAGACGAGCTGAACATGACAATGGACGGCGGCGAGTTGAAAACGGCGAAACGGGCGAGCTCGTAGACGGGACGATCACCTATGCAGCCGGGGCAAGAAGCGTCCAGCGTGCGCCATGTAGTCGCGGTATTGAGCGCGTCATCCGGGAGCAAGAGGCACGAGCGCTGACTGCGATTCAGTTGGCGGACAGAGTATGATCTGACTACGTATTATGGTCCCGATCCGCTTACTCACGGTTGTCCTGTTCGCGGTTGACGGGCACATCCCGGCGCAGATCATCGATTATCATCAACACCTGTACAGTCCCGTTGCCGGCCCCATCTCTGCTAGGGGATGGAAAGGCGTCACCTCGGACGAACTCATCGCCCTCATGAACGAAGCGCACATCTCGCGCGCCGTTGTACTGTCCACGGCATACTCGCTTGCGAATCCGCACAAGCCGCCAGTCCCCAATGAGCGCGAAGCCGTCCGCAAGGATAATGATTGGACTAGTGCCCAAGTTGCAAGATACCCCGATCGCCTCATTGGTTTCTGCTCCGTTAACCCCCTGAAGGCCTATGCCGTCGTGGAAATCAACCGTTGCGCTAGGGATCCCAATCTCCGCACCGGCCTGAAGCTGCATTTCGGCAACGCCGACGTGGATGTGGACGACCCCGCAGAGCTTGCACGGCTAAAGCAGGTCTTCCGCGCCGCCAACCGCAACCGAATGGCCATCCTCGTCCACGCACATTCTAATGTGAATTTCAATCGACCCTATGGCGCGCGCGAAGCTCATGTGCTTCTGGAGCAGCTTCTTCCCGAGGCCCCGGATATCACTGTTGTGCTGGCGCACATGGCGGGTGCCGGCGGCTTCGATGAATCCACGCAACAAGCCTCAGCCGTTTATGCCGAAGCCATCGCCCGCCACGATCCCCGCGTCCGGAACCTCTACTTCGATGCCTGTATCTCCGTCACCGCTATTGAAGCCCCTCTGCTCGCGCAGCGCATCCGCGAAATCGGAGTCTCTCGGATCTTCTACGGCAGTGACGCTCCTGTCGAAGGCAATCTCCCCGTTGACGCCATTGCCCGCTGGCACGCGCTCCCTCTCTCCGCCGATGAGTTCCGCTCCATCGAAACCAACGTCGCGCCGTTTCTGAGCGCCGCCGTGTCCCGGAAGCACTGAGGGCTGCTGCGCCTGATGCCTATTGAACGGACGCAAGCGGCTGTGGAGAGTCACCCAACACCACTCCGAACGACTCAATGCAGAATTGAAGTACGTCTACTCAATGAGACTGATCAGCCGAACTAAGAGGCGATCCGGATCATTTGAAGCAAACGCCCTTTATCATTCGCATCCGCGCAAGTGGTGTGAGCTCGTTGCTCGGCTTCCGTAAAGTTGACGTAGTTGTGTCCGGATCGCCGACAATCCAGAAACAATCCAAACCACTCACGTCAAAGAAGTTCGATGTGATCGGTCAGCGGAATTTCTCGTGAAATTGCTTCGCCTGGGCTCGCCAATCATTGCACCGGCAGATTGGCAATCTATTGTTTGATGAACCTCTGAACACGATTACTATCGATGGTTTCAGAAACGTACACATTGCCTTCGGAGTCGACGGCGATCTGATGGGGAGTCACAAGCGAACCCGCCTGCCGCCCAGGTCCAACGCCAATCTGCCCCACAATCTGGCCAGAAGCGCGGTTCAGAATCCTGATTACATTGTTTCCAATGTCCGTGTCGTACATATAAGTCTGCTGTGGGTCCGTGGAGAAAGTCAGGTCAGCCGTTCGGTGCGGCGCGGTAAGCCCACCCGGTGGATCAATAGGGATCGTCCGTTTGAGGTTGCCCACCCGATCGAATTCGAAAATCCGGTTGTTCATGCGATCGCAGGCGTACAGGAAACCGTCTTTGCTTAACGCCACGCAATGTGGATGTCCCCCGGACGCCACGAATCCTTCGCCGGCGGGGCCAAATTGTCCAGGCCCTTTACCCGGCGTGCCCCACTGGCGCAAGAATTTTCCATTCCTGTCGAAGACGACCACGCGGTGATTCCCATACCCATCGGCGATGTATACGCTGCCGCGTTCATTCGTCACAGGATCTGGAGCGGGGTCAACCCAAAGATTGGGCGGCTGATTGAGAAGCGTCTTACTGCTGTTAAAGGAGCCTTTTTCACCGCAGGTTGGGTGGCGGGATTTAGGGGCAGCGTCGGGCGAGCCATCGCACTGCCCCTTGACCCCGATTGTCAGCAGGATTTTCTTCCCCTCGTGGTCATACTTCACCGCGATTCCGTCTTGTATGCCGGTAATCCAGACATTATCTTCATAGTCCACAAAGCAACCATGAGCCACTTCAGGCAGTACCTCGGACCCGTTGCCGTCTTCACGGTGCTTGCCCCAGCTATTGATGACGTCACCCTCCGTGTTATAGACAATGACGTACGGCGAGACCATCCCTGAAAAGCCCTCATAGACGCTGGCCCGCCCACCACGATTCGTCGTGAAGATGTGGTCGTGCGAATCAATACACACACCTCCAACGCCGCCGGTGAACCATCGGCGCATCTGCCCTTGCGCATCCTTTTCCTGCGGCAGAGGCTTGGGCCAATATGGATCGACCTTGAATTGGGGCACCGGAACAGTCTGGGCTCTCAACTTGACGCCCAGGGCATTCATCACGAGTACAGCAGCTGCCGTGCCCAGACCGGCCGCGAGCCAGGAGTTCTTGTTCATGTGTAGTTCTCTCCCACTTCTGTCGCCGCCCAACTTCGCGCGACTGACTTGGACCGATAGCTTGTACAGCCCGATCGAGAGTATAACTCGATGCAGGATTGACTGGATCGAGCGTCGGTTTTTCGCTTCGACACGTTGGTTGTTGCGGTCTATTCTTCATTGGTAGGCGCGGATAAGTCCTGGTTTACGCTCGACACGGAGAATGCGGGATCGCGAACGATCTTTGTCCGGAATGCCGACTAACCGTACCCGGACGGCATTTCCAATGACTTGCTTGCGACTGAGCTCATCCCACGTGGTAGGGTCTCTACTTCACCTCCGGCACCTTATGCCGGAGCTCGTCGAAGAAAGTTCACCAGGACGAACATTGCTTCCGTGCTCGAAATCCAAGATCAAAAGTTAACCGTCGGTTTGTGAGCAACGATCTCCAGCGTTTCCTCACCCCGAGGCTCTCGCTGAAACCACTCGGTGTGGCCGACGACGCCATTGGTGACCAGGCGCTCGACTTCCGCGGCCGCGTATCCCAGTTCGGCGAGGATCGCTGGCGCATCGGAGCCGATGCGCGGCAGGGCTGCCGGACGGTCACCGGGCACCCCGTCGAACATGAACCAAGAAGGTGCAAAGCACTCGTTCTCCCAGCCATCCCTCTCGCGTTTTTCAAATCTTACTGTCCTAGTCGGCTGCGCGCGGTGACGGTCGGTTAGTTCCCGCAAGGTCTGGATGGGCACGGCGTTGATGCCGCTAGCCGCCAGTTCCACAAGCGCGTCGGCGACTTTCATGTTCGCCAGTTCAGCCGACAAATCGCGGGAAGCCTGCGCGAAGATCCATCCGTTGGACAGCTTGTAGACCCGCTCGCCGGCCGTTCGCCCTGTGGCGTGGGCACCGCGTGCCGTTGGGGGCTCTGGTACCTGCTGCAGCAGCAACTGGACCAGCGTGGCGGCCGCGGCTAGCGAGGATTCGGCCCAGTCGCCGCGTTCATCGTTCCGGCGCTCGCGTGCCGCCAGCGCGGCGACGCCGGCCCACGCGCCGAGATAGCCGCAGAGATAGTCCACACAGGAGGCGATGCCATGAAACGTGGGGCAACCCTCCCGCCCGAATCGCATCATGATGCCGGTGAGACCCTGCAGTGCGGGGTCGTAGCCGGGGTAGTCATGGCGTGGTCCTCGCTTCTCGCCACGGTGCGCCGAAAGCTGGACCCCAATTGCAGCCGGGTTGAGGGCCTCTAGTGAGGCCCGATCGAGTCCCAGGCTCGTCAGCTGGCTATCGAGCTTGTTGGCCAGAATCATGTCTCCCACCGACACCAGTTGACGCATGATGGCGCGCCCCTCTGCCGTCTCCGTGTCAAGAATGATGCTGCGTTTCCCGACGCCTGTCTCGGCGGCAAGGGTCACCATGACCCACGGCGAGTGCAGCGGCCGTATCGGGTCGATCTTGAAGACTGTGGCGCCAAGCTCGACGAAGACCCGTCCACAAGCTGGGCCGGCCACGACGTTGCTTAAATCAATCACGGTGAAGCCGGCCAGTGGCGGCTTCTTGGCGGGCCCAGTTTCATACGAACGCTGACGCATGCTGCGCGCCGGTAGGGCGTCGACTCGTCGGCAGGATTCGAGGGCGGGATAAGGTAGTGCGCTTGCAACCCACGCAGATCGGCCGATCTGTTGCGTCGCGCTCCCGCGCACCTCGGTGAAGATGCCGGCGGCGTGAGCCTTCGGATCGCGTTTCCATTCTTCCCAGCTCTGCACCGCGACGCACGGAACTCCCGCGCTGCACAACTCGTGCTCCCACTGCGCCGCCGGTTTGCCGGCAAATGCGGCCTCGATCAGATCGGCCAGTGTCGAGGTGTATATGAAATCCAGCGAAATCGCGTCCGCCAGGTTGCGGCCGACGTACTGGGACGCGCTCGGGGCGTAGCACGACTCGTCCACCATCCCAGCCGCCAGCGCCGCGTCCCAGACGTCCAGGGCCTTCAGAAAGCGTTCGGTCAGACGCCGGTTGGCTGCCACCATCGGCAGCACCAGGCGGCCATCTGCGGCTGGGAAAGGTGACGAGAGCGGCGAACGGCGCTGCGCGAGCCACAGCTCCCGGGCGGAATCGCGCTCCGCATCCTGGATGATCTCGTGGAATCGCGCCGGGGTGAGATCAGCCGGCAAGCCACCGAGGATGCTGGCCGGCGCCAAGTGCGGCGGAATACCGCTCGATGTCAACGTTAGAGCCCCGATGGCAGACAGCCTGCCCGCCAGGCGCGAAGCAATGATCTCGCGGCCACCGCTGCGCTGCCGATCGACGAGTGCGGCACCGGCCGCGATCGCGCCGAGGACACCTGCATACACCGAGCAGATGGGCAGCGGCGTATAGGTCACCGGTCGGCCCAGAACACGGCCAAAGCCCGCCATGTCGGTGAAGATGCCCACGAGGGCATTCAGCAGGTCTTCGCTGCACTCCGCGGCCAGGTCACCGTAAGTATCGTCCCCCGGGATGGCGGCGGTCACTCGCAGTACGATCTGCGCAGGTGCCCGGCTCACGGGAACCGCCCCATCGACGATGATCACGTCCGCTGACGAGGTGTCCGTAAGCGCACCCAGCGGAACTCCGAACTTGCCGCGGTCGAGATAGCCATCGTGCTCGCTCAGGGTGGCGTCAACTCCACGCTCCACGAACACCTCGGCACCTTGATCCGCGAACAGCAATCCGATCAGACGCCCGGTGAGGGTCGCGCTCTTCTCGATGATGCGAACGTCGTCGTAAGGGAGACGATTCATGTGAGCCCTCGCAACTGGCTAGCGGTAGATCATAGGTAGTGTACAGCAACGTCGCGCCGTTAGCGCCTGGATCACGCGTTACTCGGAGAAAGCTCGGCTTTTGTATTCGTCAGTGCGGGGTTTGGCCTGTGATCTTGTGAAATGCTTTCCACAGAAATAGCTATCGAAAGGTCGGCTGGTGTAGAGCGATGGACTTTTCACTGGTCGTAAATTGCCGCAATGTTGGGATGATTGGGCGAGGCCAGCACCTTGGCCTCGCGCTCGAAGCGTGCCATGCGATCGGCATCCGCTGCGAAGGCCGGCGGCAGAATCTTGATCGCCACATCGCGATCGAGCCGCGTGTCCCGAGCCCGGTATACCTCGCCCATCCCGCCCTTGCCAATCGGTGCAAGGATCTGGTAGTGGCCGAGAGTTGAGCCCGCTACCAGCGCCATAATTGGAACGATCTTAACGCAAAATCAGCGTCAACTCCTGAGAAAACCGCCTACTCGGACAAGTGCCCGTTATGCTGCCTTGTGGGAGATTACTCCCCCAATCGCAGTTCAGTCATTGGTGAGGTAGACGGCGCATTCCAAAAAGCCTTGGTGCTCTGTTG